>Ga0315554_1001504_pt1 | contig 13729 bp, 12 predicted proteins | sample SalMarSW160370MG_FD_202114 | JGI IMG/M metagenome (GOLD analysis project Ga0315554, IMG submission 202114) | Salt marsh sediment microbial communities from the Plum Island Ecosystem LTER, Massachusetts, United States - Salt Marsh Sediment SW1603-70 ... | reverse complement strand
GATAAAGATACATCTCATCCAGGCCCCTTGAAGTAACGACAAAATCCCCGAAACAGTCGCCATTTATATCACCCAACCCTTCGCATGCCCAGCCCAGCATTCGGGACGCGCTGTCGCCTTTGATATAATCGATAACGCGCATTTCTGTGGCCGTGGCGGAATCAAAGCAGATCATCAAGAGGGACAAGGAAAAAACCGCGAAAAGTGCGTGCCTTTGAAAGCGACTGAATGCCATCGGCATATCCTCCCAATAGCAAGATAGCCGAAATTCAAATATTGTCACGAGGAAAATTCGATCCGATGGTGTAGGTCGAAACTCTTTAAGGTTTCGACATGGTTGTGCTTATCATTTCAATTTATTCAAGACATCAAACACCGCCGAAAAATCATCCCCTCCCCGGCCGCGAGCGCGGGCCATGCCATACAATTCGCGGGCCAGGCCGGCCATGAACAACGGCCGTTTCAACTCGTCGGCCAAATCTTGCGCGTAATGAAGGTCTTTGTATATGGCATCGACCGAAAACTGCGCCGCATAATTACCGTCAATGAGTGACTGCTTCTTCCCGTGCAATATACCTGAGTTCCCGGCTCCGGCGCCCAGAATCTCCAACGTCTTGGCGCGGCCGATCCCGGATGCTTCGCCATACGCCGCCACTTCGGCGATCGTCGTCATGAACGACCCCAGCACCATGTTGTTGATCAGCTTCATGCGCGTGGCGTGAGTCGGCGTAGGTAGATAAAATATATTCGATCCCAGCTTGTCCAGATACGGCCGGGCTTTCTCGTACGACTTTTTGTCGCCGCTGACGACGATGGTCAAGGCGCCCTTGGAGGCGGGCACGACGCTTCCGAAAATCGGCGATTCGATATAATACCCGCCGGACTTCTCGACCAATTCATAGAATAGCGGCACGGCTTCGAAATGGTTCGTGGTCGTGTCGATAACCAGCCGCCCCTCACATTTGCCCCGAAGCAGGCCGTTGTCGCCGGACAGAACCGCCGACACCGCGCCGCTGTCGAAGACGTTCAAAAAGACGATTTCCGATTTCGTCATCACGTCCGCCGGATGTTTGCCGACTTCCGCCTGCAGGCCTTTGGCTTTGTCGATAGTCCTGTTCCAGACGATCAGCTCGAGCCCTTCCGAAATCAGCCGCTGCGCCATGGCTTTGCCCAGATTGCCAAGACCGATGAATCCTATTTTCATTGTGTATCATCCTCGCTAAGAACGTTCGTTTCAATATTCATATGATACGACGAGCCAACGCCGATAATTGATTCGACTTTCCGTAGACCGGAACCTTGCCGGCCTCAATGTGTTGTGTCTATCAAAGACCTGCCAAATCAGTTTATAGGAAACGGATATGGAAATGCTCAGCGAGAAAAAATGTGTTCCCTGCGAAGGCGGCGTCGATCCCCTGACGCCCGACGAATACAAGCCATATCTCGACATGGTCGAGCATTGGACGGTGATCGACGACAAGAGGATCGAACGCGAATTTTCGTTCCAGAATTTTGCCGGGGCGCTGGCGTTCGTGAACGAAATCGGCAAGATCGCCGAAGAAGAGGGGCACCATCCCGATATATTCCTGCATGATTACAAGAAAGTCAAAGCCTCACTCTGGACGCACGCTATCGGCGGCCTGTCGATCAACGATTTCATTATGGCCAGCAAAATCGACCGTATTACAATGATTGAATAGACGGCTCTGCCTACTGATTCCCGGCGAGGTCGCCGAGGTGGATGCTGTCGATCGAAACATCGGACGGCCGATCCAGAGCGTACGCGACGGCTTCGGCCACCTCGGCCGGGGCGAGCATATTCTCCTTCGACCATTGGCCCGGCACGCGATCCCATAAGCCGGTATTCGTGGCCGCCGGATAGATATTGATCACCCGAAATCCCCGGGGCCGCAATTCCTCGCGCAAGGCGCGCGAAAATCCATCCAGTGCGAATTTGCTCATGCAGTAGCTCGTCCAGTTGGGAAAGACCGTCGTAGCCGCCACCGACAGGATATTGACAATCGCCGCTCCCGACGGCATGACCGCAAGCAGCTTCTGCGTCAATAGAAACGGCGCCGTGATATTCACCGCAAGAGTCGATTCCCAATGTTCCAGGGTTATTTTATCTAACGGTTCCACATAGGCAACGCCGGCGTTGTGGATCAGCGCATGAAGCGGCCCGTCCCCCACCCGAGAAACGATCTTGTCGATGCCGTCGAAGGTACTGATATCAGCGATAACGACTTCCGCTTCGCCATTCTTCTGCTTCACCAGCAACGCGGTTTCTTCGAGTGCCCCCCGATCGCGTCCGTGCAGGATAATAATCCGTCCCGGTTGCGCCAGTCGTTCGGCGATAGCCCGCCCGATACCCCGGCCGGCGCCGGTGATGAGCATGCGTTTCGTTTCGGGCATCCTGCCTCCCCGATTCCTCGTTAGTCGATTTCGCGCCGAAGCGTGAACCGGTTATTCGGCGTTTCCCATAACCGCAGGCGATGCAATTTATGATCGACAGCCTGCTCCACGCGCGGCCATAAAACCTGCACGATATTTTCCCCGGTGGTCGGTTTGTCGGAAAAGTCGCCGGTATCCAAGTCGAGATGTTTGTAATCCCACCGCCGCAGCGCCTCGGCCAGCCCGGTCTGGAATTGCCCGAGCGGGAACATCGTCCCGCTGCGATTATCGAGACGACCCGCGATAGCTGCCTCGACGATATACCGATGTCCGTGCCCGTTGGGATTATCGCACTTGCCGTACAATTTGATGTTTTCTTCTTCGGACAGAAATGGGCTATGCAGGCGATGTGCCGCTCGGAAATCGGCGCTGATTCCCATCATGTGTCGGCCGTCTCCGAGATACTCGGCGTAGAAATACGGATTTTCCCAAAGCCGTACCCGATCTACGGCCAGCGATTCGGCGAGAGTATCATACAGGAAACGCGATAGGTATTCGGTCGTCAGGGGAACATTGCGAAGCTGCGGGATATCTGTGGTGAGGTTGCGATGATCCAGCAGGTTGTGGATCTCGTGCAGAGACTGGGCGCAAACATCGTCGGGGGCGATCATTCCATAATCGTCGTCGATGTCGCCGCGCAATGTTGCCCGCAGTCGGTAATAATGTCCGTGTCCCGAGGGCGACGCCGCTTTGCCGAAGAGGCGGAAATTTTCGGTCTCGGTCAGATGCGGCGACCAGGTGCGGCGGGCGGCCGAAAATTCCAGCCACCGGTGGCGTTCGATACGCCCGTTGGCGTAGGCGGTGGCGGCGGTGGCGGGAGAAACATCGAGGTGACAGGCGACCGGTTCCGCCGCTTCATCGACAAACAGCGGCCGGACGTCATCCAGCAGCTGTCGGGCGAGCCGTTCCGGAGTCGGGACGGTATGGTCGAACGGCGGTGTATCCAAGTTAAGAAACTTGTGATCGTACCGCTCGGCCAGCAGGCGATTGACGCGGTCCTTGACGACGGTAACATTTATAATCATGCCGGTATGAGGATCGACCTTGCCGTGAAAAACAAAATAGACGGTGAAATTTCCGCCGAAGCCGTGTTCGCCGCCGACGGCGGGACCATAGATTTTCCGGTTTTTACCCTCCGACCAATCCGGGCGGAAATACCGGTAGGACAGCGATATTTCGAAGCGTTTGCTGAGGACAAGATACATGACGGCCTAACCGGTTTCGTTTGTTATCGGCTGATCAACTGCAGGAACTCCTGCCGCGTCTCGGCGTCGTCGTGCAGCTCCCCGAGGACGCACGAGGTGGTCATGACGGAATTCTGCTTTTCCACGCCGCGCATCATCAGGCACAGGTGCTGGGCCTCGATGACGACGCCGACGCCGATGGCCGATGTATATTTTTGCACGGTATCGGCGATCTGCTTGGTCAGGTTTTCCTGAATCTGCAGGCGGCGCGCAAAGGCGTCGACAATCCGCGGGATTTTGGACAGCCCGATCACCTTGCCCTGTGGAATATACCCGACATGGCATTTGCCGATGAAGGGCAAAAGATGATGCTCGCACATCGAATACAGCTCGATGTTTTTGACGACGATTAATTCCCGGGTGTCGGATTCGAACAGGGCGTCATTGATCAACGAAGGAATATCCTCTTTGTAGCCCTTGGTCAAAAACCGAAACGCTTTGGCGGCCCGCTCGGGCGTTTTTCGCAAACCCTCCCGATCGGGATCTTCGCCGACCGACACAAGAAGATGTCGATACAATTCCTGCATTGTCTCCATAAGCCGTAACCTCCCGGAACAAAGATACGTCGTATCGTCTGATAATATACGCAGCGGTTTCCGCCGATCGGACATTCAAGCTACAACATGCGGAAGGGAAACGCCAGAATTTTCTGTTTTGGGGGCGCCGGTGCGGGCGATCGGCGGGAGGGTCATCCACAGGGCCGCCGTAGGACCACAATCCGGGTCCCGCACCGGGCGTAGCTTACCCTTGGTCGGGATCGACCTTCGACAAAAAGGCGGGGTTTATTTGGGCCGGTTGATGCTTTAAAGATAGTGCCTGAACCGGAGTGACGGTGCTGTGCTCTCAGGTGCCAATTTCCGTGGTGTCTAATCCCGTGCTCCGTCAGCCTTCGAGGGTGCCGATTCAGGCACTTCTTTTCGTGCTCTTCGCTAAGATAGCACTTATTGAGAATCTGACAAGAAGGTATTTCATGGTACATTTATGGTATAGTATATACCATATACAAATGTGCGCGTATCGGCCGATCCAGCTTGAATTCAAAGGCCTTGGCGTCATTCGGGACGGGAAATCAAACCGATTTGAGGAATGTTTCGAGGTTGACTTTTTTATTGGCGATACCGAGCTTCTTGCGAATTGCGGATCGCTGTTTGAGAACGGTTTGGAGGGCGGTATTGAAGGTCACGGCGATTTCCTTGCAGCTCAAACCGTTTTGGATCATGTGGCATATTTCCAATTCGCGCGGCGTCAGGTCGGCGAATCGTTCTTCCAGCTTGCTGGTCAACGGCGCTGCGATATCCTTGAGGTTGCTACGCAGTAGCTCGATATACTGTCCTCCGGACGCATCAACGCGATTTCCGAGCGATTTCAGGATCGGCAGGGCGATACGATTAATATTGGCCTGAATTTGCATACTCATCTGCCGTTTGCCCTGTTCGATCTGAGCCAACACCTCGTTGAGAGCGATGTTTTTCTGGTGGAGGGATTCGCGTTCGACCCTGAGGGCCTCGTTGATCGTCGCCAGCTCCTCGGTCCGTTCCCGCACGCGCCGTTCCAGTTCGTCGTAGGCCTTCTGCAATTCGTTCCGCGACCGCCTCCGTTCGGTGATATCCTCGGTATGCACGAGCACCTGATTCGGAGGCACATATACGTAATATACGATGAGAAATTTCTCATCACCCGTACTCTGGAAATGATAGAACATTTCTTTCTTGAATGTTTTCTTCAGTCGCAAACATCGTCTTACATCCTTGATAACCCCGGGCATATCGGCATACATCACCGATGCCGCCATACCCACGTAATCCTCGATCCGACCCCGGGTGATTGCATGGGCGGCCCGATTGAATTCGGTCAGGCGAAAATCGTCCTCATCTTGTTCCCAGATATAGGTTGGCAGCGGGCTGGCTTGAAATTGACGCCGGAACCGTTCCTCGCTTTCCTGAAGAGCGTCGATCGCTTCCTTATATTGCGTAATATCGTTGGCAATAACCAGCGCCGCCGTAACGGCGGCGCCGGCGCCGACATAGGGCTGGACATTGACATCTAACCATCTCCATTTTCCGCCGACACGGGTTCGGACTGTTTCCGCGAAGCCGGTGTTTTCCGTGATGACTCTGCGGATGTTGCCCAAATGTTGATCCGCCAGCTCGGCCGGGAAAAAATCATACAGCGTCGTACCCAGGGCATCCCTCGATGCCACCCCGAGATCTCTGGCGCCGTGGCTGTTGATGTAAAGGAATACGCCATCGATATCGACGACCGCGATCGTCACCGGAACATTTTCCATGATCAGCCCATATTGATCGGCGCTGGCCCGCAGTTCTTTCCGGGCCGCGCTGTAATCGGTGATGTCGGTCACGATGGTTACGACATGGGTGACCCTTTTGTCCCTGATGACCGGATGCTTCTGTGTCCGGGTATAGACATCTCGGCCGTTTAGGTGGATGGTTTCTTCGGTCGTCATCGAATTCCCGGTTTTGAAGACGCGGTTATATTCGTCATGGACTTTATCTGGCAGAAAATCGAAGGCGTCGAATACCCGCTTGCCGACGATATCATCGACATCGATATTCAGCTCCCGGCACCATTCCCCGAAAGACCTGTTGAACACCAGAATCCGCAGATCGGAATCGATCACGTGCACCGATTCATCGATGGCATCGAGGACGGCCAGACTGAGGTCTTCGCCGAAGAAGTCTCTCCGAACATCCTTGCCTTTGATGGCTCGGCTTCGCTGCTGTTTCTTGCCCGTCATATCTTAATCCAAACACCAGAGGATATCATAGTTTTCTACAAATTAGGACAAATCCGGGTCATTCTCAAGCACTTTCTGCTCCTCGGACGGCGGTGAGCGGCGGGCAAAAAAAAGGCCGGGTTCACACGACCCGGCCTTCCTCGCACAGGGGGGCAGGAGGGGGGATGAATCATTACCCCTTGGAAAATGCCACGCTCTTCATCACCAGCCCCAGGGTAAACACCGCCACCGTCGCCGGCAGCAGGTAGAAAAAACTAAAGGGAAGGAAGAACGTCAGAACGAACGCCGCCAGGACCGAAGGCAGCGCGATGAAAAAGATCAACTCAAAAGACAGCTTTACCAATTTGTAAATCAACAGCAGGACAATTGCCGCCGCCAGCATATAGGCGGCGTAGAGGCCGGTTTGCCCGAAATGATCGAAGATGAACTGGCGGATCGGATCGAGCACCTGCCCATGCTCTGATACCGCCCTGGCGATCTCACCGGTCTGTATGTTTGTCAAGAAATTCATCGATATACCCGCCCTGTTCTATACATCGGATTATCGGCAGCCTTCCCTTAATCGACTGGCTCAATCGTCAGGCTGGACTCGCCCACGTGCGTCAGGCCGACCATCCGGCTGGTGAGGAAATTCTGCGACGTTATCCATTTCTGAGACAGATCGATAACCTGATCCTGATTCAGATCCTCTTCCCAGTCCAATATGATGTTATCGAGTCGTCGATCATCGATAACGACGTCGTCCATGGAGAGTGTAAACCTGACTTTCATACCTTATAACCGCCTGTCCTTGCAAAGTTTCCCGTATCTGACCGGGGATTTGCAAGGCGGATGCCAACCCGCTGCACGATTGACGAAAACCTGTAAGTCGTTGCGGAACAATGAAAAATGTATAGGGAAATTCCGATACCGGGGCAAAATCGGCTGTCCGGTTACCTCGGGCGGGTTCAGATTATGGGGGTGATCCCATCATTTGTTGGGCGGTCGCGACCTGGCGACGCCAAAGCGCCCTCTCCCAACGAGCGGGAGAGGGCGCCTCGATGCCCTCCTCGACCGGAATGCCCTCCTTCCCCGCAAGAATTGGGACTCCTCGGCCGATGGATTCTCCCTGAAAAGTCTCTCGCCGATTTCGATAATCGGCGCTTCCCAGGGACCTACTACCCGCTAATACAGGACTCCCGTTCGAGGAGTTGTCCAAGCCCCAATACCTTTAGAAATGCGCTTATCCTCGCGCAAAATCCATGGCATCATCCCGTCTGTCAATGAGCGTCGGCCCAACGGCAGGCCGGTCAATCCGGACCGCCGAATCAAGCGAAGTCGGCGGGTCCACCAAGCCGAATGTTCATATCTTATCAACGTCGTATCTGAATTGCCTGCTCGTGAAGTACGTTTCCGCAGATCGTCGTCTCGATGGAAATACGGGGATAATGCATATGCCGCACTCAAATAAAGAAAACGGCCGCAAGTATAGCGCCGCGATGGAAATCGATACGGCCGGATTTTCGATTTTTTCCGGTCAGCTATCGACCTCCGCCGGTCCGGAAGCAATTCCGGCGGCGGTTCCAATCACTATACAGCCGTTAAACGAACGGATAGGCACCCTGATTCTCCACAAAATTACATGCTAAATTTACTTATTTGTCGCGGGTTTGTCAATCCATTTTTGAACATTTGACGAGGCGTGACGAAATCTCCCCCCAAGGCAACCATCGACGCCTCCGACCCGTCTAAACGATGGAACCGTCAGCGCGGCGTTAAGTACAAAATGGCAAAAGCGTTTTTCAGCCAGGAGGATATGCAATGAAACATACGGCTATCGGGGCGGCGTTGGTTACCGGGCTCCTCGTTGTAGTGTTCATGGCGTTCGGGGTCAGTTCGGCGAAAAAATACGAGGGCAGTACCCCTTGGATCGGCGTCTACACGCAGGAAATCGACAAGGACATTTCAGAGGCGTTCAATCTCGATCAGGACGAGGGGATCGTGGTCGTGGACGTCGTCGATGATTCGCCCGCCTACGAGGCGGGCCTCAAGCGCAAGGATGTCATCATCGAGTTCAACGGCAAGAAGGTCGACGGCAGCGAGCCGCTGGCCGATCTTGTCCGTGAGACCAAAGTCGGCGACAAGGTCGATATCGTTGTAATGAGAAAGGGCGAGAAGAAAACCCTGACTCTTGAGATCGGCGAGAGACCGCAATCGAAATGGCGCGATAAAGATCGCCAATACAACCGCCAGTTCATGGTTGACAATCTCCTGAAAAATAACCTGGCGCTGGCAATCGGGCATCGCGGATATATGGGCGTCGGTATTCTGGATCTCAACGAGCAACTCGGCGACTATTTCGGCGTCAAAGACGGCGACGGGGTACTGATCACCGAAGTCGAAGAGGATTCTCCGGCGGAAAAAGCGGGCTTGAAAGCCGGCGACGTCATTGTCGGCGCCGACGATGAGGATATCACCGATTCGGAGGATATCTTCGATGTCATGTCCGACAAAGAAGAAGGCGACACTGTCTCGATTACCTATCTCCGAAAAGGCGCAAAACATACCGTCCCCGTGGAGGTGACCGAGGAATCATATTCCATGCACAATATCTCTCTCCCCAACCTGAACATCCAGATCCCCAATATCCCTTCGATCAAGGGCATTGATCGGATGAATCTGGATAAAGAATACAACCTCGAGATGGATGATTTTCACGAGGAAATGCAGCAGTTGAAAAAGGAATTGCAGGAATTGCGCGAGGATCTGAAGGACTTGGAGTCCAAACTGGATTAATTGGCCGAGTCAGAGAGGCGTAACATAGAATCCGTGCATCGAGAACCCCGGGCCGTCCCGACCCGGGGTTTTTATGTCGAACATTAATCCAATCGTAGGGCGGAAGTCCCCGACTTCCGCCATTATATTTAAATTACTCCGGAGGTGGCCTGCGGCTTCAGCCGCAGGATGATGGCATGTCCCGCTGCACGCGGTTGTAGATGTTCGCTGACAGGAAAGTCAATCGCCTATCCGTGCAGCTAAAGCTGCAGGCCGCCCCATGGCCGCTCGAAGTATCGGAATAGATGCTGGATGGACGCGGACGCCGCTACTCTTTCAAACTGACAACATGCGTCGGCTGGAGCTTCTTTAGCCTCAAGGAATTGCTGACGACAAACACCGACGACATGGCCATCGCCGCCGCCGCCAGCACCGGAGAAAATATCAGACCGAATATGGGATAAAACACGCCCGCCGCAACCGGAATCATGATGACATTATAGAAGAATGCCCAGAAAAGGTTCTGCTTGATGATACGCAACGTCGATTTGGAAATATCGAACGCGGATAAAACCGTGTCCAGCGTCGTGCCCGTGACGGTAATATCGGAGGCTTTGACGGCGATGTCCGTTCCGGTGCCGAGCGAAATCCCTATATCGGCCGCGGTCAGCGCCGCGGCATCGTTGACGCCGTCGCCGACCATGGCCGTCACCCGCCCGGTTTGCCGCAGGGAACGAATCGTGGTAAGTTTTGTCTCAGGTAACGCATTAGCCTCGACGCGGGTTATTCCCAGTTTGGCCGCCACCGAAGCCGCCGAATAGGGATTGTCGCCGGTCAGCATAATCGTTTCGACGCCCCGCTCATGCAATTGCCTGATCATCTCGGCTGCGCCCGTCTTGAGCGTATCGGTGAACGATATCGCGCCCAGGTAATTGTCGTCGACGGCGACATAGACGACCGCCGTGCCCTCTTCCTTGCCCACCTGCTTGATGGTTTCCCGGTACTCGGCCGGAAGTCCGTTCTCGGAAACGAACGCGCCGCTTCCGATGATAACCTTCCGCCCGTCGATGACCGCCGTCAACCCCTGGCCGGGTTTATTCTCATGGCTATCGGGCTTGAGAAATTTGATGCCGTCTTTCCGGGCGCGGGCCCTGACCGCTGCCGCGAAGGGATGTTCGGAAAACTGCTCAGCGGAGGCGGTGATCTGAAGCAGCGTTTCGGGCCGGGTTCCGTCGGCTGGAATCAGCCGATGAACCAGCGGTTTGCCTTCGGTCAGCGTGCCGGTCTTGTCGAAAACAACCGTCGTGACTTTGGTGAGTTTTTCCAGAATGCCGCCGCTGCGGAATAATATCCCCATCCGGGCCGCCCGTCCCGTCCCGACCAGAATCGCCGTCGGTGTCGCCAAGCCCATGGCGCACGGGCAGGCCACGAGCAGCACCGCCACCGGCGCTATGAGGATCATTCGCGACCCGGGATCGAATATCGCCCATACGATCAGCGTGATCAGCGCGGCTCCGATGACAAAGGGAACGAATATTCCCGCGACGCGATCGGCCAGGCGTTGAATCGGCGCCTTTTCGCCCTGCGCCCCGCGCACCATACGGATCATACGACCCAGCACTGATCCGGCGCCCATCCGCAGGACCTTCATCTTTATGCCGTTGCCGGTGTTGACCGTTCCGCCCGTCACCGGATCACCGAGCTTTTTGGCCACGGGCATAGATTCGCCGGTGATCAGCGATTCGTCAATGGTCGTCTCGCCCTCGACGACGACCCCATCGGCGGGGATCGATGCTCCGGGACGAACCACAACCGTATCGGATATCTGCAGTTCGGCGATATCGATTTCTTCCTCGCCGTTTTTCCCGGCTCGAAGGACCTTCTGTGGGATCAGCGATCTCATACCGATGGCGGCGTCGCGCGCTTCCTGGGTGGCTTTTTCCTCGAGAAATCGCCCAAACAGAATGAACGTGATAATCATCGCCGTGGTGTCGAAATAAACCGCTGAATGAACTCCGCCCTTGCCGGCAAATATCAAAATTGTCGCTACTGTGGAATAGACGAACGCGCTGCCCGAACCCAGTGCGATCAGGCTGTTCATATTCGTGCGAAAATGCTTCAGTTGCAGCCAGGCGTCGGCGAAAAACATCCGCCCGGCATACACCACCGGCAGAATCAGCAGAAATTGGATCGTCGCCGATACCGCTGCCGGGATGGTAAACAGATGGAACAGATGCTGCCCGGCGTGCAGGATAAACACGGCGATAGTGCATGCGGCGGCGAGAACAACGTCCCGTTTCAGCCGCACCGCTTTTTGTTTCGACTCGGTGTCGTCGGCATGAAAGCCGGCCTCATATCCGATTTCGTGAATATCTTTGATGAGATTTTGACGATCATAAAGGCCCGGAACCAGTTCCACTTGGCCGGTTTGAGTGGCGAAATTGACGCGGGCGTCGGCGACGCCGGGGAGTTTTTTCAGGCCGTTTTCCAGCGTCAGGACACAGGCGGCGCAACGCATATTGAAAATGTCGACTTCCTCACGGGACGTGGATACTTTCAAACCGGCCTTCCCGATGGCGTCCAGAGCCTTCTTCACGGTGCCGTTGCTGCTGCCGGGATCTTTCAGCCGAAACCTGATCCGATCCGACGCGGCGTCGACTTCAATATCGGTCAAGCCGTCCAGCGAACGGAGCCGCTCGGAGACATCCTTGGCCGACGGAGGATTGTTGAGCCCGACCACGGGAATATCGATTGTCCGCGCCTTTTGTTCGATCATGACAATACCTTCTCCAGATCACCGATCAGGTCGTCGGCGTCTTCGATTCCGACCGACAGCCGGATCAGGCTGTCGCTGAGTCCCTTCTCGGCGCGCACCTCGGCCGGTATCGAGGCGTGAGTCATAGCGCCGGGATGCTCTATCAAGGACTCGACACCGCCCAACGATTCGGCCAGCGTGAAAATTTTCGTTTTGGCGACGATTTTGAGCGCCTCTTCCCTGCCGCCGTCGATCTCAAACGATACCATACCGCCGCCGCTTTTCTGCTGCCGCCGGGCGATTTCGTAATGAGGATGGTCATCGAAAAAGGGATAGATGACCCGTTCTACGCCGGTGTGTCCTTTCAGGAAACGTGCAATTTTCTCCGCGTTCTCGCTGTGCCGCTCCATGCGCAACGGCAGCGTCTTCAGCCCCCGGTGGGCGATAAAACTATCGAACGGGCCCATGATAGCTCCCGCAGAATTCTGAATCATCTTGTACCTCTGGTACAACTCCTCGTTATCGGTCACGATAGCGCCCCCGACCGTGTCCGAATGGCCACCGATGTATTTGGTCGTCGAATGGACAACGATATCGGCGCCCAGCGGTATCGGCTCCTGAAGCGCCGGCGACATAAATGTATTATCGACTGCGAGGATGATATTCTTGGCCCGTGCGATTTTCGCCAGGCGGGCGATATCTATGATTTTCAGCAGCGGATTGGTCGGCGTTTCCACCCAAATAAGCTTCGTTTTCGGCTTGATCCACGGCTCGGGATCGAAATCGCCGGAAAGATCGACAAAATCGAATTCGATGCCCAGCGGCTGAAAGAGCGTGGTTAACAGCCGATAGGTGCCGCCGTAGAGGTCGTCCCCGGCCAGAACCCGGTCGCCGGGGCGAAACGTCTTGAGGACAACATCGATGGCGGCCATGCCGGAGGCGAAAGCCAGCCCGAAACGGGCCGATTCCAGAGAGGCCAGGGCGTTTTGAAACGCGGTTCGAGTGGGATTATCAGTGCGGGAATACTCATACCCCTTGGTGATACCGGGAGCTGACTGGGCATAGGTGGACGTCTGGTAAATTGGCACGACGACCGCGCCGGTAGACGGATCGGGTTCCGAACCCGCATGCACTGCCCGGGTGGCCGTACGAAATTTGGAAAACCTGTCTTCGGTCATAATCCTCCGTCGAGGGAAGCGGCTTCGCCGCTATATAATATGTTCAACCTATATTTAACCATAAAAAAACCGCCCGGTTCCGTCGGAGATAAGGAAACCGGGCGGGCTCAAATTATTGCTGTTTTTATCGCCGCCGGACGCGCACTGGTCCGGTTACTTGATCCCCAAAGCGATCAACAGACCGGGGCAGCGGCGAAGAAGGTCTTTGCGTATTTTCTGCCGGGCGCGGTGCAGATACCAGCGGACCGTCGCTTCCGGCATTTCCATGATATCGGCCACGTCGTCGATATGGCATCCCTCGATATCACGGAGAACAAAAGCCGATTTCTGCTTGCCGTTCAGCCGTTCCGTGGCTGCGGTGATATGCTCCCGCAACTGTGAGGTAATAAAGGTCTTTTCCGGGTTGTCGGCGTGATTTTCGGCCGTTTCATAAACGTTTTCAAGGGGCTCGTGCCGGTGTCGGCGATGCTTGCGCATGTAGTCGATCGATGCGTTGACCGTGATCCGATACAGCCATGTGTAGAAACGCTTGCTTTCGTCATACCGCCACAGATTCTGCGACGTTTTGACGAAAACGTTCTGCATGATGTCG
>Ga0315554_1001501_pt1 | contig 13749 bp, 7 predicted proteins | sample SalMarSW160370MG_FD_202114 | JGI IMG/M metagenome (GOLD analysis project Ga0315554, IMG submission 202114) | Salt marsh sediment microbial communities from the Plum Island Ecosystem LTER, Massachusetts, United States - Salt Marsh Sediment SW1603-70 ... | reverse complement strand
CAATATGGACAGTGTTTTTTTTACCATTATTGACTCCTTTTAATAAACTAGCTTATTTTTGACTCTAAATCCTTTATTTATAGTATATTATGTATTTTGTCAACAACATTCTATGACCTTTATGCCCATTGCGAGTGTTTTTTCCGTAATTTCTGCCGAAGCAATCTCATAGCGAGAAAAGGCAAAAACCATCGTGAAATGGGGTCTATAATCAAAAAATGATATATTAGTTACCTTTTTTATGATATAATGAGGAGGAATATGGCATGGCTGCAGATGTGGCTTATGGGGTCCGTCAGGACTAAGGTTGGTCCAAGTGACTCAGCCTGAACTGCCGTCTGCGGCTATGCCGATACCCTGTCTAATGGGAAGATGCCTTTTAGTGGCTATTATAGACGGGACACAAAGGTATTGGCAGCGCTATATTCTAAAAATCATAAAGGAGGTATGAGATGAAGTTGAAGGAGTTATCAGGAGGGATTGACATTGGGAGTGAATTTCATCATGCAGTTGTTATCGATGAAGGTGGAAAGATTCTGTATGATAAGCGGGTATTACATCGTTTTAGCGAGTTTCATAAAGCGGTAACGGAGCTCAAGGAGACGGAGAGACTGACGGGAGGAAGGATAGCATTTGGTTTAGAGGGTAAGAATGGATATGGTGCACCGTTTGATAGGATACTTGGTGAGAATGGATTCAGCTTGTATAACATAGACAATTTGAAGTTAAAGCAATTCAGGAATACATTTGGTGCAGAATGGAAGACTGACAGACGAGATGCAAAGATGTTAGCGAAGTTGATGAGTCTAAAGGCTCAGTTAAACGGTGAACGAGACAAAGTATTTATTCCTATTAAAAAAACCCCTCTTCTGCATGAAAAATTAAAGATACTTTCCAGGCATCAACAGACACTAATAGATGAGAAGAAACGTGTATGTAATCGTTTACGCAAGAAGTTATTAGAAATATGTCCGGGTATATTGGACATTTTTGGTGAGGTGGAAGCCAAGACATTACTTCGTATTCTTATTCGTTACCCTAACTTTTCGAGATATAGGAAGTTGACCAAAGAGAAACTTATACGGATAAAAGGTATTGGGAAAGTTAGTGCAGGGAAGATAATAAATCAGCTTCAGGGATTAAAATATGTGAGAGAATTGGTGGAGGTATATGCAACAATAATTCAGTCTCAATCGAAGCGTATTTTGGAGTTAAAGGAAGAGACAGAGTTATTGGATAAGAGATTGGACAAGCTTGGAGAGAGGAGTAAAGAAGTTCAGCGGTTAAGGAGTATTCCTGGAGTTGCGACAAAACTTTCCAGCAGGTTAGTTGGGGAGATAGGAGACATTCGTCGTTTTAAAGATTCTAACAAGCTTGCTATTTATTTCGGTGTTGGATGTATCAACAATGATTCCGGGAAGCGAAAGATGGCTAAGGCAGTGTTTAAAGCTAACAAGATATGCAAGTCAACTATGATTGAACTTGCAGGGTGCACAATACGATGCGTAAGTGAGTCCCGAAAATATTATAGCAAGAAAAGGAGCGAAGGGAAGAAACACAATCATGCACTACGCTGTTTAGCTCGACAGATGACAAAGGTAATCTTCAAACTTCTAACTGAGGATCGAGACTACTATGTTAAGGATGAATCTTAAGAAGGAGGTAGCTAAAAAATCTCATTTTTTACTTGACATTTTACATGGGAAGTTCAAGCTAAGAAATAAGATTTGACAGTTGTAAGCAATTATGGTAGAAAGGTGATATGGGTAGGAAACCAAGAATAGAGTATCCTGGGCATTTTACCATGTCTATGCACGTGGGAATCGAAAGTTATCCATATTCAAGGATGATGAGAATACGAGAGGCAATACAACAAGGGAATGCACTTGACCGTCGCTTTCGCGCCGGCAAGTGATTCCCGCCGTTAAATAAAAGGTAGGACGATGAAGAAACTCCAAAATCCAACCGATAACACAGCCTATATGCCATTAAAACGGCACATAGCCTTAACCGTTATATGAAATTCGGCAACAAAAACAGGAAGTGATATTATGAGAAGTTTTTAGGATTTTGGAGGAAGCTACCCTCTTTGGAATGAGTTCGAAAGAGAGAAAAGAGGAATGGTGAAATGTTCAAAATTTATCTTGTGAAGGAGGTATAGTATGATTAAACAAAGGAGAATTTTTTGTTCTCTTTTCGCTGGGATAATTCTAATTGCCCCTTCTTTGTGGGCACAGGAAATACCCCTGACAAGCGATAGTTATGACCATTACGCTCCCCAGTGGTCGCCTGACGGGAACTGGATTGTGTATTACAAGAATGATGCGACAGACGACTACCAGATTTACAAGGTTTCATCAGCAGGAGGAATAGAGACAGCACTGACCAGCGATAGATATGAGCATTGGAGTCCACAGTGGTCGCCGGATGGGAACTGGATTGTGTATAACAAGGAGGATGCGACAGGCGACTACCAGATTTACAAGGTTTCATCAGCAGGGGGAGCAGAGCTCGCCCTGACAAGCGATAGTTATGAACATTGGGAACCTCAGTGGTCGCCTGACGGGAACTGGATTGTGTATTACAAGGATGATACGACGACAGGCAATCGGGAGATTTACAAGGTTTCATCAGCAGGAGGAGCAGAAACAGGCATCACCAGCGATGGTTATGAACATTACTATCCCCAGTGGTCGCCTGACGGGAACTGGATTGTGTATCGCAAGTGGGTAACCTACCACCAGATTTACAAGGTTTCATCAGCAGGGGGAGCAGAGCTCGCCCTGACAAGCGATAGTTATGAACATTGGGAACCTCAGTGGTCGCCTGACGGGAACTGGATTGTGTATTACAAGAATGATGCGACTCTCTACTACCACATTTACAAGGTTTCATCAGCAGGAGGAGCAGAGACAGCACTGACCAGCGATAGTTATAACCATTACTCTCCCGAGTGGTCGCCTGACGGGAACTGGATTGTGTATATGAAGGGGGATACGACAGGCTACGGCCAGATTTACAAGGTTTCATCAGCAGGGGGAGCAGAGACAGCACTGACCAGCGATAGTTATAACCATTACTCTCCCGAGTGGTCGCCTGACGGGAACTGGATTGTGTATTACAAGAATGATGCGACAGGCTACTGGCAGATTTACAAGGTTTCTTCTGAGGTCGGTATTGAGGAGATGCAATCTTCTATTCCTCAACTCTTTAGTCTCTCGGTTAAACCGACCATAACCCTTTCATCTCTGGTTGTCTGTGACTATGACATTAAAAGAGAAAGAATGGTCTCCTTGAAGATATACGACATCACTGGGAAATTGGTCAAAGAACTCCTGAATAGAAATATAGAGCCTGGCAATTGGACTATTAGATGGGATGGAACAAATCAGGATGGAGAGAAGGTTCGGTCTGGTCATTATTTTGTGAGGTTAGAATCTGGTAAATTCAGTAAGACAGAGAAGGTAGTAGTGATACGATAACGGGAAAAAATACAGAAAAAGACAAAAATGTTGCCTCTGTGTTCTCTGTGGTTAACTTGTTTAAAATAAAAAATCCGGCAGCGACCTACTCTCCCACAAGGTTACCCAAGTAGTACCATCGGCACTGGAGGGCTTAACTTCTGTGTTCGGAATGGTAACAGGTGTAACACCTCCGTCATAACCGCCGGAAATCTTCAAATATTGAAATACGAAAATAGAGAATACTTATATTAAGAATTTCGAAGTTGCCAATTTCCCAACTTCGTTTCTTCCGTACTTCGATAATGTTTTAAAAATACGGAGCCTGTTAGGTATCCTTAGAATCCAAGTCTCACGGTCTATTAGTACTGCTCGGCTTAATTCTTTACAGAACTTACACCTGCAGCCTATCAATCTTCTAATCTCGAAGTGACCTTTAGTTCCTGTATGTTACCATACAGGAAGGGAGACCTTATCTTGAAGTTGGCTTCCCACTTAGATGCTTTCAGCGGTTATCCTTTCCAAACATAGCTACCCAGCGATGCTCTTGGCAGAACAACTGGTACACTAGAGGTTTGTCCATCCCGGTCCTCTCGTACTGGGGACAGCTCTCCTCAAGTCTCCTTCGCCTGCGATGGATAGAGACCGAACTGTCTCACGACGTTCTGAACCCAGCTCACGTACCGCTTTAATGGGCGAACAGACCAACCCTTGGGACCACTTCCAGCCCCAGGATGCGATGAGCCGACATCGAGGTGCCAAACCGGTTCGTCGATATGAACTCTCGGAACCGATCAGCCTGTTATCCCCGGAGTACCTTTTATCCGTTGAGCGACGGCCCTTCCACTCGGGACCGCCGGATCACTAAGCCCGCGTTTCCGCTCTGTTCGGCCTGTCGGCCTAACAGTCAAGCTCCCTTATGCCTTTGCACTCAAAACACGGTTACCGTCCGTGCTGAGGGAACCTTTGGGCGCCTCCGTTACATTTTGGGAGGCGACCGCCCCAGTCAAACTGCCCACCAGACATTTTCCTTCGTTTTCGCGAAGTTAGAATTCCAACAAAACAAGGGTGGTATTTCACTGATGGCTCCATCCCGACTGGCGTCGGGACTTCAAAGCCTCCCACCTATGCTACACATGCAGTGCCAAAATCCAGTGTCAAGCTACAGTAAAGGTTCACGGGGTCTTTTTGTCCAGTCGCAGGAAGACGGTATCTTCACCGCCACTCCAATTTCACCGAGTCCCTCGTTGAGACAGCGCTTAAGTCGTTACACCATTCGTGCAGGTCGGAACTTACCCGACAAGGAATTTCGCTACCTTAGGACCGTTATAGTTACGGCCGCCGTTTACCAGGGCTTCGGTTCAGAGCTTCTCCTGTCCCAAAAGGAACAGAATAACCCCTTCCCTTAACCTTCCGGCACCGGGCAGGTGTCAGTCCCTATACTTCATCTTTCGATTTAGCAGAGACCTGTGTTTTTGTTAAACAGTCGCCCAAGCCATTTCTCTGCGGCCTTCTCTAGCTCCTTTTGCAAGAAATATCACCAGAGAAGGCACCCCTTCTCCCGAAGTTACGGGGTCAATTTGCCGAGTTCCTTAACGAGGGTTATCTCGAGCACCTTAGGATTCTCACCCTACCTACCTGTGTCGGTTTACGGTACGGTCACCCAGAAGATTCCCTACGAGGATTTTCTTGTCAGTGTGGGATCAACCAGTTTATAGCATTTCTGCTTCCTCATAACTTCTCAGGGTAATGTTTCAGTGGATTTGCCTGCTGAAACCCCCTACAAGCTTGAATCTCGTATTCCTTCACGAGACTGGCCTACCCTTCTGCGTCCCCCCTTCGGTAAAACACCTTCCGAGTGGTATTCGAATATTAACGAATTTCCCATCAGCTTCGCCTTTGGGCTACGCCTTAGGGACCGACTAACCCTGGGCGGATTAACCTTCCCCAGGAAACCTCAGGTTTTCGGTGTTCCGATTTCTTATCGGAATTATCGTTACTCATGCCGGCATATTCACTTCCATTCTGTCCATCTTGACTCGCGTCTGAGACTTCACGCAAAATGGAACGCTCCTCTACCCACTGCACCTAATGGTACAGTGCCACAGCTTCGGTAACAAGTTTGAGCCCCGTTATATTTTCGGTGCAAAATCACTCGACCAGTGAGCTGTTACGCTTTCTTTAAAGGATGGCTGCTTCTAAGCCAACCTCCTGGCTGTCTGAGCAATTTAACATCCTTTGCCACTTAACTTGTATTTGGGGACCTTAGCTGGTGATCTGGGTTGTTTCCCTCTCAGCAATGAAGCTTATCCCCCACTGCTTGACTCCTGAATTTTGAGTAATGGAATTCGGAGTTTGGTTGAATTTAGAGCCGAAGCTCTTCACCCATCCAGTGCTCTACCTCCATTACTAAACATTCAAGGCTAGTCCTAAAACTATTTCGAGGAGAACCAGATATCGCCGAGTTTGATTGGCCTTTCACCCCTACCCACAGTTCATCCAATAGCTTTTCAACGCTAACAGGTTCGGCCCTTCATCTCGAGATTATCGAGATTTCAGCCTGACCATGGGTAGCTCACTCGGTTTCGGGTCTACTACATACTACTTTCCCCAACGAATTGAGGAATCGCCCTATTAAGACTCGCTTTCGCTACGGCTACTCTCTTGCTGAGATTAACCTGGCAGCATATAATAACTCACCGGCTCATTATGCAAAAGGCACGCAGTCATCCCGATTCTAAACCCGAAGGTAAAGAATCTGGGACTCCTACCGCTTGTAAGCATACGGTTTCAGGTTCTATTTCACTCCCCGCCAGGGGGTCTTTTCACCTTTCCCTTACGGTACTAGTTCGCTATCGGTCACATACTAGTATTTAGCCTTATCCCGTGGTCGGGACAAATTCCCTCAGGATTTCACGTGTCCCGAGGTACTCGGGAACATTATCAAGAGAGATCTTACTCCTTCGTCTACAGGACTGTCACCTCCTGTGGTTGACCTTTCCAGGATCATTCGACTGAAATAAGATTTTGTAACTCTCCGGCTCCATCTGCACTAAAACCCAATAATGACCCACTACACCAACAGTGCAACGCGTGCAGACTTTAACACACTGTTTGGTTTAGGCTGTTTCCATTTCGCTCGCCGCTACTCAGGAAATCACTTCGTTTTATTTTCCTCCGGGTACTAAGATGGTTCAATTCCCCGGGTTTACTCTCTGCAAGAAAATGCAGAGTATTCCGACATGACTCGGAATCCGTTCACGGATTCGGAAATCCTCGGATCTATGCCAGCTTGACGGCTCCCCGAGGCTTATCGCAGCCAACCACGTCCTTCATCGCCTGTATGTGCCAAGGCATCCACCATATGCCCTTAGTAACTTAGACTTTAACCTAAGGATGCTCCTTACAGACTCCATATTATAATTTCAAAGAGCACTTTTCAAACTACAACATTATAATATAGCAAAAAATTTTTGTTTTGTCAAGCCTAAATTTGCCAATCTCCAAAAATATTTTATAAAATAGTAAAGGTAAGCAAATACAGAAATACAATCTAATTTCATCTTTCAGTTAACGTTGTGACAAAAACCAATTGACAAGAGTCAATAATGCAGTTATATATTCTTGATGAACTCGTTTGTCGATTACTATAATATTCTTGGTTTAAGAGACGATGCCTCACGTGATGATATCAAACGGGCTTTTAGAAAACTTGCAAAGGAATGGCATCCAGATGCCAGGAAACATCCCAGAGTAAAATCAACGAAGAGATTTGCGCAAATTTCCACTGCCTATGAGATACTTAGTGATCCTGAAAAAAGAAAAAAATACGACTCTTACAAAAACTTTTCTCAGTCATATTCAAAACAAAGTTCTTACGGAAAAGAATGGGAAGATTTGTCCCGGTGGTTTCAAGAAATATATGAGAAACATCTGAGTAAAGCAGACATAAAAGCAAAACTTTTTCTGTCAAGAATTAGAAGAGGATTTATTGGAGCAGCGATAGGACTTTCCATTGGAATTTCATTCCGTGCCGCTGCGTTACCATTAATGGTTCTTGGCTGGTTTTTTGGTTACTACCTCTTTAAAGGTCAAGCAAAAAGCTAAAAAGAAAAAAGATTGCTACACTTCACTTAAGAGTGAGTTTGAAAGTCAAATATGAAGCGAAGATATGGGGATATAAGATGAGATTAGGATTTTATAATTGTTGCTGCCTTCGTTGAACTTTAAGCAGTAAACCTTCCACAGACAATATCTCCACTCCTTCACCATTGTTTATTTTCTCATCGGACACTGCATTCCAGAATTCCCCATGGATATAAACACTTCCCACTTTCCCTGGAACAAAACTTGTTTTTGCTGTAGCAATTTCACCTACCAATCCCTTTTTGCCAGTTGTTGGTTTTTTTCTCATAGCCTTGATTGTCATCCCCACAACAAACAAAAAGAACGCTGCCGATACTACTACAACTGGAATTATTACACCCCAGGAAACTCGTAAAAAAGGTGCATCTGTCTCGAAAAGCATTGCGGAACCAAGTAACATTGAAGCAATACCTCCTATTGATAAAGGTCCGTTTGTTGGCGTTTTCAATTCAAGGAACAGCATTATTATTCCCATAACAATCAATGCTATTCCTGCATAGTTCACCGGAAGCGTCTGAAATGAAAGAAAGGCAAGTATCATACACACTCCACCTGCAACTCCAGGAAAGATAGCTCCGGGATGCGTAAATTCATATATCAAACCGTAAATTCCCAATGTAAAAAGGATATAGGCAATATTGGGATTTGTAATCCTATTAAGAAAATCCTCTCTAAAAGTTAAACTAATCTCCTCAACAGTCACATCTGCTGTATGAAGAGTCTTCTCTTTTCCCTTTATTTCCAGGATTACACCATCGAGTTCTTCAAGCAGTTCATCCATATCTTTGGCTACTAAATCTATTACTCCAAGTTCCATCGCTTCTTCGGAAGAAACCGAAACGCTTTTTCTAACTGCCCTCTTTGCCCATTCTTCATTTCTTCCTCTCTCTTTTGCAATTGATTCAATGTAAGCGACAGCATCATTCGTTACCTTTTCTTTCATCTCTCTATCCAATTTCTTGCCCACAGCAACGGGATGCGCTGCCCCTATGTTAGTACCCGGGGACATTACCGCAATATGTGCTGCTAAAGTAATAAAAACGCCAGCAGAAGCTGCCCTTGCTCCTTTCGGATAAACATAGACAATGACAGGAACACTTGCATTAAGTTCTGCCTTGATGATGTCCCTCATAGCATTATCAAGTCCCCCAGGCGTATCTAGTTGAATAACAAGGCATTCTGCGTTTTCGCTCTCTGCCTTTCTTATAGCCTTCACGATGTATCTTGATGATATAGGTCCAATAATGCCTTGAAATTTTGCAACAAAAATCTTATTGGCACTAATACTGGAGCAAAAACCAAAAAAGGTCAAAAACACCAGGAGTAATTTTGTCATAACATTTAATATACTAGTATAATAAAGAAAAGTCAAGGTTTTTCGAACATACAGGAGCAGGTATGAAACCTGCCTTCTTTTCTATCTTATGTCTTTGCTTTTTCTGATTCGTTTAGTTCATTTGTCATTGCGAGTGTCTTTCATAATTTCTGCCGAAGCAATCTCATTTTTCCCTTCGCAGGCTAAAGCCTGCGGCTACAGCGACAGCGTTTGTTTCACAGGCAAAGCCGTTTGTTTATCCTTTATCCTTACCTTTTCACCGATACTCCCACACTCCGATACACTGTTTCACTCTTATCTCACCACAAGCATCTTCCGCGTGAACGTTTTGTCTCCTGCCTTTAGTCTGTAAAAATATACCCCACTCGCATATCCCTTCGTATCCAAACTCTCACTGTGATATCCCGCTTCCTCTACTCCGTCTGTGAGAACTTCGATGAGACGCCCACTGACATCGTATACCTTGAGACTTACATTGCCCTTACGAGGTAGCTGATACCTGATAGTTACATCCCTGCTACTTGGATTCGGATAACTCTGGCTTAATCCATATACCTTTGGTAAACTGGAACTATTAACAAGCTCCTCTTCTACTCCCACAAATATCCCAAAGAAATGCATTATCGAATCCGCTAAAGCCTCTTTCGTGCTCGGTGGACTGCCATCCACAAGTCCCCCAAACTCCCAGGATACACCTACCGTCCTGTAACTACCTGCATCGTTCGCTACTCCACAATCATAAGATGGCGACGAATTCGCAAATACCAAAAATCCACTGCCCGTCGCACTTATATGGTCTATCCAGTTGTTCTCTCCCGAATATGAAAAATTCATTCCTGTCGTGAATGTGCTACTCTGCCCCTGTATCGTCGCTAAATCACTACTACCATCACTCGTCGCATTGATACCAAATAATGGCCCGAAATCATAACCATTCTCATACTGTGGGTCGAAATACCAAACATCTCCACCCTCCAAATACACCCTACCACCGGTGTTCAAGAAATCTACAAGTGCAGTAGCCTCAGGACTGCCATCAAGTATTGTGTAATTGTTTGAGTATATACCTACACATACAAATACTGCCTGATAATACTGCAATTCATTGTAATAAGCGGAAAGGTCTGTTGTATAAATACCATAGTACCCTAATAGCTCAAGTGCAGTTTCAATTGCGGAGCCGCTGGAATGATTTGGGTCAGGATCCCATATAAGGAAATCTCCACCTGCACCAATTTTTATGTCTATGTAGAATGTATCAACATAACCGCCCTCTTCACTAACAACCAGCGTAAAACTTGCGATATGTCCCTGTGGTGTAGATGCAACTGAAGAGATAACAAATGGATTAGAAATATTGTTCTTACTGGTACCAGCATTGATATTTCCAAAATTGCTCGTAGCAGAATCTACACTAACATAAGGGTCTGATTCACTTAAATTGCCAACTACATTAATCGCATCTATAGAACCACCATTGTGAAGTGTTACAATAAGGTAAACCGATTCATCCGGATCAAAAACACCGTTATTATTTCCAATCACGGAATCATCGATAGAGTAACCTTCGAGCACCAAGAAAACACCCTGCATAGGCTGTCCTTCAATTGACTCGAGGTCGAAACCCGGTGTAGGATCTTCAAGGTTTCCGTCACCATCATCAATTATCCTCACGTACCTTGCGCTGCTTCCAAAAGCGGAGATATCAAACGATTGTGTCCCGGTCCCATTTGCAAGAAATACCCAGGGTCCCTTATAGGTATTAGACACATAAATTTCATAACCTTCGTTGGGTATACCATCATCACCTTCATTAACCGTAAAATCATCACCGGCACCGTTCAGTATTGGTGTTAGAGAATCCATATCAAGGACTACCTCTCCTCCTTTCCCAATGGACGCAAATCTTGAGTCAGCAGGACCCAGAGCCCAGTGTGTTAATGTAATATTGTGGGTGGGGTTTGAAGTATTGTCAGGAACATTTGCAACAGCATACTTGTATGCGTAATTTCCCCCGCCTGAATTTAAGTCGATTATTATGTTAGTCATCGTGTCCGCATTTACAGTAATATTGTGTGTTGATTTCGGATAATAACCATTTGCCCACGCATTGACGGTATATATTCCAGGTCTCAGTATCCTGTGAAAATGCCCGGATACAGGATCACAGAATACGGGCCAGTCAACCTCTTCGATGTTTATAACTGCCTCTGTGAGAGTATCCCCTGTATCTCCATCTCTTACAACTCCAGAAACTCCCTGAATAGACTTCCTCAAAAGGTAAAGAATTGCAGGTCTGTTCTCGTCCCAGATAGAATCGAGTTCCGACTGGGGAGGAATAAACGACGTTGCAAGTTCTATGGTCCAGTCTATTGTCCCATCGATACCGTAACTGTAGTCATTCATATCTCCATTTGTTCTATACCAGTCATAACCCTCCGTAACCCAGTAACCGTTGTATGAAGCGTATCCATTGGAAAGGAGAACAATCAGGCTATCGTCAGGCGTCCTTTTCGGAGTCCAGTTCCAGATATAATTGACTATCTCACCATAGGTATGGTAACTCAAGCCAAGAACGAAATTGTGCCGCTGACTAAATTCATACATAGCCTGTGTCTCAGGTTGACCATACTGAACAACATCCCCACATTCTCCTATCCACATATAACCGTAATTTCTATTTAAGTCTATCCCATTTGCATTGTACCGAGTCTGCGCCTCATGACCATCAGGATTCAACATAGGGATAATCCATACTTCTCGACCGTTAACAAGGTTGGTTACGGTATCGAGAGTGCCATAATTTCCACATAGATATTCCGCAAAATAGAGCGGTATCTCGGAAGCAGGCCATTCGTTTCCATGATGACATCCATTGAGTCTGAATTCAGGTTCGTTCTCGGACAAACCAGGGTTGTCCGAAATTTTAATGGCAAGAATTAACCTTCCCTGAACACTGTATCCAATGGTATCGAGTTTCGTAATATTCGGGTAGCTGTTTGCAAGATTTGTAAGAATAGCTACCATCTCATCATAAGTATGATACTGACCTTTATTCGGAAGTTTATTGATTTCTTCGAACTGTTCCGAAACCTTTCCCAGAATTTCAACTGCATAACCTTCATCTTTAAGTGAAGATATCTCTGCTTCCGTTGCGAGAAGTTCGACATAACCTCCTCTTGCATCGATAATCGTATATTTAGTCGAAAGATTGTAAATCTCATTATGATTGTCAATCTCGATACGGACAATGAAATCCCTGTTCACTTTGGCAGATAGTGAAAAGATGCAAACAATGAGCAAAAACAAATTAACTAACAAAAAACTTTTTTTCATCATTTCTCACATCTCCTTTCGCTTAATAATCGTTCTCATTATAAACCTGTTATAATGCCACTGTCAAGACTTTTTTAATAATCTTTATTCAGAATTAAATTTAGGTAGTTCAAAAACCTGTCATTGCGAATATTCTCCCATTCTGACTGTTGAAGCAATCGCCTATTCCCATTCATTGTTTTCCCGACTTCTTACATCTAACCTTCTTTAGGTCAATATGAGATTGCCACAGGGCTTTTGCCCTTCGCAATGACAAAACCGACCAGTATGAGATTGCCACAGGGCTGATGCCCTTCGCAATGACGGACTTATTCCTATCTTCCGAAGTGTTCTCCAATTATTCACCCCGTGAAATAGCATAATGTTTGTATCATAATCTTATTTCACAGGGTGAACTAATGAAAAGGAATCAGATTTAACTTGACAAGTTGATAAAAAATGTCCTAAATAAGAACAATGAATGTTAAAAACCTGAAAAAGGATATAATTTTCAACGAGAACCTGCGGGGTTACGAGTTCACGTTCCATTCCACCTGGGGAATTTTCTCACCAAGAAAGATAGACGAAGGCACGAGACTTCTGATTAAATATATAGAAGTCAGCGGGAACGAAAACTGCCTTGACCTTGGATGTGGATACGGAGCAATAGGACTTATAATGGCAAAGTTGGCTTCCGACGGAAAAACTCATCTCGTAGATAAGGATTTTATTGCCCTGAAATTTGCTCAGAAAAATGCCAGGGTGAATAATGTAGAAAATTGCAGGATACTGCTGAGTAACGGATTCAGTGAACTTAAAAATGCGCACTTCGACATTATTGCTTCCAACCTTCCTGCGAATGTGGGGAAAGAACTCCTTTATATTATTCTCTCCGATGCAAAAAAACACCTAACACCCAGGGGGAGAATCTATTTAGTTACAATTTCCGGACTTAAGACATTCATCAAAAGAAATCTTCTGAGTATTTTCGGGAATTACGAGAAAGTAAAACAAGGGAAACTGCACACCGTCTCAATGTCCAGGAAAGACCATTAAAAAAAACTGGAGAAACTCCTATATTTCTTTGCGATTGTCAGTATCGTTTAGAATGTTAAACCATTTCGAAGCAACCTCACTAACGTCCAAAACAGAGATTCTTCCATAGTCAATAATCCTTGCTTACTCAGAATGACAAGTTTGCCTTTTCTCCCACATTTATTTCTTAAAAAAACCTTGACACATTTTCATATTTATGCTAATTATTGATATATGGAATTTGTTAATATATTGTAAAAATCAGAAAAGGAAGGAGGTGAAAAGAAGCAATCTAATCCTTTTTGAGAAGGAGGTAAAATGAAGAAATATTTATTTCTTTCATTAGTTATCAGCATTGCTCTCTCCACGTGCGCTTTAGCTGGTCCTGCAAACTTTGCTGCAACGGATGCCGCGTTGCCTGAGATTACAAGTGATCCTGATGCAAGGGTTAATTTA
>Ga0315554_1001496_pt1 | contig 13771 bp, 12 predicted proteins | sample SalMarSW160370MG_FD_202114 | JGI IMG/M metagenome (GOLD analysis project Ga0315554, IMG submission 202114) | Salt marsh sediment microbial communities from the Plum Island Ecosystem LTER, Massachusetts, United States - Salt Marsh Sediment SW1603-70 ... | reverse complement strand
CTGCAGCACCTTGCAGGCCTTCTTGATTCCCGCGCGGGTGGAGTCTAGCAGCCGCATGGCGTCGTTGATGCGCTGGCGGTGGACTTCGGGAATCTGCTGTTCGTACTCCGTGAGCATGGCTTTGAGTTCTTTGAGGAATTGATACCACTGGTCTGCCGTGGAGAAGGTCTTGCATGCCTGCCTGAGCCGCTTCAGGTAGGCCAGAAGCGCTTTGCGCGCTTTCTTCTTCTTTTTCTTGTCCTCGCGGCTGTCATTCCCGTTGTTGCCCATAGCGCCCCCTTTCGTTCGAGTAGGTGTACAAATGGCACAACCAGCGCACGCCGTCGGGCGCTATTGGGCGGCATTGTACAGCACCTTCGCTTCCGGTGTCAACTGCGCCGTTTCGAAAATGGCAAAGACTTCTCCAGGTCCTGCCGCCACAGAAACGTGATGCCGAACCCTTCGGGCTGGTCGCAGCCGGCAGGGCCTGGATGTCTCAGCGCAGGCCGTTGGGCCCCGCGCTGACTACAAGTTGGCAACTTGTCCGCGCAAATTGGCAATTTGCACTACCTGACAGTTTTACCGAGAGGGTCATTGCGAGGGCGCGAAGCGCCCGAAGCAATCCCCAAGAAGAGGTCAGGAGATTGTTTCGCCCCCTTTGGGGCTCGCAATGACGTTCTGAGAGTGACTCTCACGGGTGATACTGACAAAGTGTCAGGCGGCTGGATTGTCAATTTGCGCTAAAGGCACTTGGTCTGGAGGGCAGCGCGCCAGTGGCCCACAATCCCAATCGAGTCACCAACACAGTCTGACACCGCAACGTTCTTTGTGGGTATTTGCACAACCTCCAGGGATGTGATATGATGAATTGTCATTCATGGTACAAGTACCTATACGATTCCCCTATGAGAGCGAAACATGCGAGCCAACAAGAGAAGGGGGTGATGTGCTCTTCGACTTTCGTCCCGGCACTCGGCACAGTGCTTTCGTCAGCCCGCTCTCTGCGGGCCAAGGTCCGTACACTGATATCAACGAAAGGAGGCAACGGTGCCCAAAATACTAGTCGCCGATGATGACCCAGACTTTGTGGAGACCATCCGAATGATTCTGCAAGCCCATGGCTATGATGTTGCCAGCGCCGCAAGCGGTAGCCAGGCTCTGGAGGCCATGCGCTCTGCCCCACCAGACCTCGTACTGCTGGATGTGATGATGGAGACCGTCCTGGACGGCGTGAGCGTCAGCCACGAGATGCACGCTGACCCTCAGTTGAAGGAGATACCCGTCATCCTGATTTCGTCCATTGCCAGCAGCCCTCAGGCCGGCGCATTCCCAACCGACGAATACATCCCGGTGAATGCCTGGATGGCCAAACCGCTGAACCCAGACCGCCTTCTTGCGAAGGTTGCAGAGCTTCTGCAACAGTAGCGAGAGCCACCTTACAGCCTGGCATGGGTAGGCTTGAAAAGGCATCCTGCCAGGTTCACACAAAATCTAGCAACTCACAATTAGGAGGAAAACATGCGACAGTCAGACGTTGTTGTAATCGGTGGGAGCGCAGCAGGCATTCCCGCTGCAATCACTTCTCGGAGGCATTATCCGGAGAAGTCTGTGTTGTTGATACGGAAGGAAGAACAGGTGCTTATCCCCTGCGGGATACCGTACATCTTCGGCTCGGTGGGTTCTTGCGAGGCAGACCTCATCCCCGACAGCGTGTTGAAGGGGAACGGCATCGACCTGCTTGTGGACGAAGCCGTGAAGATTGACCCCGAAAGCCGCGTTGTTACGACGGCCGGCGGGGAGGAGGTGCAGTACAACAGGCTGGTTCTGGCCATTGGGTCCCTGCCTCTCGTGCCCCCGATTCCTGGCGCGGACAAGGAAAACGTCTTCGCAATCAAAAAGAGCGTTCCGTACATCAACCACATGATTGAGACCCTGGACACCGTAGAAAACCTCGTCATCGTAGGCTGCGGTTTCATTGGGGTCGAGTTGGCCGAGGAGTGCAGGCGAGACCGCGATATCAACATCACCATCGTTGAAATGCTGCGCCACTGCCTCGAACTCACCTACGACGTCGAGTTCTCCATCAAGGCGGAGGAGGCGTTGAGGTCGCAGGACGTGGAGATTCTCGGCTCGGAGAAAGTGGTTGCCATCGAGGGCAACAAGAAAGTCGACGGCGTCAAACTTTCCAGCGGAAAGACTATCAAGGCCGATGCGGTCATCATGGGCATTGGCGCAATAGCCAACGTGGCGCTGGCCAAAGAGGCCGGCCTCGAGATTGGCCCTACGGGCGGCATCCAGGTCAACCGGTACATGCAGACCAGCGACGAAAACATCTTCGCGTGCGGGGACTGTGCCGAAAAGGTTTCTTTCTTCGACGGCAAGCCCTCCAGGTTGAAACTCGCCTCCATCGCCACGATGGAAGCGCGCATTGCCGGCGCCAACCTGTTCGCGCCGCGCCGCGCTAACATGGGCGTCATCGGCGTTTACTCCACCATCCTCGGCGACATAGCCTTTGCTGCAGCAGGTCTCACGGAAAAGGCAGCCAGCGAAATGGGCTACAGCATCATCGTCGGGGAAGCAGAAGCCGTCAACCGGCACCCGGGCTGCATGCCAGGAGGAGCGCCTCTCAAGGTGAAACTGGTGTTCGAGGCTGGAACGCGCGTGCTCCTGGGCGGGCAGGTCTCCGGAGCGGACAGCGCGGGCGAACTCATCAACGCCATCAGCGCCTGCATCCATCAAAGGATGACGGCCGATGACATTGCCACGTTCCAGACCGGGACGCACCCAGGCCTGACAGCCTCCCCCATCGCGTATCAACTGGTCAACGCGGCGGAGGTCGCTATCGCCAATTCCTGGAAGGCGTCCGACAGGTGGACGAGGGAATAGGCGACACATTCTGCATAGAAAAACGGGGCGAGCCGCGCGCTCGCCCCGTTTTTTTCATCACGTAGCGGCGGTGGCTTCGCGAAGCAGGTCACCGCTCTTGAGTATCTCGCCGAAGGTCTTGGCGAACCGCGCGGCTGGCGCGCCATCTACGATGTCGTGGTTGAACGTGAGGGTCAGGCACAGGTGCTCGTGCGACTCGATGCGGTCCTCCACGGCAACGGGCCTCTCGACGATGCTTCCCACGGTGACGGTGACGGTGGCGCTGCTCAGGGGAATGCACCAGAGCGCGTCGTCGCCGGCGAACATGCCGACCGCCGTCACGGCGACCACGCCGAAGCGCTTCGCCAGGATGATGTTCTTGGCTCCGAAGCGCATGAAGGCGCGCATGAGGAATTCCGGAAAGAACCGAAACCAGGTCATGCCGGAGAGCCCTCCGAGCGCGTCCTGGGCGTGTTGCTGCGCTGCTCTGATCTCGTCGTGGATCTGCCGGTAGGTCTTCGCCTGCGCCTTCTGGATGCCGAAGTTCTCCGGCACGATTTCGCCGCCTAGTTCGCGCTCCACCAGGGTGCCGATGGTGACATCGTCAAGGAGGATGAGTCGTCTGCCCTTGCGGAACGCGTTGAGGCTGGGATGTGCGGCAATGGCCCGCCCCAGGCAGGCGATGACGTACGCGGTCAGGGAAAGCCGCTCGCCAGTCCGTTCATGATGCTCGCGGATCACGCGCCGCGGCTCTGTGATGTCCACCTCGATGAGAGCGTGGATGGTGTTTTGTTCGCGGCCGACCGATGCTGACGCGGCCACTGCGCGCCTGTTCATCGTGAGCGGCGCGACGCGATAACCGGAGTTCTTCTTCAACGATCCCCTCTCTTCTGTGGTGGTGTTTTCCGCGGTCTTTACGGCGAAATGAAAAACCTCCCGACGGTTCCAACCCGCCGGGAGGTTGGCTTTTCTTCTACTCCACCACCGGGAATCTGTCGGGCGGGACCAGGTCGCCGAACTGCTCCCGCGCCTCCTCCAGCCGCGCGATTTCGGCCTCGGCCACACGGAAGACGGCAGCCGGGCTGTCGGTCACCTGGGTGCGGTAGATGTCCAGGATGCGGCGGGTCTTGGCGAGGAAGGGCGGAATCCGCAGGGCGAACTGCGTGACGTAGTCCTCTTCGGTGTAGTCTTTCCCCTGCACCTCTTTGAACAGCAGCCTGAGGTCTTCGTACTTGGGGATGTAGCCCACGGGTGTTTCAATGGCGCCTACGTCTCCGTGAACGCGCCGCTCCATCCACTTGAGCCAGATGGCCTTGTCGGTCTTGGCGTTGAGCCACTCACCTTCGGAATCCTTCAGGAAGTAGTTGACACCGAAGATGACCGGCGGGCGGCTCAGTTTCTCGCCGAAGTCCAGGTTCATCTGGACGTAGCGGCCGATGGGGACGGAGAGGAAGTCCAGATTGGACATGGGGTTGAACTCGGGGACGCCCTCCTTGCCCAGGGTGGCCGCCGTTGTCTCCGACTCCAGGAACGCGCCGATGGTCACGATGCCGTGCTCCCAGGCGAAGGCCTGGCGCACCGGCATCCACGCGCTGGAGTCGCGCCCCCCGTAGACGAACGCGCCGACTTCCACGCCTTTTGGGTCGTGGAGGCGCGGGCTTACGTTTTCCAGAACACCCAAATCCAGGGTGAAGCGGGCGTTCTTGTGCGACGGCGGGATTTCCTTGCCTTCCGCGTCGCGCTTGCCTTGCCACCAGTCGCCGGAGTGGTTGCGGCCCTTGGGAGGTTCGTCGCCATCCTTGCCTATCCAGTAGACCTGGCCGTCACCGTAGACCAGCACGTTGGAGAAGATGATTTCGTTGGGGCTGTGAAGCGCCTTCCAGACGATGGCATCGTCCACCGAGTTGACGCCCATGATGATGCCGAACATGCCCTTCTCCACGTTGACGGCATGTGCCGCGCCTCCGCGCTCGTGGATGTAGGCGATGTCGTCGCCCACGATGGTCTCGCCGGGAATCATGGCCGTGGAGGTCTTGCCGCACATGGACGGAAAGGCCCCGGTGAAGTAGGTGATGCGCTCGTCGGGGCCGTGGATGCCCATGATGAACATGTGCTCCGTGAGCCAATGCTCTCGCGCTGCCCGGTATATCGCCAGCCGCATGGCCAGTTTCTTCAGCCCGATGGTATTGCCGCCGTACTGGGTGTTGGCGCTATAGACGGTGCCATCTTCGCAGTCGATGTAGACGCGGCGGTCTTTGACGTTGGCGCTGGTGAGGCGTTCATCCAGCGCGCCTTCGCTGTGGACAAACTTGAAGAAGCGGGCCTTCGCGCCCTGCCGTCGCATCTCCTCGTAGCCGGTGCGGTACAGCAGGTGCTCGCTGTGGGCCACGTAACTGGAGTCGGTCAGTTGCACGGCGGGGATGGAGAAATCCGAATGGGTCGGCCCCAGGGAGAAGAACAGCACGTACAGGGTGTGGCCGACCATGATGTCCTGCAGGATGTCGTGGATTTCCCGCAGCCCCTCGTCCTTGTCGATGGAGTTGATGTCCGGGCCCAGGTCTTCCCCTTTCGGGAGCAGGAAACTGGTGCGCTTCTTGTCGCGAGCCTGGTCGTAGTAGCCGTCGAAGTGGATGGTGTGGCCTTCCACGGCCAGGGGCTCCTCCTCGCCTGTCCGCACCGCCTCCTCGCGGATGGTGCGGATGTCTTCGGGCGCATCGGTGCAGACGAAGACGCGGTCGGGGTTGCAGAGTGTCACATACTTGGCGATGAACCGGTGAAGTGCTGGGTTCTGAATGGCGGCGAGTTTGCCGTAGTCGCTGTCGCTCAGGCGAGCCTTGAGGATTTCGAGAGAATTGTCGTCCACGTTATTGACCCCCTTGTCAAATCATGTTGTGGTTTCGTGCGCATTGTACCCCAGTTCACAATTTTCGTCAACGCGGGATGGGCGAGGTGCAGGTCTGGTCACGGCCCGGCGGTGGCGGTCGGGGTGGGAGTCTGCTCCAGCCAGACGAAACTGCGGGGCGCGCTTTCTGCCCCGGCGGCAGGCCACATGTCGGCGTTGCCGGGAACTCCCTCGCTGACGCGGACGCGGACGCCGACGCTCCAGTACAGCCTGGCCGAGGGCGGCCGCAGCCACCACATGTACTCTGGCACCTGCCACTCGGTCTCGCGGGTGACACCCACCTCCTCCCCGCGCTGGTGCGGAATGCTCACCACGTACCATTCGTCCTCGGCCAGCGGCCCTACGTCGCTCCAGCGCAGAATGATGGCCGCATTTTGCCCGTAGAAGGCCATTCCATCGGCGGGCGCTAGGGGCGTCGGTGCGGTGTGGAGAAGGCGCGTTGCCGTAGGCGTGGGCGGAGCCGCTGTCGGGCCTGCTGCCACCTCTGTGGGCGCTTCCGTCGGCGGAACCGGCGTGGTCGTCGGCCCAGGTGTGGCAGTCGGCGGTGGCGGCGTCTCCGTTGGTGTTTGCTGGGTCGCTGTGGGCGCAATGACAGGGAGGGACGTGGCCGTCGGCAGCGCGAGGGTCCGGGTGGGGCCGGGTGAAGGCGTGGCAGCGACGGCGGGCGGCGTCGCGTGGCCGGGCCGCGTCAGCGCCCAGATGCCGACGCCCAGCCCCCCGACGACGATCAGGGCTGCCAGCAGCAGTCCGACCGGAGCGCGCCGTCGGCGGCTCCGCAGAAGCGGCTCCATCTCCGCGACGGCTTCACCGCCCAGGATGCGACCCGCCCGACGCATCCACTGCCGGGCGTCGTCGTTCTTGGGGTCCAGGCGCAGGGCGTGGCCTGCCAGTTCGGCGACGCGCTCCCACTGTCCCAGGCGCGCGGCGGCTCCGGCCTGCTGTGCAAGGGCTTGCGCCCGCGCCCGCTGGTCGCGACGGCGATGGCGGCGGCTTTCCCTGGGCGGCGGCCCGGCCGTCCCCGTGGCCTCGACGAAATCGTCGCAGAAGGCCCGGACGCTCCCGTAGGGCTTTCCCTCGTAGCCGACACCGCGCATCAGGATGTCCCACATTTCGCCGCCAAGCCTGTCCTCGGCGCGGCGCCAGGGGATGCCCGGGCGGCGCATGGTGTCATCGGTGCGGGCAAAGGGCGCGCCCACCACCATCTCGTGGGCAAGGTTGGCCAGCGCCTGGGTGTCGTTCTCCGCCGTGGGGACGCCGGGAGCCATCCCCATATCCAGCAGCGTCACCTGGTCGTCTGGGCTGAGCCAGATGCTGCGATCGTGGAGGTTGCCGTGGGCCAGCCAGCGATCGTGGAGATGCTGGAGGGCATCGGTAATCTGGCTGACGATGAAGGCCGCGCGCAAGGGGAAGATGGGGCTTTCCTGCAGGAGGCGCTCGGCCAGGGAAACGCCGTCGGGCGGCTGAAAACTCATGAAAGGGAGGTCGTCGGCAACACCTATCTCATAGACCTGGGGCAGGTTGGGGTGGCTCACGGTGGACGCCAGCCGCGCGGCCCGCTCGAACTGCTCGGCGGTGGCAGGGTCGGAGGCGAGGTCGGCATCCAGCACCCGCACCCATACGTCGCGCTCGTAGCGCGTATCGTGGGCACGGTACACGGTGCCGAACCCGTCGCGCATGACCACGCTGAGCAATTGGTAGCGACCAAATTGGCGCGGCAGTTCCTCGGCCATGACGCCTCCATCGATTTGCAAACGCGCAGCCACATTCTAGCATAGGATTTGTGGAATGTGCAAGCGAGAGAGTGAGCAGAGAGAAGTGACGAGTAAGAAGAAAGGAATACCAGCAAGGTGCTCGCGGGGACGGGGCGAGGGCAAGGGGATCCCGCCCCACGGCAGAACAGGGGCGGGACCCCGAACACGCAGGTCTGCTACAGGACGGCTTGCTCGAGCGGATAGACGGCGGGCTCGGCGCCGGCAGCCCGGCCGCGAGTCTCTTCGCGGCGGGTGGCCCGGCTCACAGCCCAGGACAGGAGCGCGAGCAGAACGATGGGAACGGCCAGCCGAACGATGAAGAACCCGGCGATTGCAATTGTCGTTGTCATGATACACCTCCTTCGCACCTCTGCGGTGCGACTCTTCTCTCTGTTTCCACCTTCAGCATAGCACAGGGAAATGCTGTTGACTATCGGGTCTTCTGTCCATCCCGGAATGGGGGATACACTGGAAGAGTAAGCAGCAAGGAGTAATGAGTAACGAATAGGGCGTTGACGGGGGAGGGGGCGGGGTGTAGAATGGGTGCAGAATCGAATGGAGGAGCCCTATGTGCGACGGACACGACCACACCAGGCCCAGCCTCAGCGAAACGTGGCAGAATCTGCTGCAGCCGATGCCCCTGGGCCGCAAGATTCGCCTCGTCCTGCGCAACAACTGGATAAAGGTGCGCACGCGCTCGCCTTGCTGCGGAAACTTCGGCGAGCCCGGGTGCTGACGGGCCGCGCCGCCGCCCGGTGCGGGCGGAGAGTGACGAGTAAGAAGTAACGAGTAAAGGGTGACGAGTAGGGCGTTGACGGGAGGAGGGAGACAGGGTACAATTCCGGCAACACCTGGAACGTGACAGTTGCGTTCCACCGATTGGGGGTACAACGCGCAACGCTCACAGCCGACCCCTGCCCATGCCGCACGATGGCAGGCGGTCGGCTGCTCGTTCTTGGTAATGTCTGAGAAGAGGGAGGTAGGCAAATGAGAGGCTTGAGACTGAACAGAAGGGGACTCGTTCTGCTCGCCGTGCTGGCGGTCTTGGCCACCGCAGGCTGCCAGACGCCGACGCCGCAACCGGGTCAGGTGGAGACGACGCCCATTCACGAACTCAAAGGCCCGGAATGGGAGCGGTTCCTGGACCAGACCGTCACCGTGGAGGGCATCTTCGTCCGCGACCCGCTGCCCATGCTGGTGACCGACCTGGATGTGATGCTCAAGAATGAGCGGATGCCCGAAGATAGTTACATCCTGCTGGTGGGCGACGCGGCGGAACGCATCGACCCGGACGAGTACGGCGGACGCCTGCTCCGCGTGACGGGCCAGGTCAACAGCGCGGGCGGAGACAGCGGCGAGGGCGGGGGCGAAGGCGAGGAACCGCTGCTGAAGTACGCCGTGCTGGCCAACATCGAGTACACGCTGCTGGCGCGGCTGGTGCCGTATTCGCCCAAGATTGTCGCGATGCGCATGGTCGACGACCCCAATCCCGACCCCACGCGTTATGCCATCCTGTTTGCGGGCGGCATCAACGCGGCGAACAACAAAATCCGCTACTGGAACGACCTGAAGTTCATGTACAAGACCCTGGTGGGCACGCTGAAGTTCCCGAAGGACAACATCGCCGTGCTGTACGCCGATGGCAAGGCAAACGACAACGACATGCCCGTCCACTATTCCGCCACCCAGGCCAATCTGGACAAGGTGTTCACTCTGCTGCGGCAGCACTCCACCGACAAAGACCTGGTCTTCTTCTTCACGACCAACCACGGCGGGGGGTTCGACAAAGGCGACCCGTCTGCCCCCATCGGTCTCATCAACTCCGGGCAGTGGGACGCAGATGGGGACGAGCCAGGAGACTCGCTGAACGAGAAGACCTACAACCTGGACATCAACGGCGACGGCGACAAGACCGACACGACCTCCTGGGACGAGGAATTGTGCGCCTGGGGAGGCTCCATCTACGATGACGCCTTCCATGCCATGGTCGCCAATCTGAAGTTCAAGCAGATGGTCATCGTCATGGAGCAGTGCTTCAGCGGCGGGTTGATTCACGACATGGCCCGGGGTGGCGACCGCATCATTATCTCGGCGGCAGGGGAGTACGAGCCCTCCGAAGCCATGCCGCCATCGTACAACTACGACGAGTTTTCCTACTACTTCACGTCGGCCATCAACAAGGCCGACCCCGGCGGGACCGCGGTGGACGCCGATACCGACAAGAGCAAGCATGTATCGCTGGTGGAGGCGTTCAACTACGCCCGGTCCAAGGACACCCGCCCCGAAACGCCCTGGTACGAGGACAGCGGGGACGGCATCCCCCATTCGGGCAAGATGCCCGCGGGCGGCGAGGGGACCCTGGGCGGCAAGACGACGCTGGAGCCGTGAGTGGGGTGGGCATAGAACCTAACCCCTGGCCCCTTCTTCGACCTAACCCCCAAGCCCCCTTCCCTCTTAGGGAAGGGGGAAACACCCCTCTCCGTTCCGGGGAGGGGTTGGGGGAGGGGTTTGGCGTTGACACGTGAGTGAAAAGTGCAGTAGAATGGGTGGGCACGCAACCCAGTCCGTAGTGACCCTTCGCTGCGCTGGGGATAGGTCAGGAGGCCCAAATGCCCGTTCGCAATACGGTCATTGGTCAGAAGGTGAAATCGGAGATCGCGCAGCGCGCCCGCGAATTGCGCCGTCAGATGACCCTGCAAGAGCGTGTACTCTGGAAGCGCCTCCGCACCAACCGCCTGGAGGGGTTCCACTTCCGCCGCCAGCAGGCCATCGAGGGGTTCATCGTGGATTTCTACTGTCACGCCGCTTCCCTCATCGTGGAAGTGGACGGCCCCATCCACGAGCAGCAGGCTGAGTACGACGACGAGCGCGACCGGATCCTGACGGCACGCGGTTTTCGCGTGATGCGGGTTCGAAATGAGGAAGTGGAGCGCGATTTGGAGGGAGTGCTGGAGCGCATTGCGGCGGCGTGTCGGGAGGGGGTACAGACGGCTCAGAGCGGGGACAAATGACCTAACCCCCTGGCCCCCTTCCCTGCAAGGGAAGGGGGAAGCTCCCCTCTCCGTTTCGGGGAGGGGCTGGGGGAGGGGTTTGGGCAGCGTTGACGTGTGAGTGAAAAGTGCGGTAGAATAGGTACAGGCGACAATTCGAGCAAGGTAATATACGCCTTGCTTTGTGGCGGTTGCTGGAGGCGCTGCAGGAGAAGGGACAAGCACCCATCATGCTTTACGAGGAGAACCAACTATGCGGAAGGAGACTCGAGAGTTGCTGCAATTGTTCGTGGGGAAAGCGCGCAAACTAGAGTCGTCCAGGTTCGTGAAAAAGATGAGTGATCCTTCAGCAGGCGTAACCATTTCGGGCACAACAAATGGCCGAAGCCACACCGACCGCAGGTTGCCCGATCAAGAGGCAATAGACGCGTTTGTGCTCACGTTTCGCCTCTTCATTCAACCGAACGACAGAACTTCATTCGATTCACTCTCTAAGAGGGTCCTCCCAGACCCGGATGTGTCTATTGAGTGGAAACAGGAGTTCACAAAGGTTCGCGACGAATTGGACCAGTATCTTGATGCTCAGGCCGAGATCCACTTGATACGGGACGGGTCCTCTCCAACACGTAGAGAAGTCATGGATTTGATCATCTACGGTGACCTGGCACACTCGGACAAGGCAAAATCGAGAGAACTAGCTGCTTGGAAAAACGAATCCTGGATGTTCCCGCTTCTGGAAGCTGAGTTCAGCAGTATCCTTATGCGAGTGCGCAGGGCGATTGACCGCATTGCAGACTTGAGCGAACGGGAGGTAGACGCTAACCCTTAGGTCACATGTGCAGCGTGACGCCCCACATGAGCCATCTGGACTTCTGCGCCACGAGGAGGCTTATGGGAAAGTTCAGCGATCTGACGGACGTTGAGAAAAGAGTTCTAGGAGACCTGGCCGAGCCCCACGCCGACGGGGCTGCTACGACATGGTACCTTCTACCACTTGCGTACGGCGACACTAGCACCATCATTCACGCGCTGGATGGAACAGGGAAGGTTGGCGATGCGCCCTTTTCGCCCGCCTTCTACCGAGGCTTGGAACAAAAGGGATACCTTGTGCTGGACGAAACCGTGAGCGATGCCGACTCTCTCCAGTTCACGATTCAGCAAAGAACACTGGAGTACGGGATCTACGCTAGCAGAAAAGCTATTCGGAGGTGGCTGATTGATTTCAGTCACGATCTCACCCACGAGAAGACACTATGGGCCAGACTCATGTGGCTACTAGTTGGCTATCTCCTTGGGTTGCTAACCGTGTACCTGTCGAAGATTCTTGGCTGAGTAGCCACTCGCCCCAACCCCGCCGACGCCAACGCCTGCTCACCCCTTTTCGCGTCTTTCGTGCCTCTCGTGCTCCCAACGCCCCCCCTTTCTCCCTTATCAACCTCCCGCTCCCATGCTATAACACCCCTGCATCTGTACGGGCGCAGCAGGGCGAAGCACGCTACGCCCCCGCAACGCCCCAACGAAACAGGAGGTGCCCCATGCGTTTCCCGTTCCGCATCGTCCGCGCCAGCGAGGCCGAAACCGGCGACGAAGAGGACTACCTGTTCCGCGTGGTCGGCCCGTGGCCCTCGGACAAAGACCTGCCCCCCGCCACCTACCAGGACCTCCACGCCCGCGCCTACGAAGCCTACACCGGCAACCCGCTGGCCTTCCGCATCATCGAGATTCTCACCGCCTACCTGTGGGGGCGCGGGCCGACGGTGACCGCCGACGACCCCGCCGTCCAGGCCGCGCTGGACGACTTCTGGGCCGCCAACGACATGACCCGCAAAGGCCGCGCCATCGTCCGCGAACTCCACCTCTACGGCGAGCAGTTTCTGCGCTGGCTGCCCGACGGCACGGTCTGGCAGATGGACCCGTCCACCGTGGACGAACTCCAGCCCGCCGCCGACAACGCCCAGGTGGTAGTCCGCGTCCATCAGATGGGGCCGGAGGGCGGGCCGGGGACCTGGTACGCCGTGCCCGAAGAGGTGCAGCACTTCGCCATTCACAAGGTGAGCAACGCCCTGCGGGGCCGCTCAACGCTGTGGGTGCTGCTGCCGTGGCTGCGGAGGTATCGGGAGTGGCTGGCCGACCGGGTGCGGCTGAACCGTGGGCGGGCGTCGTGGCTGTGGACGGTGGCGGTGCGCAACGCCACGCCGCAGAAACTCCGCGCCAAGGCCAACCAGCACGCCGCGCCGCCGGAGCCGGGCTCGCTGCTGTTCCACGCCGACGACGAGGAGTGGCGGGCTGCTGCGCCCAACCTGCAGGCCGACGACGCCCGCTGGGACGGTCACGCCGTGAAACTGATGCTGGCGGCGGGGGCTGGGATTCCCATCCACTGGCTCAGCGAAGTGGAGAGCGGGACGCGGGCCGTGGCGGCGGAGATGGGCGGGCCGTCGCTGCGCACTTTCGAGGCCATGCGGGAGGAGGTGGCGGAGATGCTGCGGGACGTTCTCGACCGGGCGCTGGCCCAGCGGCTGGGCAGCGCCGCGCCCTACGCCATCTCGTTCCCCGACCTGACGCCCAGCGACAACCGCGAGCAGGCGCAGGCATTGGCGAGCCTGGTGCCCGCGCTGGGGGCGGCAGCGGACAGGGGATGGCTGGATGACGAGACGGCGCGCGCGTGGCTGTTCAAGTTTGCGGGGGAGAAGATGGGGTAGGCATCTGCCGACGGAAAGGGCGAAACCGCAGATGAACGCCGATGAACGCGGATGAGGGGAATCAGTATCTGCGTCCATTTGCGTTTGTCCGCGGTTCTGGATTGTGCCAGATGGAGAATGCCCGCGCGTGGCTGTTCAAGTTCGCGGGGGAGAAGCGGGTATAGGAAAAAAACTTCCGAAGACAGCGTCCTCTCTGCTCCAGCAGAGAGGACGCTGCGCCGTGCGTGAGACCCTTAGTCCTCGGGTTTCAGGAAGTAGAAGTAGGCCAGCAGAAGCGCCAGCAGGAGCCAGATGACGACGAGAATCCAGCCCATTCCGTTGAACTTGCCACTGAACTGGGCAATCAGGGCCAGGATAAAGCCGACTGTGTCGGCGATTGCCAGGCTGAGGATGACCTTTTTCCGCAGCGCGGAGGCGGCGGCGCTGCTGGCGAAAAAGCAGATGAAGGCAACGCCGAGCAGCATGGCGCCAAAGTAGCCGAATCCGAGCTTGGCGAGGTCCACAAGGCCCAGGAACGGGTCGGGGATCTGGGCCAGGCTCAGAGGCGACTTGAGGAACCAATTCAGGAAGGTGATGGGCAAGAAC
>Ga0315554_1001495_pt1 | contig 13780 bp, 10 predicted proteins | sample SalMarSW160370MG_FD_202114 | JGI IMG/M metagenome (GOLD analysis project Ga0315554, IMG submission 202114) | Salt marsh sediment microbial communities from the Plum Island Ecosystem LTER, Massachusetts, United States - Salt Marsh Sediment SW1603-70 ... | reverse complement strand
CGCCTTTGAGCGCGGCGCGGATGGTGTGCTGGTCGCCGGTTGACTGAAGGGCACTTGTCATTACCTGGAAGGTAATGTAGCAGCGGAACGGCGGGTGAATTACGTCAAGGGCCTGCTGGGCCAGATTGGCCTGGGCGGAGAGCGGTTGGAGATGGTCTTTCTTTCTTCCGCCGAGGGCAAGCGGTGGGCCGAGATTGCCATCCAGATGACGGATCGCATCCGGGAACTGGGCCCGAATCCGTTACGAACATAGGAGGAGCCAACGATGATCGTTGCTGAACAGAAACCCCTGGACGAGCTCAAGCAGCTCGTCTCGGGCTACGACAAGGTGCTGGTGCTGGGATGTGGCACGTGCGTCACCGTCTGTTTTGCCGGTGGCGAGAAGGAGGTGGGGATCCTGGCCTCGTCGCTGCGTATGGCCACGCGGCTGGACGGGATCCAGACCGAATTCCTGGAGGCGACGGTGCAGCGGCAGTGCGAGTACGAATACAACGAGGCGATCGCCGAGCTGCTGCCCCAGGTAGACGCCGTGTTGTCCCTCGCCTGTGGGATCGGGGTGCAGACGATCAACGAGCAGTTCCCGACGATCCAGACGCTGCCCGGCTTGAATACGACCTTTCTCGGGCAGCCCACGGAGCAGGGGGTGTGGGAAGAGCGCTGCCAGGCGTGTGGGGACTGTGTCCTGGGCACGACGGGTGGGATCTGCCCGATCTCACGTTGTGCCAAGAGCCTGCTCAATGGCCCCTGTGGCGGTTCGCAAAATGGGGTGTGCGAGGTCGACCGCGAGACGCCCTGTGCGTGGCAGTTGATCTACGACCGCATGTCGGCGCTGGGCAAGCTGGACCTGCTGCTCGAGCTGAACACGATGAAGAACTGGCGCGCTAGCCGCGACGGGGGCCAGCGCAAGATCGTGCGCGAAGATCTGCGCCTGTAGGCGACCGGATACACGTCGAATTATCCCGGCCCGCGGCCGGGGCGAGGGGAATTCGAGGCTCCCCCCTGAAGGGGATCTGCGACAACCTGGCAAGGAGAGGAAATATGGTGGAAGGAAACGGGTACGTCGCTGGCAGCAACCTGGAAAAGGTGCTTCGTGCCGGCCACTTTGCCGTGACAGGCGAGCTGGGCCCGCCCACCGATGCGAATGCAGAAGTGATCCACGAAAAGGCCCAGCATTTCGTCGGCACGGTGGACTCGGTCAACATCACTGACTGCCAGACCGCGGTCGTCCGCATGTCGTCGATCGCCGTGGGGGCCCAACTGCTGGCCCTGGGGATCGAACCCAACATGCAGATGACCTGCCGCGACCGGAACCGGATAGCGATGCAGTCGGATCTGCTGGGGGCGTCGGCATTGGGGATCAAGAACGTGTTGTGCCTGACCGGCGACCACCAGACCTTTGGCAACCATCCGATGGCCAAGAACGTGTTTGACATGGACTCGATTGGGATGCTGATGATGGTCAAGGGTATGCGCGACGAGGCCGTCGTGCAGTGCGGTGACAAGATGAAGGTGCCGCCGCGCTTTTTCATCGGCGCTGCCGCGAACCCATTCGGCGATCCGTTCGAGTTCCGTCCATACCGGCTGGCCAAGAAGGTCAAGGCGGGCGCCGATTTTATCCAGACACAGTTGATTTATAACGTACCCAAGTTTGCCGAGTACATGAAGCGAGCGGGCGACTTGGGCCTGTTGGACGACGTGTACATCCTGGCCGGGGTAGGGCCGATCAAGAGCTCGGGCGCAGCCCGCTACATGGCGAATAACGTGCCGGGCATGGACGTGCCGGACGAGACCGTGGCGCGCATGTCGGGCGCGATCAAGGGCATTCCCAGCGAGGAAAAGGCGGCGCGGCGTGCGGCGTGGCAAGAGGAGGGGATCAACATCTGCGTCGAGATCATCCAGCAGGTGCGCGAGATCCCGGGCGTGGCTGGCGTACACATCATGGCCATTGAATGGGAAGAGGCGGTGCCGATCATCGTCGAGCGGGCGGGCCTGTTGCCTCGCCCTGCAGCGTAGCCTCTACCATCCCACGGGAAGCTGGAAAGGGAGTAGCTATGGCCATTACACCAACGACGGATCTGGCCCAGAAGATCCGCGAGGCTTGTGGCGAGAATACGTACCTCTGTTACCAGTGTCAAAAGTGCTCGGTGGGCTGTCCCACCGCGCAGGCGATGACCTATCGCCCGGCACAGATCATGCGCGCCGTGCAGTTTGGCCTGGAAAAGATGCTGCTGCGCGATGCCAGCATCTGGCGCTGCCTGACGTGCGAGACGTGCGGCACGTTCTGTCCCAACGACCTCCATCCGCGCGAGGTGATCGAAGTGCTGCGCTGCATGGCTATGGCGGATGGCGAGGACCTGTCGCACGATCAGGTGCTGGAACGGGGCACGCGCGCGCTGCGCATGTTGGGCACGCGCATCAACGAGGCGCACAATATCTCGGGTGACGAGAACGACAACCGGCTGATCTGGGCCACCAACCTGGCGGAGCAGCCGCCCAATCTGGACCGCAAGGTGGGCGCAGAGACGGTGTATTTCGTGGGATGTGTCTCGTCGCTCTACCCGATGAGCTATGCCGTGCCGCAGGCGTTCGTGACGATCTTGGAGAAGGCGGGTGTGGACTATACGACCATGGGCAGCGAGGAATGGTGCTGCGGCTACCCGCTGTTGATCGGGGGCCAGGTCGAGGCAGCCGAAGCCGTGATCCGCCATAACGTGGAGGCGGTCCACGCCCTGGGCGCCAAGCGCGTGGTCATGACCTGTCCCTCTTGCTACCATTCGTGGCATCACGTCTATCCCGAGGTGGTCGGGGACCTGGGGATCGAGGTGGTTCACGCCGTAGAGGTGATGGCCGAGATGGTCGACGAGGGGCGCCTGCCGATGAAGGCTGGCCGGCAGATGGTGGTGACCTACCACGACCCGTGTGACCTGGGGCGCAAGGGCGGGATCTATGATGCGCCGCGAGAGGTGCTGCGCGCGCTGCCGGGCATGACCTTTGTCGAGATGGATTCGCGGCGCGAAACATCGCTGTGCTGCGGTGGCGGCGGAAACCTGGAGACGTTCGACCCCGACCTGGGAGCCGAGGTGGCTGCCAAGCGCGTGGCGGAGGCACAGGCGGTCGAGGCGCAGGTCATTGCCTCGGCTTGCCCCCAGTGCGAACGCACGCTGACCAGGGCCACGCGCGCCAACCGGGTCCGGATCCGGGTGATGGATGTGGCACAGTTACTGGAGAGTGTGCTGGTCTAGGCTTCTGCCCGAGACGGGAACGGCCGATAGGGCATTGTCACAAATTGGTGTTCGATCGCACCCTCGCGGTGCGTCGTTGGTTCGAATCGCTGTTCGAAGTACACTGCGGAAAGGAGAACGGTTCTATGGCAACAAAGGTACCCAGCGACCTCGAGATCGCACAGGCTGCCACACTGAAACCCATCCTGGAGATTGCACAACAAGCAGGGCTCTTGCGCGAGGAGCTCGTGCCGTACGGCTGGAGCAAGGCCAAGGTCCGGCTCGACGTGCTGGAACGGCTCAAGGATCGCCCGAACGGCAAGTACATCGACGTGACGGCGATCACGCCCACGCCACTCGGCGAGGGCAAGACCACGACCACGGTGGGGCTGACCCAGGGGATGGGCACGGCACTGGGCAAGAACGTGATGTGCTGCATTCGCCAGCCGAGCATGGGGCCGACCTTTAACATCAAGGGCGGTGCCGCCGGGGGTGGCTACAGCCAGATCATCCCGATGGAGGACTTTAACCTCCACCTGACGGGTGACATCCACGCCATCGGTGTCGCACACAACCTGGTGGCTGCCGCGCTCGACACGCGCATGTATCACGAGAGCCGGCAGACGGACGAGGCGCTGGCGCGCCGCGGCGTCGCGCGGCGCCTGGACATCGATCCAGACACCATCACCTGGAACCGCGTGGTCGACGTGTGCGATCGCTCGCTGCGCCAGATCGAGATCGGCCTGAACGATCCGACGCTGGCCGACGGCTCGCCCAGCCCGGTCTTTCCGCGGAAGACGGGCTATGACATCACGGTGGCAAGCGAGCTGATGGCGATCCTGGCCCTGTCGACGAGCATCGCCGACCTGCGTGAGCGGGTGGGCAAGGTGGTAATCGGGCTCGACAGGCAGGGCAATCCGGTCAACCTGGAGGACCTGGGCGTGGCGGGCGCGGCCGCGGTGTTGATGCGCGACGCACTGATGCCCAACCTGATGCAGACGTTGGAAGGGCAGCCGGCGTTCGTACACTGCGGGCCTTTCGCCAACATCGCGCACGGCAACTCGTCGATCATCGCCGACAAGATCGCGGTCAAGCTGGCGGATTACGTGGTCACGGAGAGCGGCTTTGGTGCCGACATCGGCATGGAAAAGTTCTTTGACATCAAGTGCCGCTACTCTGGCCTGATCCCGAACGTGGTGGTGCTGGTCGCGACGGTGCGCGCGCTCAAGATGCACGGCGGCGGCCCCAAGGTTTCGCCCGGTGCCCCGCTGGACAAGGCCTACACGGAGGAAAACCTCGATCTGCTAGAGGCGGGCCTGCCCAACCTGGGCGCTCACATCCGCAACGCGCGTCGCTTTGGCATTCCCGTCGTCGTCGCGGTGAACAGCTTTACCACCGACACGCAGGCCGAGATGGACATGATCCGAGGCTATGCCAAGGAAGAGGGGGCCGAGGACGCGGTGGTGACCAGGCACTGGGCGAAGGGTGGCGAGGGCGCTGCGGCGCTGGCCGAGGCGGTGGTCGCCGCTTGTGAGAAGCCGGGTGACTTTGAGTTCCTCTACCCGCTCGACTGGTCGATCAAGGAAAAGATCGAGCACATCGCCAAGACGATCTACAGCGCGGGCGAAGTGACCTATACCGACGTTGCGGAACAGCAGGTCGCGAGATATGAGCGGGCCGGTTTCGGTGGCCTGCCGATCTGCATGGCCAAGACACACCTCAGCCTGAGCCACGATCCAACGGTCAAGGGCGCGCCGACCGGCTTTACCATGCCGGTGCGCGAGGTGCGGGCCAGCGTGGGTGCAGGCTTTATCTACCCGCTGATCGGGTCGATGAGCACGATGCCCGGCCTGGCGACACATCCGGCCTACATGGACATCGACCTGGATCCGGAGACGGGCGAGATCAGCGGCCTGTCCTAGACAGCTTTTTCCAGAGTCCTCGGGCATTCGCCCGAGGACTCTGCTCCGGCCTGGTGCCGAGGCAGGGCCTCGACGCCAGGCCGGAGGCTGAGTGGTAGACCTTATCGTGCCAGTCGCCGCGTCCCTGGGGAAGCAAGCGGACGAGAAGGCGGGGCGGCGGAGGCACTCAAACGGTGCACGAACGACGCACCGTGGGAGGGATGATGACAGAAGAGCAGATCATGGAGATCAACGGGGACGCGATCGACCTGCATTTCGCTGAGGAAAAGGGGTTCGACGCGGCCAAGCTGGGGACCTGTCTCCAGTGCGGGACGTGCAGCTCCTCCTGCCCGACCTACTTTGCGATGGACGTACCGCCGCGCAAGCTGTGGCGCATGGTGACGTTGGGCTTGAAAGACGAGATCGCGCGCTCGAGCACATTCTGGCTGTGTACGGCGTGCGACACCTGCACGGTGCGCTGCCCGCGCGGGATCGACGTGTCGGAGAGCATGCGCCAGATCCGCGAATGGGTGATCGGGGAGCAGGTGCAAGAGACCCCACGTGCCCTGAGCATGATGAGCGAGATGATCGTGCAGTCGCACAATATGAAGGGCGACGACAATGAGACGCGCCTGATCTGGAGCGCCAACCTGCCCGATGGCAACAGCCTGGGCGAGCTCAAGCGGCAGGCCGAGGTGCTGTGGTACGTCGGCTGCGTCTCGTCCTTTTACCCGATGGCGTACCGCATCCCGCAGGCGATGGTGCAGATCCTGGGGCGCAGCGGCGTCGATTTCACGCTGCTCGGCGGGGAGGAATGGTGCTGCGGGTTCCCGCTCTACAGCGGCGGGATGAGCGACAAGATGCGCGACCTGGCGGCACACAACCTGGAGCGGGTGCGGGCGACGGGGGCCAAGGTGCTGGTTTCGACCTGCGCCTCCTGCTACCACACGTGGAAGCATATCTACCCGGAGATGCTGCCCAACTTTCCAGAGGAGCTGGAAGTGCTGCACGCCACCGAGTACATGGCACGGCTGATCGAGCAGGGCCGGTTGCCGCTGGGGCCGGTGGAACGGGTGGTGACCTATCACGATCCATGTGACCTGGGGCGGCGCAGCGGCGTGTACGACGAGCCGCGCTACGTGTTGAACAGCATTCCGGGGATCGAGCTGCGCGAGATGGCGAGCCATCACCAGAACTCGTTGTGCTGTGGGGGCGGCGGAAACGTAGAAACCTTTAGCCCCGACACGGTGAACGAGGCAGCGCGGCGGCGCTTGTTGCAGGCACAGGCCACGGGGGCACAGTACGTCGTCTCGGCCTGCCAGCAGTGCATGCGCACCTTGTTTAACGGCGCGCGCAAGAACCGCATCCGCGTGCGCGCGGCCGATATTTCCGAGATCGTGCTCGAATCGGTTCAGAACGCGTAGGAAGGGCGACTGGGAACGTCCGGCATGCCAGGCTGGAGCCTGGCGCTCCCAGATGGAACGCCAGGCTCCCCCCTGAAAGGGGATCTACAACAGCCTGGCAGTACCAATAGGGGAGGTCCACCTTGGCGATTTTGCGTGCTGCAGATATTACCGAACTGGCGATGGAGTTGGAAAAGAGCGGCGAGGCGTTCTACCGGGCGGTGGCCGGAAAGGTCGCTTCGCCCGAGGTGCGGGCGCTGTTCGAGGATCTGGCGAACCAGGAGGTCGCGCACTACCGGATCTTTCAGAAGCTCGCCCGCTCGATCCGGGAACAGCCATTCATGACCGACGAAGAGTGGGATATGTACCAGGACTATCTCGATGCGACGGTGCAGAGCGCCTTTTTCGAGGGTGCGGACAAGGCGCTGGCCGCGGCGGACGAGGTGGAGGACGAGGAGCAGGCGCTGCGCATGGCGATCGGTTTCGAAAAAGAGACCATGCTCTTTTTCCACGACCTGCAGGACAAGGTGCCCGAGCGGGGCAAGGAGACGGTAGAGCGCGTGATCATCGAGGAACGGCGCCACGTGCAGCGCCTGGCAGGTATGATCCGAGGGTGACGTGGTAGAAGGCGTGCTGGATTGGGTCCGCGAGACGCTGACGCTGCGTCCGTGCAGCTCTGGAGAGCTGCTCTATGACCATATGGCGTCGCAGTCGGACCAGTGCCTGCCGATCATCTACCAGCCCTTCGATGTGGAGAATCGGGGCCACTGGGCGGACCGTGGCTCGCTGTTCGACTATCTCCGCTCGACGGAGGGCGGCAGGGTGCTGGATTTCGGGCCGGGAGATGGGTGGCCCTCGCTGATCCTGGCGCCCTATGTGCGAGAGGTGATCGGTGTCGAGGGTTCGCGGCGTCGCGTGGCAGTTTGCCAGGAGAACGCGGCGCGGCTGGGCATCGACAATGGGCGGTTCGAGTACGTCGAACCGGGAGCGCCGCTGCCCTTTGCGGAGGGTGAGTTCGATAGCATCACAGCGGCGTCCTCGGTGGAGCAGACGCCAGACCCGTTCGCCACGCTGGCCGAGTTCTACCGTGTGCTGCGCCCAGGAGGCCGGCTGCGGATGAGCTATGAGGCGCTCTCGCGTTACGCGGGGGAGCCCAAACAGGGGGCCTGGCTGCTCGACTTGGCCGAGGGGGGGGAGCAGCCGGGAACGGCAGGCTCCAGCCTGGCAGGCTGCCGCCTGATGATCTCTGACAACGATATCGAGGGCGAGCGCGTCGTGCACTATGGTCTGGACCTGGATCTGACGCTTGCGCAGGCCGAGGCGCTGCTGGTGCCGGAGGGTGGTGAGCTGTCATTCGAGGCGCTGGACGTAGATGCGCTGGAGGGGCTGCGCCCGCACATGCTGGACGCGGTGACGTGCACGCTGACCCATCCCTCCGGGCGGACGCTGGTCCGCTGGCTGGAGGAGATCGGTTTTGATCCAGTGCTGCCTTCGTATAGTGGTGCGTGGTATGCATGGCGGTTGTACGATGTATTGGGGCCGGAGCGGCGCCCGCGTGACCTACAGGCGCTGGACGCGTATCTGAGCCCCATCATCGAGGCGTTCGTTCGCTTTGCGGCGCCGATAGAGATGGATCCGATGATTACGGCGGTAAAGTGAGCCAGGCTGTCGCAGATTCCTATCGAGGGAGCCTGGCGGTCTCGGATGAGTCCACTGGATCGCCACGCTCCGGCGTGGCATGCCAGGCTGGAGCCTGGCGATCCAAGGGTGAGTACCGGCGGTTCCGGAGTAAGGTGCCAGGCTGTTGCAGCCTGCGGCCTTCAGGGGGAGCCTGGCGATCCGAGGGTGAGCACTGACCTTCCAAGGATGAGAACTGGCGTTCCAGGAGGATAATGGATGAACCAAGATAAACCTCGTATAGGCGTCTATGTCTGCATGTGCGGCAGCAACATCGCAGGGACGGTCGACGTGCCTGCGGTTACGGAGGCTGCCGGGAAGCTCAAGAATGTGGTCGTGGCGCGTTACAACAAGTACACCTGCGCCGGCCCGGGACAGGCAGGGATCCAGGAAGACATCAAGGAGTACAACCTGAACCGGGTGGTCGTTTCGGCGTGCTCGCCGCGCATGCACGAGCGCACGTGGCGCGCCATGCTGGCGGACGCGGGGCTGAATCCCTACCTGCTCGAGGTGGCCAACCTGCGCGAGCATTGCTCGTGGGCCCATCCGCAGGAAGAGATGACCACGCAAAAAGCGATCGACCTGGTGGCGGCGGCGGTGGAGCGCGTGGCCTGGCACGATCCGTTGTTCCCGCAGCGGGTGCCGGTGACCAAGGCGGCCATGGTGGTTGGCGGCGGGGTGGCGGGCATCCAGGCGGCGCTCGATATCGGGCGCGCCGGGGTGCCGGTCTACCTGGTGGAGCGCGAACCGTCGATCGGCGGGCACATGGCCCAGCTCGACAAGACCTTCCCGACGCTCGACTGCTCGGCGTGCATCCTCACGCCCAAGATGGTCGATGCGGGCCACCATCCCAATATCACGCTGCTCAGCTACAGCGAGGTGGAAAAGGTCGACGGCTACATTGGCAATTTCACCGTCACCGTGCGCAAAAAGGCGCGCTACGTCGACGTCGATGTCTGCACGGGCTGTGCGGACTGTGAGGCCGTCTGCCCGGTCCAGGTGCCGAGCGAGTTTGAGATGGGATTGGCTAATCGCACGGCGATCTACCGGCCTTTTGCCCAGGCGGTGCCGAACGCGTATGCGATCGACAAGCGCGGCGTCGCGCCGTGCAAGAACGCGTGCCCGGCCGGGATCCACGTGCAGGGCTACGTGGCGCTGATCGCAGAAGGGCGCTACCGTGAAGCGTACGACCTGATCCGCGAGCGCATGCCCTTCCCCGGCGTGTGCGGGCGGGTGTGCCACCACCCATGTGAGGTGGCCTGCCGGCGCGGCGAAAAGGATGAGCCGGTGGCGATCGAGTTCCTGAAGCGCTTTGCCGCCGACTGGGTGGCGGCACATCCGGAGGTCGAGAGCCCGCCGCGCGCGGCGCCAGTCGTGGAGAGTAAGCCGCTGGAAGGGCGCCGCGTGGCGCTGGTCGGTGCGGGCCCGGCGAGCCTGACCGTGGCGCGCGAGCTGGCCCAACAGGGCGCCACGTGCGACGTGTTCGAGGCACTGCCCTTTGCCGGCGGCATGATGGCGGTCGGCATCCCGCGCTATCGCCTGCCGGAGGAGATCCTGCGGCGCGAGACGGACGATATCCTGAACATGCCCGGCGTGAACGTGCACCTGAACACACCCGTGCGCCTCGGCGACGAGAACGGCGGCGAGGGGCCGAGCCTGGCGGGGCTGCGCAGGGACTATGAGGCCGTGTTCGTCGGCATCGGCACGCACGACAGCATGCAGATGCGCATCCCGGGCGAGGAGCTGGGCGGCGTGCTCTATGGCGCCGAGTACCTACGCGAGCTGTGCCTGTGCCAGCTCGGCGGGGACGCGGGGGCAACGCCGCAGATCGGGCGCCGCGTGGCAGTAGTCGGCGGCGGCAACGTGGCGATCGACTCGGCCATGACTGCGCGGCGGCTGGGCGCGGAAGAGGTGACGATCCTCTACCGCCGGACGCGGCAGGAGATGCCGGCCAACGATTGGGAGATCGAAGAGGCAGAGGAAGAGGGGATCCAATTCGAGTTCCTTTCCACGCCGATCGAGATGATAGGCAAGGGCGACGCCATCGCTGCGGTGCGCTGCCAGCGCATGCAGCTCGGCGAGCCGGACGCGAGCGGGCGGCGGCGGCCGATCCCGATCGAGGGCGATACCTATGACAAGCCGGTCGACACGGTGATCATGGCCATCGGCCAGACGCTAGAACAGCCTGTTTCGGGCCTGGACCGCACGCGCCGCGGCTGGATCGAGACTGATCCGGTGACGCTGCAGACCAGCCTGTCCGACGTGTTCGCGGGCGGCGACGTCGTCAGCGGTCCTGCCTCGGTGGTCGAGGCGGTCGGCGCGGGCCATCGCGCGGCAGAGTCGATCCGGCACTACCTGCTGGGCGAGGACCTGGCGGCGGGGCGTCGTGGGCCGGAACCGCTCGACACGAGCGCGCTCGACTACTATGAGCCAGACGAGTGGAGCCAGCAGACACGGCTGGAGATGCCGCACCTGCCGATCGAGGCGCGCGACGGCTTTGACGAGGTCGCGCTGGGCATCGAGGAGGCGGTGGCGATGGCGGAGGCTTCGCGCTGCCTGTCGTGCGGCGTGTGCTCCGAATGCATGGCCTGTGCCCGTGTCTGCGGCGCAGGCGCGGTGAACCACCAGATGCAGGACGAGCTGGTCGATATCGACGTAGGGGCGATCATTGTCGCCACAGGGTTCGATACCTGGGATCCCTCGCCGATGATCGAGTATGGATATGGGGTCTATCCGGAGGTCTATACCGGGCTAGAGATCGAGCGCCTGTCGAACGCCTCAGGGCCGACGGGCGGCGATATCGTCATGCGCAGCGGCGAAAAACCCAAGCGCGTGGCGATCATGCACTGCGTGGGCAGCCGCGACGAGCACTATCAGCCTTACTGCTCGCGCATCTGCTGCATGTACTCGCTCAAGCTGGCCCACCTGATCGAGGAAAAGACGCACGCCGAGGTCTTTCAGTTCTACATGGACATGCGCTCCTTTGGTAAGGGCTACGAAGAGTTCTACGAGCGGGTCCAGCACGAGGGCGTGGTCATGGTTCGTGGGCGCGGCGCACAGGTGATGCCGGATGGCGATCGCCTGATCGTGCGCGCCGAGGACACCGACCTGGGACGCCCGGTGGCGCTGCCGGTGGACATGGTCGTGTTGGCGACGGCGGTGGTACCGTCGGCGGGCGCCGGAGAGCTGGCGCAGCGGCTGCACGTGACGCGTGACAAGGACGGCTTTTTCCTGGAAGCCCATCCCAAGCTGCGCCCGGTCGACAGCAATACCGATGGCATGTACCTGGCGGGCGCTTGCCAGGCGCCGCGCGATATCCCGGACACGGTGGCCCACGCCAGCGCAGCTGCTTCACAGGCACTGGGCCTGTTGAGCCAGGATTTCGTCGAGGTGGTGCCGACTGTGGCCGAGGTGCGGACCATGCACTGCGTCGGCTGCGGGCTGTGCGTCGACGTGTGCCCGTACGGTGCGCCGAGCCTGGTCGAGAACCGGGGGCGCATGGTGGCCGAGATCAACGAGGCGCTGTGCAAGGGCTGCGGGCTGTGCGTGGCCGGATGTCGTGGCAAGGCCATCTCGCTGCGCGGCTTTACCGACACGCAGATCCTGACGCAGCTCGAAGCGCTGCTGCAGCTCGATTGGGTAGGCGCTTAGGAGAAGCCGCGCTTGAGCGGGCAGCGCTTCGCAAAGCGGGCGCACGGTGGGAGCACTGATTTTGCGTTCGTAGTAACGGCTTCGGCGGTGTCCCGAGCGGCCGAAAAAGCTTAAGCGCTCACTACGAACCCTGGTGCTCGGCCTGACGACGTTTGCTGGCTGAAATCGGCGCTCCTGGGGCACGCGGGAACGCGGTAGATAGGAATCTGAAGGAGTGGTGATGGCACCTGAACATCCTTTCGAACCCAAGATCGTTGGCTTTTTGTGCAACTGGTGCAGCTATGCTGGCGCCGACCTGGCCGGGACGAGCCGGGCGCGCTACCCGCAGAACCTGCGCATCATCCGCGTGCCCTGCTCTGGCCGCGTCGACCCTCTGTTCGTGGTCAAGGCGTTCCAGGACGGCGCGGATGGCGTGATGGTGCTGGGCTGCCATCCCGGTGACTGCCACTATCAGCAGGGCAACTATTTCGCACAGCGCCGCTACGCGTTGATGCACCGCCTGCTCGAGTTCACCGGGCTCGAGCCTGAGCGCTTGTTCGTCGAGTGGGTATCGGCCTCGGAGGGGAAGAAATTCGCCGACGTGACCACGGCGTTCACGGACAAGATCCGGGCCCTGGGTCCCTCGCCGCTGAAACGCAAGCGCGCGGTCGGCCAGCCGTCGCCCGAGGAGGTGTTGGCATGAGCGGCCAGAAATCGGAGCGCGTCGAATCGGGAACTGCGGATCCGGCCCGGCCCACGATGGAAGCCCAGATCCGCGAGGCAGCGCGGGCTTACCTGGAAGACGGGGCCGTCTCGTGCGTGATCGGCTACGAGCGGGGGCCGCGCGGCAACGTGCGCCCGGCCTTTATCTACGAGGCCGACGACGTGGATCGCCTGGTGTGGGGAGCGGACTGCAACCTCAACCTGGTGACCTATGTCCACAACTGGAAGCAGCCGCTCGGGCGGGGACAGCCGGTGCCGACGGTCGCAATCGTGGCGCGCCCGTGTGATGCGCGAGCGGTCAACCTGCTGATCCACGAGCAGCAGATCCAGCGCGACAAGGTCAAGGTGATCGGCCTGACCTGTGCCGGGACGGAGATCAACGGCCAGCCGCGCCTGGCGTGCCAGTACTGCGACGAGCGCGTGCCGGTGGTGTACGACGTGCTGATCGAGGCGGAGGGCGAGGTGACCGCCGCAGTGGAGGCGGACGCGTACGAGGACATTGCGGAGATGGAGAGCTGGACGCCTGCCGAGCGGTTGGCGTACTGGGCCAGCGAGTTTGACCGCTGCATCCGCTGCTATGCGTGCCGCCAGGCCTGCCCGGGCTGCTATTGCTTCGAATGCGTGGCAGAGCAGGTCGACCCGCACTGGACCAGCATCGCCCTCGAGCTGCCGGAGAAGCACTTTTTCCACGTCATGCGCGCCTTTCACCTCGCCGGCCGGTGCGTGGGCTGCGATGCGTGCGAGGCGGTCTGCCCGATGGACATTCCGTTGAGCAAGCTGAACCGCAAGCTGGCCAAGGAGGTCGAGGCCATGTTTGGCTACCGGACGGGAGACGACCCGGAGACGGCACCGCCGCTGACGACCTTTGATCCGCAGGAGCAGTTGCGGCTATGAGAGCGAACGGGAGTCAGCGACAGAGAGCCCGGCGCATGAGAGGAAGAGTCAACGTATGAAAATCGTGACACAGGCACAACTCAACCAGTGGCTGGACGCCATCGCGGAAGAAAAGATGCTGGTCGCGCCAGTCGAGATGGAGGGCAAGCTTCTCTACCAGCCGGTCGATGACAGCGGAGCGATCGCGTGGGGGTATGAACGGACTGACATGTCGCCCAAGACGTGGCTGTTCCCTGCTACAGAGCCGATCTTGACCGTGGAGGAGGGGCTAGAGACGGCGATCCGCCCTGCGCAGGACCCGGAGCCGAAAGTCGTGTTCGGCGTGCGGCCG
>Ga0315554_1001494_pt1 | contig 13781 bp, 14 predicted proteins | sample SalMarSW160370MG_FD_202114 | JGI IMG/M metagenome (GOLD analysis project Ga0315554, IMG submission 202114) | Salt marsh sediment microbial communities from the Plum Island Ecosystem LTER, Massachusetts, United States - Salt Marsh Sediment SW1603-70 ... | reverse complement strand
AAATCTCTCAGCCGTTGCTTTACGGTCTCGAAGGCCGGCTACTTTCAAAATTTTCGAAACCTTGATTTTTTGATTTCCGGAGGCCAGGCAATAACGCGATTGGTCCGCGTCATTGATCTCATTTGCCTGCAGATCTCACTCACTCCAGCGCCTTCTTCAACTCTGCCAATTCCTCGGGATCGACAAGGTACTCTTCCACGAAACCGCAATCCGTGCATGCAAATCGACTGACTCTTGAATATCCAGTATCATGCAAACCAAAAGGGTAAATTTTGGACATGAAAGACTCACCCGCGAGTTGGGCAATCCGGGTCGATTCGCATTTCGGACATCGTTTATTGGTCTTCATCTACCGGCTCCTTTGTACCGAATAAAGGCAAGGATATCACGCTTTACCCTTGCTGATTATAAAATAGGAAATCCCCCGCTAATCCATATGGGACACAAAGGCAATCACGATCGTACGAAAAAAAAAGAATTCCACTTCATCTTTTTGACGAGGCTGTTTACCCCACGTCCATCCATTATTCGCTTGATATTCACAACGGCATAAGACAGTTCCTGGTAACGAGATTAATGCCGAAGCTCTAATCCATCCCGGCTGCCAGTTGAGATTGCAGGGACCGACGATCTGCAGGCAGTCCGTAGAGTTCCATCAGATTGCTCTGGTATTCCCACAAGGGATCATGTGCAACCAAAGTACGCAGCACTTCACGCTGCTCCGGCGCTAATTCGTGCACTTGGCGAGGCGCCTGTTCCGAAGCCCCCCAAAATTCGATTTTGTGAACCCCGGTTTGTTTGTCCCGCGAGTATGCCGTACCGGCGGATTGCGATACATCGCAGTTGAAAGTCAAATCCAACAGCAACCCCGCGGCACGAATTGCGTCATCCGGATCGCGCAGCAGAGTCGCAGCCTGCAAGAGCGCTGTACGCGCTCGCTCGCCGCCCATTCCGGCCAGACTTTCCAGGTAAAACTGTACCGGGGAGCCATCCCAACACGAAAGCCAATAGCGTTCCGCAACGACCTTCCATGCGCTGCGTTCCTCCTCCGTCGCCTCGATGATGTGCGGGATTTTACCCAATTGGCGCAGCGCGGTCATCACTTCGTCAACGGCTTCCGTTGGGGCATCTTCACGGCTGCGCGCTATCAGCGCGACGGCGGCGATGAGGCGCAGCGCTTCCGGTTCACCAGCATGCAGCAAGTCGGAAAAGAATTGTCGAGACCGGCGGCCGGCATCCATCAGATCGTGAAGCGCCCGTGCGACGGCGATGCGCATTTGCCGATGAGTCGTCGTCGAAAACAAACGGAGCAAGCGCGGCACACTTTCCGACTTCCGGGTCGGCAGCACGGAGATCGTCCGCAATGCTTCCAGCCTAAGATTTTCGTCTTCGTCTTCCGTCTCTACCAACTTCAAGAACAGTTCGATCCCCTCCGCGACGGCTTCGTTCGCGGCGGTCACCCACCCCATTTCCTTCTTCAGCGCCGAATCGAAATCTTCGCCGCGTTTCTCCACAAGCTTCCGCAAATCCAGCATTTCATCGCCTTCGCGGTGATGAACGGCCAGATAGGAACTCCCGGTTGCCAGTGACGAGAGCAAGGTGAGCACACCGAGTCGATCCGGCGTTCGTTCGTCGGCCAACATACGCAGCAGGAATGGTACGGCAAAAGCCGAGGCTTCATACACGGTGCCCTGATGCCAGATGTTCCCAAACAACTGCTCGAATGCGTCCTCGCGTACGTCCTCTTCCTCGCTGAGCAGCATGCGCAACAAAGCGGGTACGTCCTCCGCTGCACCATAGGCATGCTGAAGCGAGCGCCAATCGACGTCATTCAGCCCGGGAAGTATCTCTTGCACGAGAGGATTGGGGTGCCGCAGAAATCCTTCGCGCTTCTCAGATCGGGATCGGCGCGGTTCTTCCTGTGGGGCTTTCGCTTCCGCCTGCTTGCGCAATGAAAGTAAATTTTCCAGCGTCCTCTTGGCCATCCGGGTGAATACATCATCAGAGCCGAAATATGTCTCCCTCACTCGTTGAATCTTCTCCCATATTTCATGCCCACCGCCAGGTCCGTATTCATAGTCCAGCAGGCTGGCAAGTTCGGTCAGCGCCATCAGAGAATAGGGATGTCCTTCACCGAGCGCTGCGACGTGAATGTCGGCGATGCGCTGGCAGATCGGGAGCACTGCGCTGGAACGGCCCGACTTCTGCAGCGCGACTTCCAGCATTTTCAATGCAGGGATGAGATCGAGATGATTTGAACCCAAAACCTGCTCGCGAGCATTGAGAATACGCTGCAGCAGCTCCTGCGTTTCGGCGTACTCACCGGCGTCCAAATGCTGCTGCGCTAATTGTTCCAACTCGGCAGCCCGTTCCAGTGCTGCTTGTTCCTCCGCGTTCAAGGACTTGCGCTTCATTTCGCCGCCAAGTTTGGCCACGAGATCGTGCAATTGTCCTGCAGCACGGCTCGCATCGAGGTGTGCACCCGGCATATATGCCTGTTCCCCGGGAAGTTTGCCCGCCGCTGCGTCGAATGCGGTCAAACAGGTGTGCAGCGGCATGCTGTATAGCAGCGCCGTTTGGTCGCCCTGTTCGACGAGCGCGCCCAATACGGCCACCAACTTTCGCAGCGTGCGGATCGTGGCGGGGTCCTGCGTCCCCAGGGCAGATTCGCGGATGATCAAGGCGCGGGTAAAATGCAGGCGGGCGGAAGCCGGATCCTCCTTTTTCCATTCGACGTCACCCAGGTTAAACAATACCCAGGCCGTCTTGACATGCTCTCGGCCGAAGATCTGTTCGTGCAATGCAAGCGATTTCTCCAGCAAGCCGCTGGCGTCGCTGTACCGTTCGAGATCCGCCAGCACGGCCGCCAGGTTGTTCATCAACACCGCCGTCAAAGGATGCGTTGCACCGAGCACGCGTTCGCTCATTCCGAGTGCCCTCGCGTACAACTCACGCGCCCGCGCGTACGTCGCGGGTTCACGAGCCAGTTTGGCCGCCAGCGCGTTCAGTGTCTCTATCGTGCTGCGGTGGTCGCCAAGGGCGCGTTCACAGCGAGTCAGCGCTTCGCTGTGGATTTCGATGGCGCGTTGATGATCCCCCTTGTGATAGAGAAAAACACCCAAGTTATTCAGGCTTTCGATCGTGTCGGGATGGTCGGGACCGAGGCTCGCCTCACGAACGGCGAGCGCTTCTTGAACGAGTTCCAAACCGCTATCGATGTCTCGCTGTCCGAAACGCACACAGGCGAGACCGTTCAAGACCTGCGCCGTGTCGGCGTGTTCGCGGCCGAGGAGCGTCTCGCGGGTCGCCAACGCCCGTTCCAGGTACTCCTGCGCAGCGGCATACTCCCCCAATTCGAACAGCGTAACGCCCAAGCCGCGCTGCGCCATTGCAGTAAGAAGGTGTCTCTCGCCATGGAGTGCAAGCAGATCGCTCAACGCATGTTCGTACGCCTCACGGGCGGCAGCATAATCCCCCTGCTTGCAGCAGCGCTCAGCCAGGTCCATTCTTTCTACAGCGTCATCAGAACTCGACGGTCCCTGAGGGAAGGTATCCATGGCCGTGTATCCTCCTGGAACTCATTTTATTATCCAAAACCGCCGCCGCCCCCGATACGAATTTCCTACTCACCTCAATCCGGGTGAGCAAATTTGAGAATGTACTTCATTGCCGGCGTTCAATCTCGGACCTCATTCCGACGGCAGCAAATCGACGATCAACAACTCCGGCCGGCACAGGAAACGCAGCCTGGGCGCATTGCCGCGTTCCATTCCGATGCCGCGCGATACGATCAAGTATTGCCCGGGTGCGATCTGGGTGATCCCGGCTGCCCAGGCGCGCGGCACTCTCGACAGCGTAAATATCGGTCCAATCAATGGAAGACGCACCTGGCCGCCGTGGGTATGCCCGGCGATCAACAGATCGGCCTCCACGTCTCCCAGACTGTAGTCAGGTTTGTGGCCAACGGCAATGTGATACTTGGCCTGTCCCGGCAGGGATAAATCCGGATTACCCGAATCCGTTAACGTCAATCCGGTCAGCACGACCGGTCCTAAGTCCCGAGTGGTGGTGATCTCAAAGGGTACGGCGGGAGTTTCCGTAAAAATCTCATCCCAATCACCCCAATCGACATTCCCCCGAACGGCATACATGCCCAACGGCGCTTCGAGCCCGGCGCGCAGCAAAATTGCGTTGAGTTTCTCCTTCGCAGCGAGGTAATCATCTTCGTCGGATATGTGCAGATAATCCCCTGCAAACAGAATTAGATCCGGATCCTCATCAGCGACCAACTCGAAGACGTGCTGTTCATATTTCCCGGGACGATCCGTCTGCACATCGGCGATCACAGCCAGGCGAATGGGGCTTGCCAGTTTGTCGGTTCGAATGGTGACCCGCGTGGTTTTCAGCCAATGGGGTTCGATCAGGAATGCGTAGACACCGACCAGGACGATGCAGAGGGTGAGAATCGCGGACATGCCGGAGAACGATTCCTGATTTCGACGGCTGGCAACAATCGTCACGCCGAGGAGATAGATCGGATAATGTACGAATAACGCCCAGCATAACAGCTGACTCTTCCCGAAGGCGTCGATCGGGCTGAAGAAAGCCCCGACGAACGTCAAAGCCACAAGCGTCACGCCCAGTGCGAATACGCAGAAAAATGTGAGACGCGTATTCAGGTGCCAGAGAACAGCTATCGACCCGAGGACGGGCATCAAAGCTAACGCGTTATATACGATCACAGTTGAATTCATGAAAGCTGCTCGATTCACCTTGAATAGTGTCAACAAGTACAATGCGGATACTCGCTAATCCTGCTTGGGATGGACTGCGAAAAAGTCCCAGATCAACTGCGAGGCCGAGATGGTCATTGTGGGTTGGGCCGAACCCACCAAGCCACCCTGGCCTCCGGGCCAGGAATGCCCTCCGCCAACGACGGTATACAATTCCACCGCGGTTGAACCCGCACAGCCCGTCCAGGCTTCGTGCCGGATGTCGGCAAACGATTCCACTTGCGCCTCGGCGCTGCATTCGTCAGCCGAGATCCAGAATTCGATCGAATTCGGCACGGAATTGAAATCTACGCTGACGAGCGCTTTGGGCCCGGATCCGCCATCGTAGAGGATGTGCTGGTCGTCCGTGCCGTGGAACTCGATCACCGATACGGGCTGCGACGGCTGGCAGTCGGAAAGGTTCAACGTCCCCGCCACGGGCGCGACGGCAGCAAGGAGATCGGCGGCTTCACACGCTAGGCGATGTGACAGGATGCCGCCGTTGGACATCCCCGTGGCATAAATCCGTTTGCGGTCGATCTCGACCAACGTTTGCAGATCCGCCACTATGGCCCGCACGAAACCGACGTCATCGACATCCGCCTCCTGGGCATACCCACAGCAAGCACCGCCGTTCCAGGTCAGCAGTTTATCGCCGCTCAAACGGCCCGTCCCGTTGGGATAAACGACAACAAATCCGTTCACATCTGCAACGTCGTTGAAACCGCTCATGCGTATGGCACTCTCGGCATTGCCCGTTCCGCCATGGAAGACGAAGACGATGGCAACGGGTTCTATCCAATTGACCGATTCAGGTACGTATACAATGAAGGTGCGTTCGCGTCCATCGTAATTCAATCTATGCGTTGTTTGCCCCTCCGGCAAAATTGCTCTTTCGGCGGGAATGGTGGACGTGGTGTGCGCGCATGCCAAAACCGGAAGTAGAAAAAAGACGAGCAGTACGAGACCCCTGCCTGTTTTGAGCATCGTATCCTTTCAAGAACCCTTCGAAATCATAGCGAGCGAAACCAATATACAACAAAGTGGGGACCACAATGGCTTCAACACATTAGCTGATATTAGCCACTCGCTCCTTACTTTCTATTCGGTTATCGCTTCGAATTTCTTCCTTGTGCTCTAGATCCAACAAAGAACGAGTTTTCAGCAAGAGTGCAAGCGTGAGAATAGCCGGTGTGATTGCGGAAAACGTGGTAAAGGGAAGAATGAGGATGTTCAGCAAAGATACGGCCAGGAGCCCATAATCCCACTTGTTTTTTACATCGGCCAAATATGTCAGGGGGAGAATAAGCACCACAAAATCATAGCTGCGACTGTAAGGTACGAGAAGGAGATTTACACAAATTGCAAGCGAAAAGACTTCCGGATTAAAACCACGAGCGTACCATCGCCATACGACGTACGCCGCCAAAGGGAGAAAAATCCACTGTGGGATTCCCAACTCCCCTAAACCGATATAGCCTGGGGACAGCAAACCCCGCTCCCCTCCACGATAGGACCCCGTCTTCCAAGCCTCGATCAAAGATGGGAACCAATCTGGCAGCCAGAACTGGGCCAACCCACAAAGAACCAGCAAACCGACAAAGGTCAGCGCCGGCACACCCCTTCTTCTCCGCCGGATCAATTCCAGCACGCAAATCAACACCGGCAAAGCGGTGATGTTGGGCTTCAAGGCACTCAGGAGCAGGCTGACTGCTGGTAGCCATAAGTAAGTTGAGGACGAAATGCTATACGCTGCGGACAAGAGCGCTGCGGCAACGAGGGGGGTGACCTGACCGGTGATGTAGGCAAAAATCGATCCGGGCATCAATGTGGATGTGAAAGCTACGAACAACAGCTTCGGCGGGCTGACTCTATCGCCCAACCAATGTAGTGCAAGCAAGACAGAGCCTTCGATACAAATCAGGTTGCCAAGAAACCAGATCGAAGCAGAGATATCCAGCGGCAGGATTGTCAGCGGCAGCAAGAGAAGCGCCAACCAAGGCAAGGAAAAGAACTCCACGACACCGTATGGATTTTGCCGCTGTTGCAGCATGCGTGTGGCAGACAGGTAATTCTCGAAATCCAGCAGCTTCAAGGGCAAAGCGCGCATGCCTGTTATGATCAACGCGGCCAGTGTGAGAAGAAGAAGAGCAATGATTGAATTGCGCAGATACTTGGACATTCGTCTATGGGTCTATTTGCAACTATTGATACTCGATCCGGAGAAACGCCTTTCGACGGCATACGAGATTAACCGCGTGATGCCGTGGAATTCAAAAATCGAGCCAATTATCCCATTTCTTGACCAAAATGAAACAGAGTGCATGCTCGTATTACAATTTGCTTTTCCTTAATGCGTCTGTAAATATTCAGCCGGTCAGAGTTGGTCTGCGTGACTCGAGTCGTCCCCACGGGACGATGTTTCCACCTTTCAACAACCCGGCTCACCCTCGTGCCCGCAGCAGTCCTGGCGCAGGACGATGCGCCGCCACAGGTTGCGGGTGAGCTTCTGGATTTTGACCGGCCAGGGCATATCCTGTTGCATGTTGGTCAGGAAATCGGAAAGCGAAGGTCTTTGCGTCATACCCCACCTCTTCACTACGTACGTCCTGAAATCGAGTCAAGGCCATCTCGCCCGATGTGAGTTACAATGCGGCACTCGTTACTGGATCGGGCAGCACTTTCTTATAGAACCAGGCGGCCAATAGAAGCCCCACGAAACACAAGGTCATGAATGGAATGGCTTCAACGGCGTTCACCGACCCGTCCTGAATCAGCGGCACCACGATCCAGGCAGGAATAGATATAAACATCATAAAGCCATGCGTTACCCCAATGCCGGTCAGTAAATATCCCCAAGGGGAACGCCGCCAAAGTAGAACCGCAGCAGATAGTCCAAGCGGGAGACAATTAAACCCAGGTCAAGTGCCTGAGACTCGAGTGTGCTTATACCTGCAGGCTCAGGGGAAAGTTTGTTGCTCAACGACATTGGAATGATGCGCCCCACCCACAACACGATCAGCATCACCGCCAGCAGCACCATGTATCCGGAAAAGATACGAATCGGAAAGCGCGCGGCGAACCGCTGCGGCAGACTGGCAACGTCGATGCGGCTCAGATTTATCGCCAATCCGACAATGCTGAGGGCGAAAATCGCCACGTAGACCAGGAACAAGGGATTGAATGCCATCATCGTGGCGTACATCAGATAGACGTAGAAAAAGTATGACAACATGCCTGTCAACAGCAATCGCCCACGGAGTGATTTCCGGCTACTCAGAAAGATACCGGTCACTAACAAAGGCACCGCGACCAGCAAATTGATGGCGTCCCAGATCATCGCTTCACGTGCCAGCGAGGCTTGATCATATCGATACAGACCACTTCCCTGGAATACTGCAGAATCTCCACGGATGGTGACGTATTCGATCGCGGAATCCTGCGTACGATAAAATCATCCGGTAGCCGTAGCAGTGAGCACCAGAACCAGAATCGATACGACGATAGACTTATCGAACTCCTGCATCGTAACCCTTTCATTTTTCGGTTGCAAGCCTGCCTCATAGCATGCCTTTGATGACGCTGACAATGTGGGCAACGATCATACATGAGTCTCTTCATGTCTGGAAGACCCTCACGATAGGCCCTGACTTACCGCATATTAAACACGCCGGTTTTGGATCAGTTCGGACACCGCATTCAATGTCGGCAGCGCAGGGATTGCGCCCAGCTTGGTCGTGGTCAGCGCACCCACCGCGTTGGCGAACACCAATCCCTCTTCGAGAGCGGCTTTGTCCTTCCAGATAGCGGGCCGGCGGACCAGACCCATCAGCATGCCGGCGACGAATCCGTCCCCGGCGCCCGTCGTATCGATAGCGTCGACCTCGAAGCCGGGAACGCGGCGATCCGCTTTTTCGGTGAAATAATGACAGCCGTCTCTCCCCATGGTGGCCACGAGCAGCCGCAACGCCGGATGCCATAACTGCTTCACCGAGCGTACCAAATCCCGCTCTCCAGTGAGGAAGCGAAGCTCTTCCGTGCTGGCCTTGACGACCTGCGCATGTTCCCACCCCAGCATCATTCCCTTTCGGGCCGCCTCTTCTTCCGGCCAAAGCGCCAAACGCAGATTCGGATCATAGGAGATCATCAAGCCTGCATCCTGGGCAAGTCGTAAGGCGTGTAACGTTGCACTTCTGCTGGGTTCTCCGATCAAGCTGATCGAGCCGTAGTGGAACACTTTCGCCCGGCGGATCGCATCCGCATCCACCTCGTCGGGCTCGAAAAGCATGTCCGCGCTGGGATGGCGGTAGAACATGAAATCCCGCTCACCGTCCGCTGCGAGCGAGACGAAGGCCAACGCCGTCCTCGCATCCTTCGAGAACACCAGGGGCATCGTGTCCACCCCGTTTTCCTCCAGCGTCTGTGCCAGAAATCTGCCGAATTCGTCATCGCCCACTTTGCCCATGAAGGCAGAAGCAACGCCCAGGCGGGATAATCCCACAGCGACGTTCGCCGGCGCGCCCCCGGCTGCTTTCTTGAATGCCGGTGCATCCACGAGGGAAACGCCCGATTCCGTGGACACGAAATCGATCAACAATTCGCCCATACAGACGACTTCAGCCATCGTGCACCGCCACCGAACGCAAACCTCCACTGTCGATTGGAACCACTAGTTTTGTGTCGACTGCCCGACTCCACTTGCGCGGATGTCGATATGTCAGGATCACGTTTCGATTACTTCTTATAAGCAACGTAGATATCCGTTTCGATCTTATCGTCATCTTCGTAGAAAGCATGAACGAAATAGAGATTCCCCGCCGCGTCGAGCGTGGGTTCACCCGAGAGGTCGGAGACGATCAGTTCCGGTTCCGACCACTCGCCATCGATCAGGCGTGACCGGAAGATCTCCGGTCCTCCGTTGGCGACACGAGTAAACCAAAGCTCGCTCCCATCGACCGATACGTACGGCTGCATTTCCACAGCCTCGGTGTTGACCGCCTCGATGTTGATGGGATCGGCCCACGTGTCACCGCTTCTGGCGGTCACCCAGATATCGTAGCCGCCCTTCCCGCCCGGGCGAGCGGAACTGAAGAAGATGGCGTCGCCGAGTACGTGCAGCTCCCCGATCTGGATCTCCTTCATTAATCGGTCCCCTACGTACTGCCAGTCTGTCCATTTCCCATCGACCCATTCGGCGGTAAAGATATTCAAGCCGGAGTATCCTTCCCTCGCCGAGCCGAACCACATCACATTGCCCTGGATACACACTGCGCCGTCGAGCGCGAGTTCACCGGGATCCTGCAGCCACACCCGCGTCGCTTCGCTCCAGGTATTTCCGATTTTATGGGAGACCCAGATGCCCGACACATCATCCAGCAGCTGCTCTTCTGCGGGTGCATTCGCATCCGGCGTGAAAAAGAAATACAGCGAAGTCCCGTCCGGAAGGATGAAAGGCGAATCCTCCACGCCGGCGGTGTTTATCGAGTCGGGCAGCGGGACTGGCTGTTCGTATTCATCCGAATGGAGGATCGGCGGATGTTGATCGGTCTCAGGTCTTCGTTTGACGGTGCCCTCGGGGATCGCTGCCCGGCGGTCTTCCTCGGGGTACGTTGCAGTGATCGAGCTGCTTTCGGCGCAACCTGAAAGCACCAAAGTCCCTACGAGAAACGTGACGATGACGAAGCGATTCGACTCCATACGCGATCCTTATGTCTCCTGACGGCAGTGCATCAAATCCGTGCTGCGTTGAAAACTCGATCGTCGCGCCTCAAGCTCGGCGATACGGATTCTCATGCGGATAACAACACAATACACAATCTTGAAACTTGACGCCACAAAAATAGCGGCAAATGGACACATTTTTTATCGCACAGCGATGTTCCGTGGCGCCTTCCACCTCATTCCAAGGACAACGATCTTGTTCCCAACTGATTTCGTATTCCGGGGTTACGAGATCGATGTCCATGTTCGCCCCATCGAGGCTTCGGATTTCATCATTCATGTTCGAATCTCCATCCGTCTGGCTATGATTCAGGGAGTTCCACCTGGATCACGACCCGGCTATGCGCCTGGCGCTCGACATCCGCGCTGACGGGCTGACCATGAGCATCGAGTGCTACGTCGAAGTACCTGGCGTAGTTCGGCGCACGCTGCAAGTATTCCGTCAGCGCCGCCGCCACGCCGCGTTCATCCTCGATCACCTGCCCCTTGCCGGTCACTTTCCGGCCACACAGCCATATAGTGACCTCGCGGCCGCCGCGCAGATTTCGCCACCACGTTCGAGTGTGCAGGCTGACGATCGTGAGTTCGTCCCCTCGGCGCAGATAATTCACCGGCGTGGTGTACTTTTACCCGATTTCCGGCCGGTTACAGTGATGAGCAAGATGCTTTTGCTGAACATGACGTGCAGGGGCGAACGCAATACAAAAGAGATAAATCCATTCCCCAACCGTTTGAAGAAACGCCGCAGCCCCAATTACCTATCTTCCTTTCGCGAAATTCGTCCTTGCTGACCAATATGTATAGATATCTACAATCGAGCATCGTTCAGATGACTTGTTTTTGTTCCGCAGATAGAGTTGCAGGCTTATATAGGAGTACGACCACGATCGCCCAGATCATCACGATAACACTCAGAATGATGGCAGCCAAACCCTCACCGGCGTTCGAAGCCGTGATGAAATCGAAAGAGCCGTGCCACAGCAATAATATCAACACGCTCCCCCGACTGCTGTTGTACAGCCAGGTAAACACGATCGTGCCCGCCGCCAAGCTCAGCAGCCAACCGATAATGAATGAGCTATCCAGGTTGTAAAAGAACATCGGCCAATGCCACAACGCCCACAGGATCGTCAGGATCAGTGAGGCCGCTAATGCGCTGCGATTTCTCTGCAGCCGAGGCAGGGCGAATCCCCGCCAACCAATTTCCTCGCCCAAACCAAACGTGAAAATCCACAGAAGCAGCGCCGTCCCCGGATACAAATGCGGAAGAAAATGGACTTGTCCCAGAAGGTTGAAGTCCTGCCAACTCCCCTCAATAACTCGCCGGACGACGGCAACCAAGGCAAAAAGCCAGAGAGGAGAAAACGCAACAATCCACCAGATGGGTCTCACCCGCCATTTGCTTATCCGGGAAAACAGCTCTTTCAACCCGTCCCGTCCATTAACCAACCAAGTCATGAACAGCGCGGCCAAGGCGGGACCGTATGCGTACAAGTAGTGCAAGGAAAACGGAAGACCTAAATGGATGACCCCCTGCGCTTCTAGCGCGAGGGGCACTCCAACGGCCCAGGAAAAACCATACGCCAGCAAAAAATAGCCGATTAACTCGTTCTGTCCCGCCAACGCACGAAGTGCCTTCATTAATACATCCCCGCCGTTCAATTTTCCGTCGATTGTCATCGTGCTGCCTACTGGAAATCGGAACGGATGACGGACGGCCTTATAACCCGCTCCTCGGCACCGCCAATTCGAGGTCCGAAAGCGGATAGGACGAGCATGGATGAATAAAACCGAACTGCCGATCCGCCGCCCTCGTTCCGTCGCCATCCGGATATACAAATACATCACCGGAAACGAGCAGCGTGTGGCAGACTCCGCACGTTCCCGAGCGGCATTCGGACGGCGGGGCCAATCCTGCCCGCTCCATGGCCACGAGCACCGTTTCCGCCGCCAGAGCGGGTATGACTGTCGTGAGTCCGCCAATCCTGACCGTTAATTCAAAACTCTTATTTACCGCCGTCCGTGGAAAGCCCGGCGCATTGCTGACGTCGCGCGCCTCACCATACACTTCGTTGCGGATGCGTCTGGGGGGAAGCCCGAATGCGGTCAGTTCTTGCCGGACAAAATCGTACATTGCCTGGGGACCGCAGATGAAGAATGTGCTCTCGTCCACGTCGGCATACTTATTGATCAAGTCGGCAGTGATGAATCCTTGCTCGCAATCGGGCAGCGGCGCTTCGTCGCAGCTCAGCACGTGTACGACCTTGATCCTGCCGGCCGACTTCGCTTCAAGTTCACCAAGCTGTTCGTAGAACACGATGTCGTCCTTATCGCTGCTGCCGTAGAGCAGCAGCAATTCGGCATTCATATCCCCGTAGATGATTTCCCTCGCCATCGAGCAGAAAGGAGTAACTCCCGAACCGCCGGCCAGCCCAACGATCTTGTTCCCGTCCCGAATGGGCTCGTGATAGAACCGGCCGCATGGACCTGAAGCCACGATTTTGGTCCCAACTTTCCAATGGTCCCAAACGTGCGCTGTGAAGAAACCGTCATCGATTTTACGGATGGTGATGTCGTAAAAGCCGTCGGCACCCAATGCCTCGCGAGGTGCGGAGGAGATCGAATACGGCCGGGTGATTCCGCACCGATCGATATCGACCTTCAGACTGAGATACTGCCCCGCCCGGAAATACGCCAATTGCAGGGTGTCCAATTCGGGATCGGGTGCCAGGCGGAACGTCCTGGTCGATTTGGTTTCGTCGCGAATTTCGCTGATCAACAGGTTCTGGCGTTTCGGATGAAGCTGCGCGGCCAACTCGTTCACCGGTCCCAGGTCGATGGGCTGCGCAGGGGCTTTGGCAAAGCGATTGCGGCGATAGGATTTCAAGCGGATGAAGCCGAACAAATCTCGAAGGGATCCCTTGACGCTGATCTTCATGCTGACCCTCCTCTCGCTTTCATCTCGCGTATCGTCAGCAAAGCACCCACCTGTCCCGATAGGAAACTGCTGCTGTACCCCAGGCAGCGGAAGGCGGAACCGCCGCTGAACTGCAGACCCCCGATGTGTTGGTCATCCGACAACATCATCATACGCGGCAGCAGCGAGTCCCACGGTTCCGGTTCGTAGCCGTATATATTGCCGTCGTAAGATCCCGTGTATCGGGCGAAGGTCTGGGGTGTCGCCACTTCGAACTCCTCGATGTGCTCCCGCAGCGCGGCGCCGGTGGCTCGCTCGAAATCGGCGATCAAATCGGCGGCAATCTTGTTTTTCGAACCGACGTAATCCCG
>Ga0315554_1001493_pt1 | contig 13782 bp, 12 predicted proteins | sample SalMarSW160370MG_FD_202114 | JGI IMG/M metagenome (GOLD analysis project Ga0315554, IMG submission 202114) | Salt marsh sediment microbial communities from the Plum Island Ecosystem LTER, Massachusetts, United States - Salt Marsh Sediment SW1603-70 ... | reverse complement strand
TCACACGAAGCGTGATTGACCTTATCCCTGCCTCTTCGCCGGGCGTAATATCAAACTCTTCATATTTATATTTATTGGCGTCGAAATACCTGCTGTACATTCGCAGGAGCATATTGGCCCAGTCGCAACTTTCCGTTCCGCCGGCGCCGGCGTGAATGCTGAAAAAGCAGCTATTGGAATCGTGCTGGCCGCTGAGCAGGCCGGTAAGCTCAATCTGCTCGCACTTTTTCTCCAACTGCTGCAAATCTTTTTCAATCTGCGCCAGCGTCTCGGTGTCATCTTCTTCGACGGCCAGGTCGAACAGTTCCTGCAAGTCCTTTGCGCTTGCCAGGGCCGCCTTGACCGGCTCGATTGTTGCCTTCAATGCGCTTAGCCTGCCGACGGTCGCCTGCGCTGCTTCCTGGTTATCCCAGAAACCCTGCTGCGACATTTTCTTTTCCAAGGCCTGGAGTTCGGTTTGTTTATTCGGCAAGTCAAAGCCAGTCCCGGATTTGTTCAATCCGGGCCGCTATCTCTGTTATCGCCTGTCTGACTTCTGCTATTTCCATTATCTGACACTGATTAACACTGTTTTCTTTGACGCTGATTTCGCTGATACTACAATCGTTGTTCAATTCTTCGGACCTTATATCATATCAGCGCCGCATCCGCAACCCATCTCTGTTCTACAAAAGGAAATTGGACATTGTGCGTTGGACATTCAATCCAGAACTCTCCCTCACAAAAATCATCTGTCCGTTACTATCTTTATTTGTAAATGATATTTATGTTCTTGACGTACTGGCCGATGTGGCGGTCCACGTAACCTATGAAGGCCTGCAGGAGCTGCCACTCGCTGCCCTCTTTGGAATGCACTTTGGCTTCTATAACACCGCCTTTGGTCAGGTCCCAGCTAATCCAGCCGGAGTACTTGACGTGCACCCACTTGCCCGCCTTTTTGCGTTTGAACGTAGTCCTGCCTCCGCGCAATCTCCTTTCGGTGTCGCTGAGCAGCGTCTTCAGGCTCGGCTTATCATCCGCTAATGGAACTATCTGCACCTGCTTCATATAAACTCCTTGTCCGTGTTAATTTATAATTTCACCCGACGCCCTGTCGGTCGGGCTTTCCCACTCACAGTCAAATCCTGCCCGAATTCGTCCGAGGACTTCATCGGCCTGTAGTCCCTCGCCCTGTTCATAAGCGTTTGCGACATGCTTCGCTAAATCTACTAATAGAATTCCCCATGCCGCAGGGTCATCCCAAATTCCGGTTCTCAGGCACACTTCCTGTCTGCCGCCGGTGACCCATATTCTGGCGATCTCAACAGCTTCTGAGTCTAATTGTGCCGCAGGCGGAATATCCAATTCTTTCTTCTTGCTAAACAAGCCCAATTTAAATCCTCCTTAACTACTTCCATTTATCCGTGTTAATCCGTGTCTAAATTCTTTAGTGTTAATTAGTGTTCATTCGTGGTTTAATTATTCTGAATTCTGTATTCTGTCTCCTGTATTCTGTCCCTTCCTCTTCTTCAGTTCCTCCGCAAGCTCGTTCATTTTCATATCGATTTTCTTTTTATTGGCGCTTATACGGCCGCTGCGGCGCGATAATACAAAAACAAGCGCCAATATCGCCGCAAGGACCGGCAGAGCGATAATGAGCACGGCCATGTACATCTTTAGACTCCTTCGCTTTCCATCTCGCCCTGTTGTTTTAGTTTTCTATTCAGCGACTCTTTTCTAAGGCTATATCGCATAAACGACGTCGTTCCCGACGCCCCCGCGGAGATAACTCCCACAACCATCGCAATTATTCGGGCCGGCTTGAATACCTGGGCATACTGCTGTGCAGCCTCGAACGCCTTGTCATCCATTTCGGCCAATAGTCCTATTATCTTCCAGTAAGGCAGGACAAGTATCATTATCAGATACCCGACCCACACGGCGGTTATTAGTGTGCTTACTGTATTGACCGCGTTAAGTAAATTGGCTCTTGACAGCTCGGCCTGGGTGTAGTCGTACACAGCCCATCTGCCGAGCAGCTTTACGAAAAGCGGATTGACTAACCAGAAGAACACCGCCAAGAGAATCAGCCATAACCACAGATACGGCACCTGCCCAATAACAAGCCCGAACAATGCCAATACGAATATCAGTCCGCTTGCCGTGTAAGGCGTCGACGGATTAACTAATTCCAGCCGGGAATTGCAGCCGATGCAGTAGCGGCTGTTAAAGCCGGGGCGAATCAGCCCGTCTATATACCAATCCATCCGCCTGCCGCATTTCGGACAATCCATAGCAACCCCTCAGAAATTAACGCTGTCGGCAAATCCGCATCACCGGTGTCCCGATGAGCCGAATTCTACAAAAAACCGCCCAAACCCTCAAATACAATCTGTCTCCAGGTCGGCTGCTTTTTCTCTTGCAAAGTGACCTTATATATCGATATAGTGTCCTTAAGTATACGAAATGGGAAATAGAATTAGAACGGGAGGTCGCAAAATGAAACAGTTAAAAACAATCGCTCTGTGCTGCATGGTCGCCCTGCTGGCTGTGTCACTTATCGGCTGCGGCAAAAAGGCCGATGAGAACAAGCCCATAGCCAAGGTTAAGGCTGAAGCTGAAAAAATGAACGTCGAGCAGCTAAAAGCCAGGGCGACGGAATATTACGACGCCATCAAGGCCAAACAAGGTGACATCGAAAAGGTCATGACCAAGCTCAAAGACATTCCGCCGCTCGAAGCGACGGGCAAAGAGGCAAAGGGACTGCAAACGGACCTCAGCACCCTGAATACATCGATTAGCAGTCTCAAGGCTCGCTTCCAGGTTTACTACAACAAGCTCAAAGAAAAAGGCGGCGACACGACCGGCCTGCAGCTATAGTACAAACCCCTATGGGTCGCGGCGGCAGCCGCGACCCTTTTATTACATCGGCCGGCGGCCGTGCGGAACAGGCCGGCTGTGATTTTTTCACCAAAATATCCCCTATCTGCAATAATACGGTCTGTACGGCCGTTTTAATATGCGATTGGCAAGTCAAAAAATGAGATTTAACGGCAATTTTTCGAGAAAGGACGAGCAATGAGTGCTAACAAATCAAGAATCGTATTGTGCGGTGTGGTTGCAGCGGTTCTGCTTTTGGGTTCACTGGCTATGGCAAAGGCAGACCCCAACTCGCCGTGCAAGAAAGGCGAAAGGCCGGCACCGGGTACATGGATGAAGGAAAAACTGGGGTTGACCGACGAGCAGGCTGCACAACTGCAGGAACTGAGGACGAGCCAGCAGGAAAAAATGAAGGTTGCGCAAGAAGCGATACAGGAAAAGAGAAAGGCACTTGGAGAGGCTGTCCAGTCCGGCGCCGATGAGCAGGCTATCCGCGCCGCTGCCGCTGAATTAGGTACGGCATTGGGTGACGCGGCGGTGTTGCGGGCAGCAAATCTTGCGGAAGTAAAGAAAATCCTTACCCCGGAACAGCTCGAGAAAATGCAGCAGTTTAAAGAAGAACACAAGGGTCGGCGAGGTAAAATGGGCGGACCCGGAATGTGGGGCAGGGGTGAAGGCAAAGGCTGGGAGGCTGAAGGAAAACCCGGATGCCCGATGAACGCCCAAGGCCAAAGCGGAAACTTGGGACCGCAAGGTCATTGGGGACCCAGGGGGCTAAGAGGACGAATGGGACCGCCGGACCCTGAAAAGATTTTCGAGATGAAAGATACTAACGGCGACGGTAAGCTGACAATCGAAGAGTTCACCGCGACGAAATGGCCGACGCCCGCGGAGCGTTTCGAAAAGGCCGATACGAACGGTGACGGGTTTGTGACGCTCGAAGAGTTTACAGAATCAATCAGGCAGTTCATGGGCCAAAGAGGCGGGCCCCGATAAACGACTCTGACATCCCATTAGGCCACTACGCAGTCCGGGTAGCGTAATAAGAATAAACACGCTGCCCGGACTTCTTATTAACGCTCCTCCAGGGTGCCGATACAAAAGATTCAGGCACGTTAAGCAAGATTATTTTGGTGTGAGGTGCAGCCAGTATGCGGTGTACCCCGTCCAGGCCCAGATAAATGCTGCGCCCAGCGGTAACAAAGCGCCGAGCAATCTAATCACTTTCACCCTCTTCATACATAACAGCAGCGGCATAAGTACGCCAATCGAGCCGGTGAGTATAAAGCCGATACCACTGAGGACGGGACTATTCGACAGGCCGAGGACGATAAAACGAATGCCGACAAGTATCGCAACGGCGCCGGCAAAAACTGCGTAGATGCCGGTAGGCATTAAATTCCAGCCTCTGGCGACCGAAAGTGCGGCGGCGAGATATAACAGGCCGAACATTACCGATAATTCACCGAACGCGATATTATAAGGATACGGCAACGGCCAGGTGAAGGTCATTACCAAACCGCAGGTAGTCGCTATCAGGCCTGCCACAGCGAAGGCGGGCGACCAGGCGCGGCGGTCGTCTTTGTGGACCGCGAAGGCGACGAAAAAGGCCAACACTACCAGACCCGCAGCCATATTGATGAGCATTAAGGTTACATAGTCGATGAACATTTTTATTCTCTCCCAAAATTTTAACCACAGATTCCGTCTCCGCTGCGCTACGCCGTGACAAGTAACACCCGTCTTCGCTGCGCTACGCCGCGGCAAGCAGATTTATTAAGCCACCGAGGACACCCCCTGCTTACTGCTTGCAGGGGCAAGCGAGGCCACAGAGATTTTAACCACGAATGTCCTAGGGACTCCTTACGGAGGACACGAATAAACACTGGTTATTTTCACCGCGGAGACCGCAGAGGAAACGCCGTTAAATAGTCAATTTTCAATAGTAAATATTCAATCAAAAACACCTTGTCTTTGGCGGAAATTGGTGTAATATTAACCACAGATTGATACGGATTAACACAGATTAAATTAACAACAAATTACACAAATTGACACAAAATTCTTAGACACGGATTAACACTGTAATTTTTGGACAGGATAACAGGATAAACAAGATTTATTTTTGACTATAGCAAAGGCTACGTCGGGCAGGCGTATCTACACAGATTAAAGTAATCGTCCATGCGGAAAATGAAGTCAATGTCAAATTATAGGAATAAAATATGCCTAGCAAAGCAAGAATAGCTTTTGATAAGAATTCAAAAGATATCGAACTTCTTCTTAAAATTCATGAACAAAAAGGAGGTTCATTACGTGGACGGAGATATCAACTTGAGGTTCTCAACAAATCAGCAGTAGTTTTAATAACTTCATTTTGGGAAGCATATTGTGAAGATATTGCCGCAGAAGGTCTGGCTCACCTTGTCAAGTATGCAGAGTCTGCTGATAATCTTCCAAAACGTTTAAAGAAACAAATAGCAGAAGAATTAAAAAAAGATTCCGACGAGTTAGCACTATGGTCAGTGGCAGACGAAGGATGGAAGAAATTATTAAATTCTCGTTTAAACAGATTGCAGGAAGAAAGAAACAGGAAGCTAAATACTCCAAAGTCTCAGAACATTGATCAACTGTTTCAATCTGCAGTCGGAATCATTAAGATATCAGATTCGTGGAAATGGTCTCCAACAATGAATCCTAATAAAGCAAGAACTAAACTTGACAAATATATTGCCCTTCGTGGATCTATAGCACATCGGGGGAATGCTTTGAAAACCGTAACAAAGAGCCAAGTTGTAGATTATTTTAACTTTATAAAGAATTTAGCTTCTACAACAGGAGGTAAGGTAAATCAGCATGTGAAGGAAATAACTGGGATTCGATTGTGGAAAAGAGGAAATTAGAAAAACATCCTCCTTATGGGGAAAGATTTAACGACAGTCGTTGGTCATTAGTGAATAGTCGTTGGTTATATAGATTCCTGCTTTCGCAGGAATGACCCGTCTTCGTCCTGATAAAAGACATCGGGACTACGCAGGGACAAGCAATTATTTTCGTTCCTGCATAGCGAGGAGGAAGGGTTTTTCGAGGGCCTCGGCGACGTAACGAGTGAACCGTGCGGCCTCGGCGCCGTCGATTACCCTATGGTCGTATGACAACGACAGCGGCAGAATCATTCGCGGATAACACATATTATCCTTATAGAACGGCTGTTTGCGGGCGCGGGAGACGCCGAGGATGGCGAGCTGCGGCCAATAAACAATCGGCGTAAAACCGACGCCGCCGATTCCGCCGAGATTGCTGATGGTGAAATTGCCGCCCTGCATATCGTCAGGCGTAACTTTTTTATTGCGGGTCTTCTCAGCCAGCTCTGTTACCTCGACAGATAGCTGCAGTATGTCCTTTTTATCGACGTCGCGAACCACCGGAACGAGCAGGCCGCGGTCGGTATCGACTGCGACGGCGACGTGATAGTATTTCTTCAGAATCATCTCTTGTGTTGCAGGGTCGTAGCTGGCGTTGAAATGCGGGAACTGCTTAAGAGCATCGGCGATTACCCTGAGCAGTATCGAGGTGACGGTGAGTTTGCCGCCTGCCTTTTCGACCTTTGGGCCGTACTCGGCGCGGAATTCCTCGATGTCAGTTATGTCGGCGTTGTCGTGATGAGTAACCTGCGGAACGAGCGGCCAGGAGTAGCCTAACTGCGCGGCGATGGATTTGCGTGTCAGTGTTATGGGTTTGCGTTCAATTTGGCCGAACACAGAAAAATCAGGCAGCGGACGTACTTCCTGCGAAGGTGCGGCGATAGCGGCGGAAGCGCCGGTGATTAGTGAGCGTGCATAGTTTTTTACGTCGTCGGCGGTGATGTGAGAATCGGGACCGGTGGGCGGAACTTCGTGTATATCAATGCCAAGCTCGCGAGCAAGCTGACGCACGGCGGGTGCGGCATTGACCGGGCCTGCGGAGGCCGCAACGGACGGCGCAGGTGCAGCAGGCGCGGGTTTCGTTTGTTTTGCAGGTTCAGGTTGTTTGGCTGAAGGTGGAGGAGTTTTTTCTTTGGGCGGGGCCGGTTCTTTTTCTTCCACAGGTGGTGGAGGCGGCGTTTCGCCGGGTTTTGCGGCGGTGTCGATTTTGGCGATTGTCTGGCCGACTTTGACCGTGTCGCCTTCCTTGACGGGCAGTTCGGTGATTCGGCCTTGCAGCGATGAAGGCACTTCGAAAGCGGCCTTGTCCGTCTCCAGCTCTAACAGCGATTGTTCTTTTTCGACGAAATCGCCGACCTTTACCATAACGGAAATTACCTGGCCTGACTCGACGTTTTCAGAAATTTCGGGCAGTTTCACTTCTTCAATCATAAAGCTTTCCTTTTAGCCACAGAGGACACAGAGAATTTAACCACGAATCCCGGCGCGCCGGGACGAATCAACACGAATTTTTTCTGACACGGATTCCGTCTTTGTCCCGATAAACAACATCGGGACTACGCCGCGACGAGTAACACTGATTTATACGCCTATATTAACGCCGGGTTTTGTTTATCGGGGTCTATTTCCAAATCTTCGATTGCTTTTGCGGGCAGAGCAGAGTCAATTTTCCCTTCAGAAGCCAAGGCATTGAGGGCCGCGAGAGTAATATATCGGTAATCAACTTCGAAATAATCTCGCAGCGCTTCGCGGGTATCGCTTCTGCCGAATCCGTCTGTGCCTAAAGCTATTAGTCTGCCCGGCAGCCATTTGGCGATTGTCAATGGCAATGTTTTCATATAATCAGTCGCTGCAACAAAAACAGCAGATGGGTCGGCGAAGGTCTGCTGCAAGAAAGACCGCTGCGGTTTATCCGCAGGATGGAGCATATTATGTCGTTCGGCGGCAGTGCAGTCTTCGTAAAGTTCTTTATAACTGGTGACACTATAGACGTCGGCTGGTATCTGATATTTGGATTCGAGAAACTGCTGGGCCGCAATCGTCTGGTTGAGGATGGTCCCGCTGCCAAGGAGATTGACCTGCGCAGGCTTATTCAGTGTCGATGTCCTGAAACGATAGAGGCCTTTTAATATTCCCTCGCGGACGCCGTCGGGCATCGGCGGCTGTTCGTAGAACTCGTTCATCATAGTGACATAATAAAAGATATTCTCCTGCTTTTCATACATCCGGTACAGACCCTCGCGGATGATGACAGCCAGCTCGTATGCGTAGGCGGGGTCGTAGCATTTGAGATTCGGTACGGAAAAATAAATATGGTGACTCTGGCCGTCCTGATGCTGCAAGCCTTCGCCGGCGAGTGTAGTTCGGCCTGATATTCCGCCGATGAGAAAGCCTTTTGCCATGCAGTCGCCCGCGGCCCAAATCAAATCGAGCATTCGCTGGCAGCCGAAGATGGAATAGAAAAGATAGAACGGAATCATATTAAGGCTGTGTGTTGCGTACGCTGTTCCGGCGGCGATGAAGGATGACATCGAGCCTGCCTCGGTGATACCCTCTTCGAGAATTGCGCCGTCGGTTTTTTCGTTGTAGAACAGCAGCGATTCCTTATCCACCGGCTCGTAGAGCTGGCCTATGGATGAATAGATGCCCGACTGGCGAAACAGTGATTCCATTCCGAATGTTCGCGCCTCGTCGGGAACGATTGGGACGATGAATTTCCCGATTTGCTTGTCGGCGAGCAGCTTTGAGAGCATACGGACCATTACCATCGTCGTGGCGACCTGTCTTTCGCCGGAGCCTTTATAAAATTCTTCGAATAAATCCTGCGAAGGAGTTTGTAATGGTTCGACATTAACAGTACGCGAAGGTACGTATCCGCCGAGTTTTTGTCTTTGCTGGTGGAGGTATTGTATTTCCTTGTTGTCTTCGGCCAGCGGTCGATAGAAAGGCGCTTCCTGCACTTCGCCGTCTGCGATTGGGATACCGAACCGGCTGCGGAATTCGAGCAGCTCTTCTTCGTTGAGTTTTTTCTGCTGGTGTGTGATGTTCCTGCCTTCGCCCGCTTCGCCCAGGCCGTAGCCTTTTATAGTCTGCGCAAGTACGACCGAAGGCGAACCTTTGTGTTCGGTCGCGGCTTTGAAGGCTGCGTAAACCTTCACCGGGTCGTGGCCGCCGCGCTGCAGTTTTTCGAGCTGTTCATCGGAATAGTTTTTGACCAATTCGAGAAGCTGCGGATATTTTCCGAAGAAGTCTTTACGGATGAAGGCACCACCTGCGACGGCGTATTTCTGGAATTGGCCGTCGGGTACTTCTTCCATTCGCTTTACGAGCAGGCCGTCTTTGTCTTTTTCCAGCAGCGGGTCCCAGCCGGAGCCCCAGATTATCTTTATGACGTTCCAGCCTGCACCGGTGAAGACGGTTTCAAGCTCCTGGATGATTTTCGCGTTGCCTCGAACGGGTCCGTCGAGTCGCTGAAGGTTACAATTTATCACAAAGATAAGGTTGTCGAGTTTTTCCCGGCCGGCCAGGCTGATTGCGCCGAGCGATTCGGGCTCATCCATTTCACCGTCGCCGAGCAGCGCCCAGACTTTTTGGTCGGATGGTTTTTTCAGTCCGCGATTTTCAAGGTATCGATTGAAGCGCCCCTGGTATATGGCCATTATCGGCGACAGTCCCATCGAGACTGTCGGAAACTGCCAGAAGTCAGGCCTCAGTCTTGGATGCGGGTATGACGGCAGGCCGCCGTCGGGGTGCAGCTCCTGCCGGAAGTTTTCCAAATCGAAAGCGGATAAACGTCCTTCGAGGTAAGCGCGTGCGTAAACGCCCGGCGCGGCGTGGCCCTGAAAATATATTATGTCACCGGCCCCCGTAAGGGGCCCCGAGGGCTGCTCATCGTTCCCCTCGACTCCGCTCGGGGCAGGCTTTGCCCGCCAGAAATGGTTGAAGGCGACTTCCCAGAGTGTCGCGGCCGAGGCGTAAGACGAGATGTGTCCGCCGATGCCGGATAATTCGCGATTGGCTCGGACGACCATTGTCATCGCGTTCCAGCGAATCCAGCTTTTAATGCGATGTTCGAGCTCGCGTCGGCCGGGGTATGGGGGTGTGTCTTCGGCACTTATGGTATTGACATAAGGCGTGCTCGAAGGCGGACGAATTTGTATGCCGTACCTCTGGGCTGCGAGCAGGAGTTTTTCGAGAAGGCCTTTTACCCGCTCCGGACCGCTTGTTCTGTGGACGTCGGCGAGAGACTGCAGCCATTCGCCATTTTCGAGTGCTTCGAGTTTTGGGTCGGTATCGGGCATACGCATTATCCTTACTCTGGACAGCGGTTTTTGTGTGCCGTAAACTTGTGCAATAATCCAGTTGCGGGCGATTATAGCCTATTGATTAACGACGCACAATATCTCAAGCGACAGAGGCTTTTATGGGACGTCCCGGGGGATGGGCGAATGGATTTCGGGTAAATGCACAGATAACAGTATTATTAGCGGGGTTTTTGCTGGCATTGAGGGGCGAGGAAGCTATAATTGCCCCGAAATATCGCGACGGAGCATGTGCGCGCAGAAGGGAGTATAGAATGCAGAAGAAGGGAATATTCGCATTAGCACTGGTATTGGTAACGGGATACGCCGCCGGGGCAACGGGCGATTACCCCGGCGCGACGGGGTTTGCCGGCCAGGACCTGCACTTAGTCGGGACCGAAGTAATTAACTATCAGCTCAGCACGGGTGAACATGCGCTGGTCTTCGAGAATGGTTTCTCGATGAGTATAGGGGCCAACCACTTCGAGTCGGCCAAGGCCGTGGTCTGGCTGATGCCTGTGCGAACACAGGTCAGAGGGATGCAGGAAACTGATTACCAGGCGACTGTTTACCTCGAACAGAACGTTACCGTCGGGAAAAACCGCCTGTCTAAAACAACCGATGTTACGCAAACGATGCTGGAGGGAGGCGAAGCACTTCTGAGTCGCTTTTTGGTTACGGGCGAGGTTTTTATTACCGCAGATAAAAGAACGGCAGAAGACCCGCATCGGCTGGAGCTGTATCGAACGGCCCTGAGTTATTCCAAGTCGGTCGAGTCCGGGCCGAGGTTCGTGGTTCAGGAAGAAGCACTGGTTCCCGAACTGCCGGCCCGCGCTGCGCCGCAGCAGGAAATAGTGACCGAAGAAGGTAAGCCGGCGGAACCTGAAGCGGCGAAGGAAGAACAGCCGGGATTGTTGGAGCGGGTTTTCGGTCCTGAACAAAAGGTTGAACCTGTTCAGCCGGAGCCGAAGTTTTCGTATCCGGTGGTGTTCGCACCGGCGGGGCCTGAGCCGTTGAAGATTGATTCTGTGCCGGCGCCGGACGGGACAAACGTTGCGACGATTCGGCAGCGATTCTACGTTTCGCAGAAACAGGACGAGCAGGGACGGCTGCTGGAGCTGCAGGCGGATAATGCGGTGGTGTTTTACAGCGGTTCCGGTGAGCGGAACGAGGAAAAAGACGGTTCCGACCTGCAGGATTTGCTGTCGCGTGCGAGCGTGCGGGCGATATACCTGTCGGGTGACGTCGTGATGGCTGAAGGACAGCGGACGATTCGGGCCGATGAGATATTCTATGACTTCGAACGAAAAAAAGCGATTGCCATAAACGCGGTGATGAGAAACTTCGATGACGACCGCGGTATTCCGATTTATGTGCGGGCGGCGCAGCTCAGACAATTGTCGGAAAATAAGTTCTCTGCAAATAACGTGGTGCTTACCACAAGTGAATTCTACGTGCCGCAGATGTCTGTTTCAGCTTCGAGCGTGGTGATTACGGATACGACGACGGTGGATGAGCAGCTCGGTCGAATGAGCGACGCCAGTTACGACGCCGAGCTGCGGGACGTGAAAGTCAAGTACAAAGATTTTACCCTGTTTGGTCTGCCTGTGATGCGGAGCAATTTCCAAAGACCTGACGCTCCGCTGCAAAGTGTCCACGCCGGTTATGACAGCACGTGGGGGCCTTCGTTCGAGACGCGGTGGTTCCTGGCGCGACTGCTGGGTATGAAAGAGTCGCCGGGCACCGAGAGTCGATTCATGCTTGATTATTACGGCAAGCGGGGACTGGGGACAGGTGCGGAAATAGAATACGTTCACCAGGACAGTTACGGGCGTATGTTCGGCTATTTAATACACGACCACGGCGAGGACAGGCTGGGAAGCTGGCGATTTCGCAAGGACCTGGAGCCTCCCCGAAAGTTTCGCGGGCGGTTCAGCTGGCAGCATCGACAACTCCTGGCCGACGACTGGCAGCTCACGACGGGAGTGGATTATTCGAGTGACGAAAACTTTGTCGAGCAGTACTGGCGAAACGAATTCGACCTCAGTGACCGTGAGACATACGTTCACCTGAAAAAATCACGGGACAACTGGGCGCTATCACTGCTGGGAAAGGGCCGTATAAACGATTTCGAGGACCGGCTGGAAGAGCTTCCGAGTGGGGAATTTCACCTGACGGGCCAGTCGCTGTTCGATGATAAGCTTACACTTTACAGCGACAGCCAGGTGAGTCACCTGCGTCAGCGAATCGGCAACGACCATGCGATATTGATAACACAGCAGCCCTTCACGTTTATGGCGCACCGGACGGAGCTGGATATGCCGATGTGGCTTCGGCCGTTCAAAGTGGTTCCTTATGTGGCAGGCACTTTAGCCTATGACGACCGCAGCGGGTTCGAGCGAGGCCTGGTTGATTTGAGCCATACGAGAAAGACCGCAATGGGCAACCCGAGCCAAGCACCGTTCGGCGGCGACTGCCAATGGATAATGGAGGCGGGCCTTAGATTAGGCACCCAGTTGTGGAAGACGTATCCGAATGTCAAATCGCGGCTGTGGGATTTGCAGGGACTGCGGCACATCGTCGAACCGCATTTGCTGGCAACGGTTTTTACCGAAAGTGACGTCAACATCAAGCAGCGTGATTTGCTCAACGTCGGCGTGGCGCAGCGTTGGCAGACAAAGCGCGGTCCGGCCGGGCAGGAGCGAACGGTTGACTGGATGCGGCTCGATTTGGATTCGGTCTGGCTTAACGAGAACGAAAGAGCTTCCGACGCGGGGCCGGGGCCGGACCGGCTGACCTGGGCCAAGCCCTTTGTCCCGATGCGTGTGTTCTCCGCGCCGCAGATATTCAACGGCGATTTGACGATGCCGATTCCGACGGTTGAGATGTGGGGACCCAGGCGAGATTACTTCAGTGCCGATTACATCTGGCGGGTCAGTGATACGACGGCGGTCCTGAGTGACATGTATTACGACACACGCAGCGGCGTGGTCAACCAGATGAATGTCGGGTTTTCAAGGCTGGTCTGGCCGAATCTCAGTTACTATATCGGCAGCAGATATTTGCGGCGGGTGCAGGTGCTCGGCGAGAAAGGTTCTCAGGCGTTTACTTTTGCCGCGACATACGAGCTTGACCCGCGATATACGCTGGTTTTTGCACAGCAGGTTGACTTCGATTACGGCTCGAATATCCGCAGCGACGTTACGCTGATAAGGAAATACCATCGCCTGTTCTGGGGTATAACTTACAGCGCGGACAACTCGCTGGATACGCAGTCGTTCGTAGTCAGTATCTGGCCGCAGGGGATTCCGGAACTTTCGCTCGGGCACAGACGATACAGCGAGATGGCCAAACAGCCGAGCTATTGAGTTTTGAACAATACTTTTGTTTAGGTCTTATAGTTTTTAAGGAGTTTTTGATGGCGTTGGTTGACACAAAAAAGATGTTCGAGGCAGCTTACAGGAACGGCTATGCAATCGGTGCGTTCAACGTGAACAATATGGAGATTACGCAGGGCATCGTCTCGGCGATAGCCGAAGCCAAGGCGCCGCTTATTCTGCAGATTTCGCGTGGTGCACGGCAGTACGCGAGCATGAGTTATCTGCGTGCGATAATCGACGTGGCTGTGGCGGAAAATCCGGATATCCCGATTGTGATGCACCTGGACCACGGTGACACGTTCGAGACCTGCAAGCAGT
>Ga0315554_1001491_pt1 | contig 13787 bp, 13 predicted proteins | sample SalMarSW160370MG_FD_202114 | JGI IMG/M metagenome (GOLD analysis project Ga0315554, IMG submission 202114) | Salt marsh sediment microbial communities from the Plum Island Ecosystem LTER, Massachusetts, United States - Salt Marsh Sediment SW1603-70 ... | reverse complement strand
TGCCGTATTCTTCGGGGAGGAGGATGGCGGCGGCGTAGAGCGTTACCCCCAGCCCCGCCAGCGCCGCGATGGCTTTGGCGGCGGTAAACTTTAACGAGTCCCTGGCGATGCCGATGATGCTCAGCGGCATGGGCTATTCCGCCTTTTTTCGGGCTATCGCTTCTTCCAGACTTGCTTCCAGCTGCGCGGCGATGCTTTCGATGCTGTGGACTTTACGGACGTAGGCAAGTCCATTTTGCTCCAGTCGGCGCCGGTGGTCACGGTCCCTGAGCAGGGCGACCAGCTTGCCCGCCATCGCCACGGGGCTTTCCGCGAAGGCTATGCCCTGCTCTTCGCCCGTCGTGACCGCCACCAGGCCGGGCAGGGGGGTGGCGACGACGGCTTTACCGCAGGCGAGGTACTGCACTATCTTGCCGGGAAAGATTTCTCTGGTGGCGCCGGTCATGAGGAAGGGGTTGATGCAAAGAGTGGCCATGTTGATGTACTGCGGCATGGTCTCGTAGGGCTGGAAGCCGGTGATGATTACTCTGCCTTTCAGGCCTATTTCCGCGATAATGCTTTCCAGTTTCCTGCGCTGCTGGCCGTCTCCCACGATGAGTAGTTTTGCGGAGGGCTCCTGAGCGATTATTTCCGGCAGGCGCCGTATTACGCCGTCGAGCCCGCAGAAATCGAAGAGCGTACCGATGTAGAGGATGACGCTGTCCATTTCTTTAATGCCCCACCGGCGGCGCAGCTCCGAAGGGGCGGGGCAGGGGTAAAATATAGCGGTGTCCACCGGCATCGGCAGCAGCTTTATCCTGTCCCTTTTAGCCCCCAGCCCCGCCACGTATTTTGAGAGGCTCGGCGTAAGGGTAAGGGTCATGTCCGCGCGGGGGTAGACGGACTTCTCCAGCATCTTCGTAAAAGGTCTGAGGATACGGAACGCCACCAGTTGATTAAGAATGTCTATCGACCTGAATACGACCGGGATGTTAAGGCCGTGCGCGGCGCGGACGGCGGGAATGCCGTTGGTGGCGACGCCGTAAAGAATGAGGACGTCTATCTTTTTATCTTTGATAGTCTTTTTAATCGCCCGCCAGTGAGTAAAAGCGGCGGATATGCGGCTGAGGCCGCTTACTTTAAAGAACCCCGGCCGGATGAGCGTTACCGAAGAGCCCTTAAACGCACGCGAGACCCCGTCTACCTGCCTGTATTTACTCCACAGGTCAAATATTCCCGCGCGTTTCCACGTGCTCTCGAAGTCGATGGCGTATACCTGATGTCCCCGCAACGAGAGCGACTCCGCCAGGGTATGTATATCGAAGACTACTTTTCTCAGCCATTCGGTTTCATGGACAAAGAGGACGTTCACACCGGCGCTCCGCTACTTAATGCCATATACGGATTTCATCCACTCGATGGTACGGTGTATGCCTTCTTTCGGCGGCACTTTGGGGTCGTGCTTGAGGTCGCGCCGCGACTTCGCGTAATCGATGTGCTTGACCTGCGTGGTGAAAGGCTCGCCCTGTTTATAGGTCACCTTGGAGTCGTCCTTGCCGAGATACTCGAGAATAACGTTGGACACGTACTTGATATCGCACTCCCACTCCTCTTTCCCGCCGATATTATAGACCTCGCCGGGGATGAAGTTGTCCACGATATTGGCGAAGGTCCGGCAGGTATCTTCCACGTAGTCGAAGATTCTCCTGTGCCCCATATACACGGTATAGGGTTCGTCGTGGAGGGCTTTATAGATGAAGGCGGGGATGACGCCGCGGTAGGGGTGATAATGCTCGTGCGGGCCGTAGGCGTTGACCGGCCTCACCCGCACGGTCTCCGTGCCGAACATCGCCGCCGAGTTCAGCACCATGAGCTCTCCCGCCCACTTGGTAATGGCGTAGTCGTTCATCTGCTTGATGGCGAGTTTGTCCATGACGTCCTCGCTCATTTTCCCGGTGTAATCGCCGTAGACCTCGGCGCTGGAAAAGAAAATCATCTTGAACTTTTTTTGCTCCTGGAGGCGTATCATGTGCTTGGTGCCGATGACGTTGGTCTGCCAGAGGTTCTCGTAATAGTCCTCGCCGTTCCAGCGCCCGTACTCCGCGGCAAGATGGAAAACGAAATCGAAATCGTGGCCGTTGAAGATGCGCTCAATCTGCCGGTACTCGCGCGCATCGCAGCGGATATAATTGGCCGTGGCGGCGCTGTTCAGGAGGTCGCACACCCAGACCTCGTGGCCGCGTTTTCTGAGCTCCGGCACGAGGTTCGAGCCGATGAACCCGGTCCCGCCGGTAACGAGTATCTTAGTCATTTTCTGCCTCCATGACTATATTGAAGATCCTTTCCGAGGCGTGCCCGTCGCCGAAAGGATTGACCCAGTCCGTTTTGCCGGCGAGCATTATCGCCGCGGCATGTATGATTCTCTCCGCCGAGGCGCCCGCCAGCATATTGGCCCCCGCCTCTATAGTTTCCGGTCGCTCCGTGTTATCCCTCAAGGTAACGCACGGCACCCCGAGGATGCATGCCTCCTCCTGGACCCCGCCGGAGTCGGTAAGTATCAACCGGGCGTTGCTTTCCAGATACAAAAAGCTGAGGAAGTCCACGGGGTCGATTACTTTCAACCTCTCCGGCTGCTTCGGCAGGCGCGCGAGTATCTTGCGGCTCCTCGGGTGAACGGGGTAAACAACCGGGATGCGGTAATCTACCGTCAGCCTTTCCAGTCCGTCCAGGATTGAGCGGAACCTTTCGGTGTTGTCGGTGTTTTCCTGGCGGTGCAGTGTGGCGATAAAGTACTGGCGCGGCTTGAGACGGAGCCGTTCGGCGACGCTGCTGTTCCGGCGGGCGAGCTCCAGGTTTTGATTGACGGCGTCGACTATCGTGTTGCCGGTGACGAATACCTTTTTCTCGGGGATGCCCTCCCCGAGAAGTATCTGCTTCGCCTGCCTGGTGGGCGCGAAAAGGTAGTCCGAGATATGGTCGGCGATAATCCTGTTTATCTCTTCCGGCATGGTGCGGTCGTAGGAGCGCAGGCCCGACTCCACGTGGCCGAACCTGATGCCGAGCTTGACGGCCGCCAGCGCCCCTGCCAGGACGCTGTTGGTGTCCCCCTCCGCCAGGGCGATATCCGGTCTTTGCTCTTTCAGGATTTTCTCGATGCCGATAAGCATCTTGCCGGTCTCCTCGGCGTGTGAGCCTGAGCCCGCCTCGATATTGTACTGCGGCAGGGGCAGTTCGAGCTGGTCGAAGAATACTTTATCCAGCTCGTACGAGTAGTGCTGGCCGGTGTGGAGGGTAAAGAAGTCCGCGTTCTTTTCCCGGAGTAGCTTTATGAGGGGCGCCATCTTGATTATTTCGGGGCGGGTGCCGAGGATAACCGAAATTTTCATGCGGCCGATTTATCTCCTGACGGAATGCTGTGCCTGAGACCCGGGGCGCTTTTTTATGTAAAAGCTTTTTGTAATTATAGCCGAGAGTTACCGCTTTAGCAAGGCTGGTGCGATTGCAAAGCTATACGAGATATGCCATAATTTACCCAACTTTTACGCGCTTCCCGTAACAGAATGAATACAGGCAGAATATCCCCGAAGGTCGTTGTCGGCATAGTTATCGCCGTCATTTTCGGTATCTCCCTGCTCTTCCGCATCGTGCTCCCTTACGACCAGGCTTTCAGCGGGGAATGGGTCAAGTTCACCAGCATCGACGCGTATTTTTTCCAGCGCATCATCGATGTCACCGCCAATAATTTCCCGCACCTGATGAACTTCGACCCCTATTTGCTGTATCCCGAGGGCTGGCCTTTAAACGATATTTATTTCCCCTACTGGTTCCTGTCCGGAATCATCTGGATGTTCAGCCTCGGCACCCCGACCCAGCACATGATTGATACCTTCAGCGCGTATTTCCCCGCCATTCTCGCCGCCCTGACCGTTATACCCGTCTATTTCATCGGAAAGACGCTTTTTAACAGGTGGGTGGGATTGATAGCGGCGGGACTGACCGCCATTCTGCCCGGGGAGTACCTGGGACGCACGATAATCGGCCTGAACGATACGCCCGCGGTGGAAACGCTACTCTCCACGACTTTCCTGGCGTTCGTTATCCTGGCGGTGAAGACCGCCCGGGAAAGAGGCATTTCCTTCGACCATATTCTTCACCGGGACTGGGCAACGTGCGGCCGGCCTCTCGTTTACAGCGCCCTGGCGGGACTGTTCCTGGGAGTGTACCTTATCAGCTGGGCGGGCGCGCTGCTCTTCGTGTTCATCTTCTGCCTCTACCTGGTCATTCAGTTCGTTAACGACCACCTCAGAAAGCAATCGACGGACTACCTGGGAGTAGTGGGGGTAGTGTCTTTGCTGATAGCTCTGCTGATGTTCTTCAATCTCACCCCGAACTCCTTTTTCCTTACCGGCATAATACTGGCCTTTTTCGTGCCCGTGGCGCTGGTCGTTATCTCCCGGCTGATGTCTTCCCGGAACGTCCGGCCTTTCTATTACCCGGTCGTACTGGCGGTCGCCGCCGGTATAATTATATTGGCGTTTTATCTAATCAGCCCCGGTATACTCGACTCCATTCTGGGGCGATTCAATATCTTTATTCCTTCCGGGGCGAGCGCCGCGACCACGGTGGAGATGCAGCCGTTCCTGGCCCCGTCCGGCGTCTTCAGTACGGCAATAGGCTGGGGAAACTTCACCACGAGCTTTTTCCTTTTCAGTGATTTCGCTTTCCCCGGCGTTGCCCTCATATCGTTGAGTATCCTGCTTTATCTTTTTATCAGGAAAAATCCGTCCGGGCAGAGCTACCTGCGGCCCGTCATCTGGGTCCTGGCGATACTCGCGGTGGTCATGACTCTCCTGCTGCTCTCGGGCTACGGCCACCGCGTCGTGGCACTGCTGCCCCTGGCTGTTCTGTTCATCATGCTGTTTTTCCCCGGCACCGAGCGCCGGGACTGGCTGTTTTTCTTCGTCTGGACGCTGGTAATTCTGTTCCTGACGCTGGGGCAGCGCCGCTTCGCCTACTACCTGGTCGTTAACGTGGCCCTGCTTTCCGCTTATCTGTCCTGGCGGATAATATGGCTGGCCGGCGCGAGGAAGTTAGAGGTAAAGCAGGAGGAAGTCCCCGCGGCCGTACCGCAGAGCAAGGCAAAAAGCAGGAAAAGACAGGCCAGGCGGTATACCCCCGGCCGTACGGCCTATCTGCTCTTCGCGGCGCTGGCGGGAGTGGCGATGTTCTTTCTCGTTTTCTTCCCCAATATTACCAAAGCGGCCGAAATGACCACGACGGAAGAAGCGCCTTACGCGCCTACCGACGCCTGGATGTCCTCCCTGCTCTGGATGCGGGAGAATACCCCTGAGCCCTTCGGCGACCCCTCCGCTTACTATAAGATATTCCCACCGCCCGCCCCCGGGGAGCCGTTCGATTACCCCGATACAGCCTACGGCGTGACCTCGTGGTGGGACTACGGCTACTGGATAACGCACATCGCCCACCGCATGCCGAACGCCAACCCGAGCCAGTACGCGCCCGCCGTCATCAGGGTGGCCAACTTCTTTTTATCCACGGATGACGCTACGGCGCGCGAACTGATTGCGGAAATGAACACGCGGTATGTCGTTATCGACTACCTGACGGCGCGGAGCAAGTACTGGGCGGTGGCGACCTGGGCGGAACAACCGACGAGCAAGTACTACGATGTTTTCTATGTGCTTTACGAGGACACTTTACAGCCGGTGCAGTTCTATTTCCCGGCATATTACCAGAGTCTGGTTATACGGCTGTATAATTTCGACGGGAAGGCGGTGACCGACGTCAAGGCGGGCGTTATCGGCTGGGTCGAGAAAGAGCAGCAGGGGATAAGATATAAGCAGGTCATCGATGCCAGAGAGTTCGACAGCTACGAAGAAGCGGCAGCGTACGTCGAGGAACAGGAATCGGGCAACTATGCCGTCGTAGGGACGAGCGCGTTCATAAGTCCCGTACCGCTGGAAGCGGTGACCGATTTTGAACTGGTATACAGCTCCGAGCAGGGGGTCTCGTTACAGAGCGTGGGTTTCGTCCCCGAAGTGAAAATTTTCGAGTACACCGGCGGGAAGTAGACAGCCCCCTCTCTCCTTGACAGTCTTTTCATTCTGACGATATCATCAACCTGAATGACAGTCCTTATTTTTATTAAAGACCTCCTGCTGGCGACCCTGGGCCAGATGGTCTCCCTTTTTGCCGGGCTTTTTATCTTCGGGCTGCTCATCCAGTTCGTCTCCCAGCTAACATTCAGGTCGATGGAGAAGGCTTTCGGCAAAGGGGTCTACCTGGTGGCATGGCTGGGTACGCCCATCCACGAGCTGGGCCACGCCTTTTTCTGCGTGATTTTCGGGCACCGGATAGAGGATATCAGCCTGTTCCGCCCCGACCCCGCTACCGGCACCCTGGGCTACGTTTACCATACGTGGAACCGTAAAAATCCCTGGCATGTGCTGGGCAATTTCTTTATCGGCATAGGGCCCATGGTACTCGGCTGCGCTGTGCTCTTCGGGCTCTTTTACTTCTTGATTCCCGGCAGCTCGGGCGTTTGGGACGAAATCGACCTCAGCGTAAGCGCCGTTTCCCAGGAATCGCTTATCGGCGGCTATTTAAGCGTCTTCGGCGGTTCCGCCCTGGCTATCATCAAGATTATATTCAGTCCCGCCAACCTGAGCCTCTGGCAGTTCTGGGTATTTCTTTACCTGTCTATATGTATATCCGGAAACGTCAGGCTGAGCTGGGCGGACTTTAAAGGCACGTTATCCGGTCTGGGATGTATCGTGCTGCCTTTTCTCCTGTTGAACCTGGTCCTCCTGCTCGTCGGCCGCTCCGGCGGCGAGTTTTTCCCCTCAACCGCCGCGTCCCTGGGGGCCGTCTACAGCGTGCTGATTCTGGCTTTAATCATGGCTTTGGTCGGGTTCGTGCTGGTGTATATCCCGGCGGCGGCCTGGTACCGTCTCAGATACGGGCTGACATTGAATCCCTTTTCACTATAGCGCTGAATCCGGTTTTCAGCCATTTGCATTAAAAATGCAGTTTTGATATTGTTTTTAATGAACGGGAAAGGAGAAAAATCAATGGGAAAATCCAAGTACGGCAAATATATCACCACGGAGCTGAAGAAGAACGTCGTCATGCCCGGCTACAAGGGCCCCCAGATTATCAGGCAGGGCTATGCTGACGGCTACCGGCTGGGGCTGGAGCACGTTATCTGGATGGACACCGAGGTCCTGCCCGGCGCCTTTTACGGCGAATATACCTGGCAGTGGCCCGGCACGATGAAGGACCAGCGGCAGATGCCGCTGATGCCCATGCCCGAGCTCGTCACGCCGGAACTGGTCAAGAGCGGCAAAGTGCCCGGCATCATGCCCCACTCCCACCCCTTCATCGAGATTTTCAGCTGCATGGGCACCAACATGGAAGACCCTTCCGACCTCGGCGGTGAGATTGAGTTCTGGCTGGAGGATGAGAAGTTCGTCCTCACCAAGAGCTTTATGGTCTATATCCCCGCCAACATGGAGCACTGCCCGCTGGTCTACCGGCGCATGGACGCCCCGATGTTTCACCTGACGCTCGGCTCGGGGGACAAGTACATCTAGTCTTTCGGAATAATGTTTAGAAAGAGGAACGAAATGCACGAGGGAAAAAACGCAAAATACGTTGTAGATTATCCGAAAAAGGACGCTAAATATCCGCCTTACCGTGTTAAGAACGACCCCAAAGTCGTCAAGCCGATCGTACAGGTCGACGCCGATACCGTGCCGGGTGCCGAGTTCTACGCCGAGGCGAAGTGGATACTGCCCGGTGCGGACAAGGAGATAAAGCTCTGCGATTCCCATACCCATGATTTCAACGAGGTGCTCGGGTTTTTCGGGTTTAATTACGAGAATATCCAGGACCTCGGCGCCGAGCTGGAAATCACCATCGATAACGAAAAGAACATCGTGGACAGGAGCTTTGCCGCCTGCATACCGGCCGGCGTTCAGCACGGCCCCGTCATCATCAGGAACATCACCCGGCCCATTTACCACGTATCTTCCGGGAAAACAAGCCAGTACAAATAACCCGTTATGACCACCGTTAAGGACTTTAGCCGTTCATGGGGGGAGCTATAGAATGACTGAGACACAGCACCCGCACGGTCATTCCCACGCCCATCCGCACAGCGCCGTCCGCATTACGGAAAGGCTGCGGGAAAAGGGCTACCGGCTCACGCCCCAGCGCCTGATGATTCTCTCGGCGATGGAGAGCAGCGACGAGCACATCTCCGCCGAGGAGATTTTCGCCAGGGTCGCCGCCAGATATCCTAACGTCAATATCTCCACCGTTTACCGCACCCTGGAGCTGCTGAAAAAGCTCGGCATGGTCTATGAAATAGACCTCGGAGAGGGGCGCATCCGCTATCACGCCGAGGAGTCCGGCCATCATCATCACCTGGTCTGCCAGGTATGCGGCCGGGTCATCGATATCAAGGAGGCGTCCCTGTATCCCCTGCGGGACGTTTTGCTGCGCGACTACGATTTCCGGGCGGAGCTAAAGCACGTGGGCATCTTCGGGGTGTGCGGGAGCTGCCGGAAGAAAGCGACCAAATAACATCGTGTCATAATCCGATGTCTATTACTGTCAGCAGCCTTAAAGCACAGGATATTCCTGTTATTACTGTACGACCTTCCTTCCTGAATCATAATGCCCCAGCCCCATATTTCCAGAAGCTGCTGGCCGCCCAGGAAAAAAGGGAGATAGTCTTTCTGGTAGCGCGTTACGACGGGGAAATTGCCGGTTTTCTTTATATAAAGTGGCAGGCGGACTATCCTCCGTTCGCCGAGAAGAATATCCCGGAGATAAAAGACCTCCGCGTCCTTAAAGAGTATCGCCGTCGGGGGGTAGCTACAGCGCTGATGGACGAAGCGGAAAAGCGTATTTTCCAGAGGGCGGCGATTGCCGGCCTTGGCGTGGGGCTATATGCCGACTACGGTAACGCCCAGCGCATGTATGTTAAGCGCGGGTATATCCCGGAAGGCAGGGGCCTGGTGTATAAAAATCGGCCCGTTAAGCCGGGTTCCGACATCACCGTTGACGATGACCTGCTGCTCTATTTCACAAAGGGACGTAAAAGATAAAAACCCTTTGATATTTAGAGCTTCCCGGGGGCGGGTGGGGGACTGCCGAAGGGGCGGATATCCGTCAGTATGAAAGGCCGGTCTACCCTGGTGATTACCAGCGGGCAATGCGCGAGCTCGCCGGGAATGACCACGGCCGTGGGCGCGGAAATAACGTGCCGCTCCATCTCTTTACCCAGGTAAATCTCCGCCTCGGCGCCGAGCGTCGAGAGGTCATTGAGGTCGGTCCCGATAAACGTAAGTATCTCCGGCAGGGGGTGGACGTGGGGTTTATCCGGCTCCGGCCCGAAACGGTAGGGCGCTTTCTTGATGCTCTCGCACATAATGAGGAAATCGAACATGCCTTCCCTGCCGTGGATGAACGCCAGCGACCCCCCGGAGTCGTCGCGGTTTTTAGGCCCGTAGGTCCAGGCGCCCTTGCGCATAAATGAGACGTTGATGATGTTGTCGCGGTACTTGGCGGTAAAAACCATCGCCGGCTGTTTATCGAAGACCTTTTTATCCGCGGGTAAAGTGTTCTCTTTATACTCCCCCGCGTTGCCGACCGTCAGGAAAATAAAGCGCTTGTCCATCCTCGTTATGTTCGCCGGGAAGTGCGGCATACCGCGCGGCACCGCCACGGCGGTGGTCGTCGTAATCATGTGCTTTTCGCCCTCTTCCCCCAGGCACAGCTCTACTTCCGCCCCGAGCTCCCCCATGTCGTTAGTGTCCCCACCCAGCCACAGCATCACCTGGTCGAAGTCGTGCGTGTGCGCGCTGTAAGGTTCGGCGCCCATGCTGCCGGGCGCCCAGTAAGCCCCGTACTCTATGTACGCTTCCATCCCCAGGTCCTTGCCGTCCAGTGTGGCGACCTGCCTGTAGAAACCAGGCCTCTTATCCTTGAATTTCAGCTTTTTGACATGTTGTCCGTATTTAGTTGCCGGCATGAGCGCTCCTTTCATTAATCGTCAAAATGGTATACGAGTACCAACTTCGTTGTCAAGAAGCGGATGCTGAAGCAGCCATCTTTTACTTGTCACTTATTCGCACAAAAGACTATAATGCCCATAGTTATGGTAACGGCAAAGACACATGTGATTTTATCGAGGGGGGAAGTCGCGGCTATAGTGGGGAGGCTGGCTTCGGCAATAGCGCGGGACTACAGGGACAAGAACCCGCTTTTGATAGGTATTCTCAAGGGGTCTTTCGTGTTTATGGCCGACCTCGCCAGGTGCCTGGATTTCCCGCTCGAGGTTGATTTCATCAGGCTATCGAGCTACGGAGCGGGCACCGAGACCACGGGCAGCGTTAAAGTAGAGCAGGGACTGAGGTCGAAAGTGCGCGGGCGGCACGTGCTGGTGGTCGAGGACATCGTGGACACGGGAATAACGGCGGCTTTCCTGCTGGAATATTTAAAGAAGAAAAGACCCGCCTCGGTCAAGCTCTGCGCGCTGCTCGACAAGCCGTCGCGGCGGCGCACGCCCGTGGTTATCGACTACCTCGGTGCCACCGTACCGGACAGGTTCATCGTCGGGTACGGCATCGACTGCGCCGAGGAGTACCGTAACCTGCCGGATATCTGCGTGCTGGAGGAAGACGGTGGTAAAAAATAGCCGGACTCTAAGAGAGTCCTTCGACTCGCTGCTGAAAGGATCGGAAGCGGCGGCTTTTTCCGGCTGGGACTTCTCTTATATCTACGGCACCGGCAGGATGGCGGAAGCGCCGGTCGCCTGGAACTACTATAACGTCGTGCGGCCGCACATTTCCAGAGCGGAGTACCTGCTGGACATGGGGACGGGGGGCGGCGAAATGCTGTCCGGCTTTAAGCCGCTGCCGCCGCACACCTACGCCACCGAGCAGTACCACCCCAACGTGGCGGTCGCCAGGAAAAGGCTCAAACCCCTGGGTGTCGAGGTGGTCGAAATCGAGGAGGAAAAACAGCCCCCGTATAACTCGAAGCTGCCGTTTAAAAACGGGTTTTTCGACCTCATAATCAACCGGCATGAGGCCTATTACCCGCCGGAGCTGATGAGGATACTGAAGCCCGGCGGGTGCTTTATAACGCAGCAGGTGGGCAGCCTGAACAACCTGACCCTGACGCAGTTTTTCCTGGGCAGGACCGTCCTGGTGTCCAACTGGAACCTGAAGTCCGCCGTGGACGAGCTTGAAGCAGCGGGATTCAGGATGGTCCGGCGGCAGGAGGATATAACGTTCTATAGATTTTATGATATCGGCGCCGTAGCCTATTTTCTTAAAGCAGTCCCCTGGACCCTCGGCGATTTTACCGGGGAGGCGTTTTCGGCGGGAAAATACCGGGACCGGCTGTGGGAGCTTCACGTGAAAATCAGCGAGGACGGCTGTTACGATACGCACCGGCACCGCTTCCTCGTCGTGGCGGAGAAACAAGCATGAAAACACTGCATGAGATGCAGAGAAGCATTGCCGCGGCCAGGGGCGCCGCCCAGGCCGACATTATCTTTACCAACGCGAGGGTTGTTAACGTCTTCACCGGCAAGCTGGAGAAGGCCTGTGTCGCCGTTTACGACGGCCTCATATCCGGCGTGGATGAGTACCGGCAGGCAAAAGAAATAATCGACCTCGATGGAAAATACATCGTCCCCGGGCTCATCAACGGTCACACCCACCTGGAAAGCTCGATGCTGGACGTCGGCCAGTACGCCCGGGCGGTCGTTCCCCGCGGCACGTCGGCCATCGTCACCGACCTCCATGAAATCGCCAACGTCTGCGGCCTCAGGGGAATAAAGTACGTGCTGGACTCCGCGCGGCGTTTGCCCCTCGACCTGTTTCTCATGGCGCCTTCCTGCGTGCCGGCCACCCGCCTGGAGACATCGGGGGCGCGCATCACACCAGCGGAAATCGGTAAAATCCTCCGCTATCCTGAGTGCATCGGGCTGGGGGAGGTAATGAACTACCCCGGCGTGCTCGGCGGCAACGCCGCCATGCTTAAAAAGATAGCCATGGCGCGCGGCAAAGTAATCGACGGGCACGCCCCCGGCGTAAGGGGCAAAGACCTCAACGCTTATATCGGCGCGGGCATCCACTCCGACCACGAGTCCGTCACGCTGGCGGAGGCGGAGGAAAAGCTGCGGCGGGGCATGTACGTCATGATTCGCGAGGGCTCCACGGAAAAGAACCTGGAGGCGCTGTTGCCGCTGGTAAATGACAGGACTTGGCCGCGCTGTTTCTTCGTGGTGGACGACCGCCACGCCGAGGATATCCTGAAAGACGGCGATATCGACGCCGTGGTGAGGAAGGCGATAAAGCTTGGGCTTGAACCCGTACGCGCGATACAGATGGCTACCGTCAACACCGCGACCTATTTCCGGCTCGACGGTCTGGGCGCGGTCGCGCCGGGCTGTTTTGCCAGCTTCCTGGTAGTGGACAGCCTGGAAAGCTTCCATATCGACTCGGTCTACTACCGCGGGAAGCTCGTGGCGCAGGAAGGCAAGCCGCTGTTTAGAGTCCCCCACCCCACTAACGAAAAGCTGTTCCGTACGGTCAATATCAAGACCTTCCCCGTCGCTAAGCTGAAGCTGCGCGCAAAAACGCCGACCCTGCCCGTCATCGAAGTGGTGCCCGGTCAGATCATCACCCGGAAAAAGATGATGAACGTTAGCGTGGTCGACGGCTTCGCGGAAGCAGACACGTCCCGCGATATCCTGAAAGCGGTGGTGGTGGAGAGGCACAAAGCCAGCGGGCGCATCGGGCGGGGGCTGGTGACCGGCTTCGGCATGAAACGCGGGGCGATAGCCTCGTCAATCGCCCACGACTCCCATAACATCGTCGCCGTGGGCGTGACCGACAGCGATATCCTGGCCGCCGTGATGGCCGTCGAGCGATTGCAGGGCGGGCTGGTGGCGGTGGCCGACGGCAGGCTGCTGGCGAGCCTGCCGACCCCGATAGCGGGACTGCTTTCCACCGACCCCGCCGAGACGGTCGTGGCGGGACTGGCGAGGCTGGAGCAGGTGGTAAAGACAATGGGTGTGACGCTGCCCGCTCCCTTCGCCGCCCTTTCGTTTTTAGCGCTGCCGGTGATACCGGAGCTGCGCCTGACCGACCTCGGGCTGGTGGATGTCAATGAGTTTAAACTGATAAAATAAGGACATCTATGCGACATTCCAATATTGAGCCGGTATTTGAAAACAGGTACGACGCGGGGCGAAAGCTCGCGGAGAGACTGCACGAGTACGCCGGGAAATCGGCGGCTGTGCTGGGCATCCCTAACGGCGGGGTGGCGGTGGCCCTGGGGGTAGCCCTGGGCTTGAGCGCGGACCTCGACCTCGTGATATCGAGGAAGATACCGCTGCCGCTGTCCCCGGAAGGCGGGTTCGGCTCGGTGACCGATGACGGCACAACCATCCTCGACGAGGCCGTGGTGCAGAAGGCGGGCCTGAGCCAGACGCAGATAAACTACCAGGTCAACCAGGTGAGGTCGGACATACGGCACCGCGCGCTGCTGTACCACAGGGACAGACCACCGGTGAACATAGCCGGGCGGACGGTGATTGTCGTGGATGACGGGCTGGCTTCCGGCTACACGATGCGCGCAGCGGTGGAGTCGTTAAGGCACCGCAAGCCGGAGAAAATCATCGCCGCGGTGCCGGTGGGCCCGCAGCCGGTGATTGAAGAGCTGAGGCGGGTGGCGGACAGCGTGGTAACGTGCTCCGTGAGCAG
>Ga0315554_1001490_pt1 | contig 13788 bp, 6 predicted proteins | sample SalMarSW160370MG_FD_202114 | JGI IMG/M metagenome (GOLD analysis project Ga0315554, IMG submission 202114) | Salt marsh sediment microbial communities from the Plum Island Ecosystem LTER, Massachusetts, United States - Salt Marsh Sediment SW1603-70 ... | reverse complement strand
GATGCGGCGCCCCTCGCGGCCTTCCCTGGCCAGCTCCACCGCAAGATCGAGCACTGAGTGCAGTGTGTCGACGTTCACTCCCCGCCGCTCCGTGAGGATGCCGCTGAACAGATCGACGCTTTCGTCCAAGGCCGTTCCTCCTTCTATCTCACTTCCGTGTACGGGCCGATCATCCCATCACCACCCGCACGTCGTGCGTCCCTCCATCGTCCTCCAGAGGTACGAGGCCGTCGAATAATGCTTGTCCATCCAGCACGATCTCTGACACTCCCTGCTGTACGTGTTCCGGGTTCTCGACCTGGATCTCGTAGGAGGCCTCTCCAAAGCGGTAGCGGACCGCATACCCATCCCAATCGGCGGGGATGCGAGGGTCGATCCGCAGCGCCTCACCTTCGCGCTGGATTCCCAGGATCGCCTCTATACCGAGCCGATACATCCACGCTCCCGAGCCCGTATACCAGCTCCAGCCGCCGCGCCCTACGTGGGGAGGCACGCTGTACACGTCTGCCACGACCACGTAGGGCTCCACCTTGTAGTGATCCGCTTTCTCTTGTGTATCGCTATGCAGCACCGGGTTGAGCAGCGAAAAGAGTGACTGGGCACGTGTGCCCTTGCCCATCTGCGCATACGCCCATACCGCCCACAATGCAGCGTGCGTGTACTGCCCGCCGTTCTCACGGATCCCGGGTGGATAGCCCTTGATATATCCCGGGTCGTTGAGCGTCTTGTCAAAAGGTGGCGCAAAGAGCAAAATCAGTCGGTCATCCCTCTTGACGAGCCACTCCTCGACAGCCTGCATCGCACGACCTGCGCGATCGGCGCTTGCAGCCCCCGACAGGACCGACCAGGACTGGGCGATCGAGTCGATCCTGCACTCACGGTTGCGTGCCGAGCCCAGTGGGCTACCATCATCATAGTATGCCCGTCGATACCACGCACCGTCCCACGCCTCATTCTCCAGGGTCTGCCGCAGCTCCTCCGCCTGCTCTCGGTACGCTGCTGCCCGTTCATCATCACCCCGGTCGGCGCATAGATCGGCAAACTGAGTCAGGTTCATGTACAGGAACCACCCCAACCACACGCTTTCGCCCTCACCCTCGATCCCGACGCGGTTCATGCCATCGTTCCAGTCACCGCTACCCATCAGTGGCAGACCGTGCTCGCCGGACGTCGTGCCCTTGTCCAACGCGCGTAGACAGTGCTCGTACAGCGGATAGTGCGTCTCGGTCGCGCTGTACTGGCCATAGCGGTCCTCTTCGTCGGCTTTGAGCGGCTCAGCCTGGAGGAAGGGAAGCTCCTCATCCAGGATCGCGCGATCGCCCGTGCACCGCACATAGTGAGCCGTGACCAACGGCAGCCACAACAGGTCGTCAGAGATGTGAGTCCGTACGCCCCGCCCGGAGGGTGGGTGCCACCAGTGCAGGACATCGCCGGCCTCGAACTGGTGTTCCGCAGAGCGCAGGATCTGGTCCCGGACGAGTTCGGGAGCGGCGTGGACGAGCGCCATCACGTCCTGAAGCTGGTCGCGGAAGCCGTAGGCCCCGCTCGACTGATAGAGCGCCGAGCGGCCCCACACACGGCATGCCAGCGCCTGGTACAGCAGCCAGCGGTTCAAGACCAAGTTCATCGCCTCATCCGGCGTGTCCACCTGCACTGTGCCGAGTAGCTCGTCCCACTGCTCCCGCATCTCGTCCCACGCCATGTCCACCACATCTGGCGTACGATATTTCTGCGCGAGTGCCAGCGCGTCTTCCCGGTTTGTCCCTTGCCCCAGGAGGAAATGGATCTCTGTGCTTTCGCCGGGTCCGAGATCGAGGTGAACCTGCAACGCGGCACACGGATCGAGTCCTGCCTCCACCCGGCCCTCTAGCCCGATGCGGTCCAGCGCAGCCGGACTCTGCATACTGCCCAGCTTTCCCAGGAACTCACCACGGTCGCCGGTCATGCCGTGCAGCCGTCGCCCGGCAGCGGCGAACGCCACGCGCTCGGAGAATTCGCTGTTGTACGGGTTACGAGCCAGAAGCACTTCCGACTCGCCATCGAATTCCGGGATCACGAACTGCTGGGCCCCATCGCGCGAGGTGCCCAGGACCCATTCGGCATAATAGGTCGCCGTCACCCGCCGGCCTTGGTTCCACGTGTTCTCCAGCCTTAACTGGATGACCTTGATCGGGTCATCGCGCGCCGCAAAGACGCGGACCCGCTGCCGAAGCCCGTGGCTGTTGTGCGTGAACGTCGAGTACCCCGCTCCGTGCCGGATCTCGTATGGCGCCCGCACGCGCACCGGCAGCGGTGTCGGCGACCACACCGCGCCTGTCTGCTCATCGCGCAGGTAGATCGCCTCAGCCGGCTCATCGCTCACCGGATCATTGCGCCAGGGCGTGAGCCGGTTTTCCTGGCTGTTGCCTGCCCAGGTGCCTCCAAGTCCTGCTTCGGAGACCAGGAACCCGAACTCGGGGTTCGCAATCACGTTGACCCAGGGCGCGGGAGTCCACTGGCCGGGTACCAGATCGATGACGTACTCTTTGCCGTCAGGAGTGAACCCGCCGTACCCGTTGCAGAAGTGCAAATCCTCGCTCGCCTCCAGCGCTGGCGTCGGCTCCGACTCCCTGACGCCTGGATAGGTGGGCTGCAACGCCGGAAGGCGCACCGGCCGGTCCTCGAGCGCTGCCAACTGATCGGCGAGCGAGCCCGCTCCACCATCGAGCACGACGCGTGCAGCAGACAGCAGAAGGATCCTGTCCGCTTCGCCGAGCTGGTCCGCACGTAGCACAAAGATGCCGCCGCGCTGGTTCAACAGACCATCGGCACCTGTTCGCTCGATCAAGCGGCGCAGTTGAGCGTTCAGCTCCTGCCCATATCCCGTCTCTCTCTCATTCAGCAGAACCAGATCGACCTGTATCCGGCGCTCGCGCCAATACGTGTGGGCCTTGAGCACGTCACTTACCAGCTCCATCTCATCTTCCTCGTGCACGCACACCAGGAGGATCGGATAGTCTCCCGAGATGCCCTGTGCCCACAGCGTGGCCTGCCCTCTCTGGTTCTGCGCGATCACGCCGGCTTCCGGTCTCAGGCCGCGGTACGGGTAAACTAGTGCTGCCAGAAGGCGATCGATCCGCTGCAGATCCTCACCGGTCAGCTCTAGCTCGCTGAGCGCATAGGCGCTCTGGCCCTTGGCCTCAGTAAAGGCCCGGTCGATCGCATCCCACTGCCGGTACCGGGTCATCACTTGCATGACGGCATCCCTCGATGTCCCTGCAGCGATCGTTACTGCGACGTGAGCTGTACTGCGCGGGTCCAAAGCGATCTCCTGATCCAGAGACAGGATCGGGTCCAGCGTGGCACCCGTGTGTCCCGTCAGCACACGCTTGGAGGACAGCAACTGTGGCGCAGCAATCGTCTGCCCGCGTCCCAGGAACTCGGCGCGGTCCCCCTCATACTCGACAGCACTCACCTCTGCGCCGCGCACGGCAACAGCGTGACCGAGGTACAGAGGTGTCTCCCCCTCTGCTCGAGGCCGACGCCGGTACAGCAGTATCTGCTCCTCCTCAACGAACTCGCTCTCGATAAAGAGCTTGTTGAATGCAGGATGCTGTCGATCCGTCTCTTGGCTGTTCAGCACGACCTCGCCGTAGCTGGTCACGCGCAGCCTCCGTACCTGGTCAGCGTGGTTCACGATCGTCAGCCGGCGGACCTCTACGTTGTCGTCTGGAGGCACGGTGACCTCGGCTCGCACGGTCCAGTCGTCCAGGCGGCGCCCATATGTGACCTGGTGCGGCGCAAAGGACACGTCCCCCTCGCCCTCCCCAGATCGCATCGGCTGCCTGGTAGGAGACCACAGCCGGCCAGTCTCGAGGTCTCGTAGGTAGACCCAGGTACCCCAACTATCGCACGTCGTGTCTGCCCGCCATCGGGTCAGGGCGACCTTCTCCTGTGATCCGGCACCCTCATCGTTCGAGGGCGTATACTCGCTCCAGCCACCACCTGCAGCAGTAGCAACTACCGTGTAGCTGCCGTTCGACAACACACGTAGCATCGGCAAAGGCGCATCCGCAGATGCTTCCCACGGCGTGATCGTCACCTCTGGCTCTGCTCTCCGCACGGCGCTGACCTCGTCCTCCCCCAGTTCCTCCAACGGTGCGCCCTGCGGTACTCGCTCGTGCAACAGCAGCTCGACGCTTCTCACACGTTGGTCCGAGTGGAATCGCCGCTGCATGACATCCGCCAACAGCGCATTTCCCAGCGAGAGCATAATCATCGCCTGGTGGTGCGCCATGTAGGTGCGCACGAGTGCGTGGCGCTGCCCTAGTGGCAAGCGTGACGCCGTATAGTCGATCGACTCGTACAGGCCGTACTGGCCCTTGGCCTGCAGCTCCTCGAGACGATCTAGGTTCTCCATCACAGCCCTGGGCCGGATGGGAAGAGCCAGTATGGAGGCATAGGACGCGACCACGAGATCGTCCGCCAGGCCCCGCTTGAGCCCCAATCCGGGCACGCCGAACGCCTTGTACTGGTAGCCACGGTTGGCGTCGAACTGATAGTACGACGACTCTGAAACTCCCCACGGTACGCCCTCACGGCGAGCGTAGGCGATCTGCCTATCAACGGCCACACGACAGCTCTGCTCCAGCAATGTTCCCGGATAGCTCTCGACAAGGAGCGTCGGCATGAGGTACTCGAACATCGTGCCACTCCACGACAAGAGCGCCCTCATCCCTTCGATCTCGGCCAGCGGGCGCGCCATATGCAACCAGTGTCGCTGAGGTACGTCTCCCTTGCAGATAGCCAGCAAGCTGGCAATGCGGGCCTCCGAGGCAAGCAGGTCGTAGTAGCTGTTGTCCAGCGTCTCGGACATCACGTTATATCCGATCCGGAACACCTCTCGCTGCGGATCCAGCAGGAACCCGAACTCCATCCCACGGAAAAGGTCGTCCGCGTGCCTGGCGATCTCCTCGAATGCGACCGACAGGCCAGCAGCATCCACCTGGGCGCGATCGAGCTGATCCCGCAAGCGCTGGCACCAGCGGAGCGCCTCCTCGACCCCTTCCGCACTATCGGCCGGTTCGGCAATCTCTCTCAGTATCGTCTGCAGCTCACCGAGCCGCAGCCGTGCCGCACGACAGAGCTCCGGCACGCCGTCCAGGCTCGGGATCCTGGTCAGAATGGCCAGCAAGGCCTGCCATGCTGGGCCGACCTCCTCGCCCTGCGCGCCAGTGAGGAAGGCAGGAGGTTCCTGAAGCACGTTCCACCACGGCAGCAACTGGTCGACCTCCCGCTGCAACCAGGTGAGGTGATACTGCATTCGCTCCGTCCAGACGCGCATCTCGCGCAATGTCGATGAGCTCAACTCATTGCCGTGTGCCTCAATGTACTCCATAATGTGCGCATTGAACGTTTCCCAGCCCGTCCCCGCAAACTCGCGCAGCAAACGGGGCCACGCTGCAGGATCGTCACGCTTGTCCAGTAGCCGTCGCTCGAATCCACTCAGCGTCTCTTCCATTGAAGCGGTTGCTGCCCGCAACGCACCACTTTCTACGCGACCGACTGCCTCCATCAGGAGCGCACATGCGTCGAGAAAGCCCTCCCATGCCTCCCAGCGCAGAAGCGGAGCAGACGGTACGCTTTCACAGGCCTGTGCTAGGGTCAGCAGGCATCCAGCTAGATTGCCGCTGTCTACGGTCGATACATATCGTGGTCTGAGCGGTTCGAGAGTACGCGTATCGTACCAGTTCATGAGATGCCCACGGTATGTTTCCAGCTCCGTAAGCGTGTCCAATGTATCGCGCAGTCGTATCGTCAGCTCCACTCGTCCAATGTAGCCCAGATCGTAGGCGTTTACTGTCGACAACAGCAACAGGCCGATGTTGGTTGGCGAGGTGCGATGAGCGACCACGCCGAGCGGTTCCTCCTGATAGTGGTCTGGCGGCAGCCAGTGGTCTTCAGGTCCCACAAAGCGCTCGAAATAGAGCCACGTCCGGCGAGCGAGGTGCCGCAGCCGGACGTAGGCCCCGGCTGGAAGATGTTCCTTGACCTGCTCGATCGGCCTGCTGATCCAGTGTGCGATCTGTGGCGACAGCACCCAGGCCACGAGTAAGGGGATCGCGGGGCCCAGCGACCTGGGCGCCACAAAGCCCACCAGGATCCCTGCTGCCACTGCCGTTAGCGGTGCTCCCCCCATCCGCAGCCAGATGACACCCACCTGCATCTTTCGCCCGAACAGGCTGACCGTGTGAGCTGCTGTGGTCCACTGTAGCAGGTGCCGATGCGTGACGAACAGCCGGACGAACGTGCTCCCGATGGCATCGATCGTGATCAGTACTTGGTATGGCATGAACGCGAGCGCGAGCAGCCAACGCAGTGCGTCATCACGCAGCCCTCGTATGTTCTCCCTTATCCCGCCTCCAGTTGTGACCCCCTCGACCACGGCCGAGATGCCCAACGTGACCAGGGGCACTCCGACGACGGCAGCCCCTATCACTGTCCAGAGCCACGGGGCCCCAGGGAAGATCAGCCAGCCACATATGAGCAGCGCCAGCACCGACGGGAGCGTCAGGCTGCGCCGCAGGTTATCGATCAGCTTCCAGCGGTCGAGCACGGACAACACGTTACGAATGCTCCCCTTTGTCTCGTGCGGTACTCCCGGCAGCAGCCATGGCAGGAGCTGCCAATCACCCCGGACCCAGCGGTGCATGCGGTGAGCATAGGCGAGATAGTGGGGCGGATAGTCCTCGTAGAGAATGATATCGGTCACCAGCGCCGCGCGACCGTGCACGCCTTCGAAGAGGTCGTGGCTCAACAGAGCGTTCTCTGGCACACGCCCATCCAGGCTCTTCTGGAACGCCGCGACGTCATAGATGCCCTTTCCTACATAGATGCCTTCCCCAAAGACGTCCTGGTACACGTCAGACACCGCGCGCGAATACAGGTCCAGGTTCACGTCGCCGGAATACACTCGGGCAAAGAGCGACTGGTTGGCGCTCGTCGGCTTGATCTCTGTCCGCGGCTGGAGCACAGTGTAACCAGAGACTACCCGCCCCGATTCAGAGTCAAAGGTGGCCCTGTTCAGCGGGTGAGCCATCGTGCCGGCGAGACGCCGTGCGCTGTCCCGCGGCAGTGAGGTGTCGGCATCGAGTGTGATCACATAGCGCACCCGCGATAGCGCTTGCTGGTCTCCGAGCTTGAGCATATAGGAGGTGTCGTCTTCCCCAAGCAGGAGTTGGTTGAACTCGGACAGCTTGCCACGCTTGCGCTCCCAGCCCATCCACGTCTCCTCGGCCGCGTTCCATTTCCGCCTGCGGTGATACAGGTGGAACGGGTCTGCGCCCTCGCGCGCGTGAGCCCGGTTGAGCTGCCGGATGCCAGCGCTGGCCCTGTCGAGCAGAGCCTCATCCTCCGGCATGTCCTGCGCGGGGGCATCGGCGAAATCAGTAAGCAAGGCAAAGTGCAGGTTTGGGTCGTCGTTGCTCAGGTAGTGTAGCTCGATCTGCTGTAACAGAGCCTGGATGTCCGACTCACTGCTCAGCAGCGCGGGGATCACGACCATCGTCGTGTATTCCTCAGGCACTCCTTCTGAGAAGTCCATCTTGGGCAGCATCCGCGGTGGGACAAAGCGCGTGAGCAACCAGTTGATCACATCGACGGTTACGGCAGAAGCCGGGATCAGGCTGACCACTCCAACGAGTACCAACACCCATAGAGCGCCGCCTTCCCAGAGGCCGTACAGCAGTAGCAGCGTAAGCACGCCCAGCGTCGAGACCGAGATGGCACCGAAATAGAAGGCTGTAGCCTGCGCGGCGAGCCAGCGCCGCATGCGCACTTTCCACGGCGGACGATAGTCCAGCTGCTCCTCCAGACTATCGCGCCCACTACCTACCAGCACATAACCTACGTGCGCCGTACGCTCTACGGTTGCCACCGGTTCGGTCCCCTCGACCGCTAGCGAGCGATTCTCTATCGCTAGCTCGACCGCCGCCTCTGCAATCTCCACCTCCTCCCTGCCGGTCCCCTTGGCCAGCGTCTCTACACGCTTGCGATACAGGTCGCGTGTCTCAAAGTCCATATGAGGGTAGATGCCGACTGGATCTTCACGAAGGGTCTGCTCGACTTGGCTGAGCTCCTCGAACCAGCTCTCCCAGTCCTGGTTGAGCAGCACGTGCAGGCTTCGGATCCCGTTTGCCACCACTTGCTCGTTCGACGCGTCCTGAGCCAATGGTGTGAGAGCGTAAAGTGCATCCTCGTCATCTATAGGCCCAAGATCAGCGATCTTGAGCAGTGCCGAGGTCACGTACTCCAGCTCGACGATACGCAGCATCGTTGGCAGTGCCCACAGCTCCCCCATCGTGAGCGACCTCACCGACTGGTAAGCGTGCACAAAAGCTCGCAGCCTGTCCATGTCGATGCCATTCGGGGAAGAACGCCCAATCTCGCGCGCAAGTGCATAGGCGCGTGGGTGGCCCGCAGCATCCGTGTCGACGAGTACCGGGAGTTCACGATAGTACCGGTCGGGCATATCCTTCTGGACCTGCCGCAGCGTCTGCTGTACGACATAAAAGTTGTCCAGCATCCACTCACCGGCGTACGAGATCGAGATGTCGGTCTCTGATCGCTCCACAAAGTACCGGTACGCTTGCGTCAGCACCTCATCCTGTACATCCAGGTAGCTCAGGACGGACCGCTCCCGCGCCGCACCCAGCGCGGCCCTTTGCTCCCGAGCTAGTGCCTGCGCTGCCTCCATCCCCTCGGATGATGTCGGCGGCTCCTGTTTCTGGATGCGAGTTGCAGTTTCCGAGCCTTGCTCCTTACCGGGCATACCCTAGTGTCCTTTATGCTCTCTGACTGATAGTTCCGCCTGTGATGGTCGCGACTCATCCTCCTCGATGTCCTGAACGATGAGTAGCGGCGTAGTACCATATGCGATAAAACCCGCCGTGATGCTACCGTAGGTGCGTCGGGGCGCCCCAGAGTACCCATGTGCAGACAGGACGACGAGATCAGCCTCCTCACTCTCCACAGCGTCTTGAAGCGTGGTCGCCACGTCGCCGCCGACGAGTAACCTGGCTTGTGCGTCGGCCGACAGCCGCCTTCGCAGCCGATCAAGGTATGCCTTAGCCTCTACCGTGTTCCGTTCCACCAGGCGCTCTGCAAGATCGAGGTCTTCTTCCGTCGGCTTGGTCTGACGAGGCATTTCAGGCTCGTGGACCACGTGCGTCAGCAGGATCGTGCCCCGGTTCGCTTCAGCCAGGAGAGCGGCTACTGGCAGCGCACACTCTGCACGCTGTGATCCGTCGAGGGGCACCAGGATGCGCCGGTATCGCGCCACGCCACCCCGCTCTATGCCCGGCTGATAGGCACGCACGATCATCACGGACTGGCGAGCCCGGAGGATGATCTTTTGTACGACGCTGCTCACGTTCCAGCCGCTGAGACCGCTCTGCCCGTGGCTGCTGAGCACGATCAGGCCGAATCCCCGTTCCCTGGCCAGCTCCAGCACCCGCTCAGCGGGTGCCCCCTGGAGGATGACCGTCTCTGCGCTCACTTCACTGCCTGCCAGGCCATCCGCCACCTCCTGCAGATACGACTGCGCCTCGGCCTCGGCGAGGTGCCACCCAACCGGGTCAGCAGGACTGCCGCTGCCCTCTGCGTGCTCTTGCCCCAAGACGCGAAGTAGCACAGCAACAGCATCGAACGATGTAGCCACCGCAACCACGTGAGGCAGCACGCACTCTGCCAGGGATGAGCCGTCCAATGGTACGAGTATCTCGCTAAACATTGTCCTTTCCTCTCGGCGAGGCTTGCCGCTCCGACCCCTACCCCGTAGATGTGTACTGCCGTCCGGCAGGCCCTGCACTGCCCTGGCACGCGGCGCTAGTAGCGGAATACCGCCGGCACCACTCCATCGCCAGGCACGGCAACGATCTCCGCCGTGTACACCGCACCACCGTTCGTCAAATCGCTCTGCTTCTCCCTAAAGAGATCGTCACGCCACAAGTCCTGTGCCGGCCCCGGTAGCTCGTCGATCTCTCCCGCGTTCGGCCCTTCCCGCTTGGGCTGATCCTCGGCATCGGACAAGAGATCCTTCAACCTTCTTTCAGGGTCACCTCACGCCTAGCGATGGCGGCACTCAGATGGGCCCCAAACAGCGCAATCCACGCACTGAGGTAGATCCAAAACATGAGCACTACAACGGCTCCCAGTGAACCGTACACCAGATCGTAGCGCACGAGGCCGCTGCTCAAGTAGTAGGCAAAGCCACGCTTTGCCAGTTCCCAGCCGACCGCGGCGAATGCCCCTCCCCACAGTGCCGCTCGCCAGGGGACAGCGATATTCGGCACCCACCGGTAGAGAGCAAGAAACATCACCAGGTTGAGTGACACAGGCACGAGTGCCGATAGCATGTGCCAGAACGCCGTCTTGTAGATCGAGATCCCTCCTCCTAGAGGGACGTTTTGCTGTGGCAGGAAGCTGAGCAGAGCTGTCGCTCCCACTGACAGGACGAACAGCAGGATCACGCCGGCCACCATGCCAAACGCGAGGAGTCGCTGCTCCACGAGTCCCATCTCTTCTGCGCCCGGCCACGCAAGGTTGATGTTGCCTGCCAGCGCCGTAAACGCGCCCGACGCAGACCACACCAGGCTGATCAGTGCCACGAGGCCGATCGAGCCGCGCTTGTCCAGCACCTGGCTCACATTTTCCCTGATCAGCGTCTGTGAAACGGGGATCACGTTCGAGACGAGGCTCACCGCCTGGTTGAATGCACGCTGGCTCTGGAGAAAAAAGCTTCCACCCGCAACCAGAGCCAATAGCAGCGGAAACAGTGAAAACATCGCAAAGTAGGCAATCGCCGCTGCGGCTTGAGGTGCCCGAGCGCCGCCAAAGCTCTCAAAGGCCTGCTGCAGGATACCTAATAGTCCCCCAGATGCCTTGTTCGCACGCTGAAACAGATTATGCAGATCGTCCATGGATCGAGCCCCTTCAGGACGAAGAAACGTTGAGCAGCTACGCAACTGGCTTGCCCTGCTCCTCGGGCACGCCACGACCTCAAGGGGCGCACACCCTTCCCGCGTAGGCCCGCTGCAGTACGCTGTCCCAGTTGCCCTCCATCAAAGCGCCGCCGCCTACTCGGCGCGCGGCGCTCTGTATCTCGTAGCTTATCGGTGTTGCGGAGGCTGGGACGCCCCGACAACGACCTACTCGCTCTCTTCTGGCCCTCCTCTCCCGCGCGGCCAGAACAGAGCGAAGACCAGACCCGCTACGAGAAACCAGCTCAGCCAGTAGTCCATGGGCCCCGGGAATCGGCCCGGATGTGCCGCAGCACGCTGGCGATGCCGCAGCTCCTCTGCAAACGCACGTGCGCCCTCTGGATTGTCGACCGACTGCCACGTAAACTGGACCGGCGCCGCACGAAGGCCCCCTGCACGGATCCAGGTCCTGACCCGGAACGAGTCTCCATCGGCATCCACTGCCACGTCGCGCACGTGAAATGGGCTCGTGCCGCGCTCCAACACGGACACGGCCGCTGGTTTGATCACTGCAAGGGCTGAGTCTCGTCGTGACGGCTCTTGCTCTTTGCCGTCCTCTCGCTCTCCAGCCTCTTCTCGTTCCTGTGGTTCCGCTTTCCCCTCAGCCTGCTCGGCCTCTTGTGGTTCACCGCGCAGCACCCGGTCGACGTGTTCCATCAGCCCGCCGACATCGACGGACATGTGATGGTCATAGAGGGTGAATGTCACCACACGCGCGGGATTCTCTCTACTGCGCGCAGTATAGGTGAATGTATTCTCCATCATCGATCATCTCCCTCGTATCCGGTTAGGTGCCAGCAGCAAGGCCAACCTTAGCTATAGGCGAACTGCCCTTGCTGCCAGGGCCGTGCCTCTGCTCCGGCTCACCGCGCGACTGAGCGTCAGTGGTCCCGCAGTCGCTCCCGTTTCTTCCTTATCTGTCGCTCCAGCTCATCCAGTGCTCCTTTGACCGCGGCTTTGGCCGTCCCGGCCTTTTCTACCGCCGCCAGGTTGTTCGGTCGCACGTACCCGATCACACGAGCCTCGTAGACGTGAGGTGTCTGATCGTGCGCAAGTCGTCTCAAGGCAAGCGACGCCCCGATCAGGTCACTATGCCCAGCAGCCAGATCCATGAGCCTGCGCTCGGCTTCCAGCCGCAGCTCTTCCTTCTGAACATCTCCCAGATGCTCTGCCTCTGTATGAAACTCGAACGTAAAGTCGAGCTTTTGCTCCGTCATCTACAGCCTGCTCCATTCCACCCACTTACTCTCTTGCCCATAGTATAGCAGATGTCGACATCCTCAACCGACGGAGTCGGTTAGAATAACTTCCGTAGTCGGTTGTATGCGTTGGATTTTGGTTGGGCGAGATGGACGCTGGCTTTGGCCCAATGAGGCAGATCGTCCGAGCGTCAGCGATGAGCTAGCGCCCTACGCAGTACGAGCCAGGCGATCACAAACCATCCCACGGTCATGGCGCTCAGCGCTGCCATGAGATCGAGAGGCGGCGCCAGTCCACGCAGCATCACGGCCTGCAAAGAGCGGATAGCATACGTTGCCGGTAACATCCAGGAGAGTATTCGTACCGGTTTCCACAGCATATCGAGCCCCAGTATGAACCCGCTAAAGAACACACTGGCAAGCAGCACGATCATCGCATACTGCACGACCTGGCTCGTCGTAGTAGAAAGCAGCGAAAGGGTGAACCCCAATCCCAGGGAAACGAGGACCAGCGCCAGCAAGACCAGCGCATAGAGACCCCAGCTACCAACCATAGGCACGCCCAAGCCCCACACCACAGCCGCTGTTAAGAGAATAGACACCGCCGCTGCCGCCAACGCATAGCTCGCGTACTTGCCCAGCAGGATCTCGATCGCCGACAGTGGCGATACTTGAAACAGCTCGAATGCCCCAGAGCGTCGTTCAGAGATGATCGACAGTCCACCCAGCGTCACACATAGGTGCTGTAGGAGGACCGCGATCACCGATGGGGTATAGTAGTCTTGTGTGTCTACGGGCGTGGGCGCAATGCTCTCTGCCTTTGTCTGGAACAACTCGACCAGAACGCCCGGATCAATCTTGAGGAAAGAGGACAATATCGGCCGAAGGATCTTGAGGTTGTCCTCAAACTGAGCAATGTCTTCTGGCGAAACAGCATCGAGCTGATCGCTGATCTGGTCCAACCAGGCCTTGGCCCGGTCCAAACCAGCGAGAAGATCAGATACGCTTTGCGCACCGTCTGCCGTCGCATCTTCAGCGGACCGCCAATATGCCTGCAGCAGGCCAGGCTCTGCGCGAAAGGCATCAGCGAGATCGCCGATGGCCCGGCTCAACTGAGAGAGCAGCTCACGTGCCCGTTCACGGTCCCCCGCCAGCAGCGCCCGCCGAACGTCCTCAGCTTGTGTCACCGCAGAGCTCAGCCGGTCATCCAGCGAGGCCGCCTCCTGTTGAGCGCGATCGACCGCAAGGTACACGATGTGACGGTTCACTGCTGACACGTACACCTGGCCAAAGCCGCTCACATACTGTGCCTGCACAGGGTCGAGCTCGTTGTGATACAGCCTGATCAAGATCCGCTTGCCCTCTGTCAGAGCCTCGCGGACTTGCGAAGGAACGACAACGACGAGGTCGACTTCGCCGCGTCTCAGCCGGCCCAGCGCATCGACCTCATCGCTCGTGATACCATCGAACACCAGTTGGGGACCCAGGGTCGTGGCATAGTGCTCGACCTCTGCCCGGAGCTCCTCGTCCTCGCCGACCACGAACAGGGTCCGCAGCGCTCGAGCCTGGCT
>Ga0315554_1001488_pt1 | contig 13798 bp, 11 predicted proteins | sample SalMarSW160370MG_FD_202114 | JGI IMG/M metagenome (GOLD analysis project Ga0315554, IMG submission 202114) | Salt marsh sediment microbial communities from the Plum Island Ecosystem LTER, Massachusetts, United States - Salt Marsh Sediment SW1603-70 ... | reverse complement strand
TCGCAGCCTATTCTGGCATCATCATCTTCATCGCCTTCATCTCGTACCAGGGCGAGACCCTCACATTCGAGGGCAAGCCGCTGGTCGGGCCGCTGGGCATTGCCCTCAGCCTCATCGTCGGACTTCTCAACGGCTACTTTATCATCGGCAGCCTGTGGCACTACCTGAACATATTGGACTACCCCATCTCGCTGTTTGGACTGTTCGAGCAGCCGCTGTCGCCATTTGCACAGGCCGTCATCCCGCTGCTCCCTGAGGCTCTCATCCCGTCTTTCGGCTTTTTGGCCATCGCTGCATTCCTAATCTTTGTGCGAGTCCTGAAGTGACGAACCCAGACGCCCGCACCAACACGCAACAGAATACGGCACTCCCGAGACTGGAAACGCTGAAGAGAATCCATTTCATCGGCATTGGCGGCGCGGGCCTGAGCGCCATCGCCAAAGTCCTGCTGGAGATGGGCTTTCAGGTGTCCGGCTCCGACCTGCTCAGCAACAATCTCACCGAGGGACTGAAGGCGCAGGGAGCCAACATCTTCAGAGGGCACGCGTCTGTGCACGTGGAAGGCGCGGATTTGGTGGTGGCCTCCTCGGCCATACCGCAGGACAACCCCGAATGGCAGGAAGCGCTTCGCCTCGGCATTCCTGTGGTGAAGCGCGGCCCCGTTCTGGCGGCACTTGCAACCAGCAAGCAGACCATCGCCATCGCGGGAAGCCACGGCAAAACGACGACGGCGGGAATGGTCGCACACATTCTCAGCGAAGCGGGACTGGACCCAACCTTCGTCATCGGGGGTGTGTTGGAGAACTTCGGCACCAACGCAAGACTGGGACGCGGTCCTCACTTCGTCGTCGAGGCCGACGAGTACGACTGGACATTCCTGTCGCTGCACCCCCACATCTCGGTCATCACCAACGTGGAGATGGACCATCCCGACTGTTTCTCGGACGAAGATGAGTTATACAAAGCCTTCAAGCAGTTTGCCGACCAGACTTCCGACGGCGGCCTCCTCCTCAGTTCTGGCGATGACCCCCAGGCGGCGCGTCTGGTCGAGCAGGGTTCTGCGGGGCGAGACATAGCCGCAGAGACGTTCGGATTCACGCCAACCTGCACCTGGCGCGCTGCAGATGTGGATCTGTGCGCCGATGGGAGCACAGGCTTCACGATTGTGCGCGGCGGTTCCCCAATGATGTCGGCAGAACTGGCGGTGCCGGGGGAGCACAACGTTTTGAACGCGCTGGCCGCGGTCGCGGTCGCCAATCACCTGGCCATCGCGCCGGAAGACATTGCCCGCGCGCTTCGGGATTTCAAGGGCACGCGGCGGCGATTGGAGGTCCGCGGCGTGAGTCGCGGTGTCACGGTGCTGGACGACTACGCCCACCACCCGACCCAGATTGCTGTCACGCTGAGGGCGGTGCGGCAGAAGTACGGGCGCGGCGAAATCTGGGCCGTGTTCCAGCCGCACACCTACAGCCGCCTCAAGTCCCTGTGGGCTGACTTCGCGACCTGCTTCGGGGACGCGCATCATGTGATGGTGCTTCCGGTGTACGCCGCCCGCGAAGCCTACGATCCCACCGTAGACCCTGAGCAGTTGGCGCGGGAGATGCCCCACCCGGACGCGAGATTCGTCACGGGACCGCAGGAAGCGGCATCGGCGCTGGCGACGCGTGTCAAGAGCGGGGATGCAGTCATCACCCTGGGCGCTGGAGACGAATGGAAGGTCGGCGACCTACTCCTGGCACTTTTGCGGCAGGAGTTGGCCCAAACCTTGCATGTAGAAGAAAGCAAACATGAGCAGCAAACCGTCTGACAAACAGCGAATACGGGTCGGCGTCATCTTTGGTGGGCGCTCCGGCGAGCATGAGGTGTCGCTCTCGTCCGCCGAATCGGTCATGGCCGCCATGGACAGGGAGAAATACGAGGTCATTCCCATCGGCATCACGAAGGAGGGACGCTGGATTGCCGGAGGCGACCCGATGGCCGCGCTGCAGGCGCAGCGCGAGGACGATGCCTCGCATCACATGGCGCTGTTGGGCGACCCGACTCAGAAGGGACTCATCCCGCTGGCGGCTCGCCCGGAGGAACAGAAGGGGAGCATCGGCGTGGATGTCATCTTCCCAGTGCTGCACGGGCCCTACGGGGAAGATGGAACCGTGCAGGGGCTTCTGGAACTGGCGAGCGTTCCCTACGTGGGAGCAGGAGTTGTCGGCTCTGTGCTGGGCATGGACAAAGCAGCGATGAAGGATGTGTTCAAGGCGCACGACCTGCCCATCGTGAACCACCGCGTGTACAAGAGGCGGGACCTGGAGCGCAGCCTGCACGATGTGGAAGAAGACATCGAGCGGGAACTCGGCTATCCGTGCTTCGTGAAGCCCGCCAACCTGGGTTCCAGCGTGGGCGTGTCCAAGGTGCACGACCGAACAGAACTTGGGCCCGCGCTCCGTCTGGCAGCGGCCTACGACAGGAAAATCATCATCGAGGAGGCCGTGAACGCCAGAGAGATTGAATGCAGCGTTCTCGGCAACGACGAGCCGATGGCATCGGTGCTGGGCGAAATCATCCCGTGCAACGAGTTCTACGACTACGACGCGAAGTACGTGGATGACCGCTCCGAACTGGTTATTCCGGCGGACTTGCCCAGGGACGTGACACAGCGCGTGCGGGACATCGCCGTCCGGGCCTTTCTCGCTGTGGACTGCGCGGGGATGGCCCGCGTGGACTTCCTGGTGGAGCGCGGCACCCTTGAGGTGTACCTGAACGAACTGAACACGATACCGGGGTTCACACCGATAAGCATGTATCCGAAACTGTGGGACGCCAGCGGCATTCCCTACCCTGAACTGATTGACCGCCTGATTGAACTGGCCATCGAGAGATTCGAGGACAAGTCGCGCACCCTGACCTCCTACTCGCCCAGGCAGAAATGAGATGGACCGATTGATGAGACCGTTTAGCAAACCGCGGAACGTGCGAAGAAAGACCCGACGGTCTTTCACGTACACGCAGGCCCGCGCCGGGGTCGCACTGCGGCCGTCTAGGCGAAACTCAGCCCTGTCGCGGGAGAAGTGGCTCGCCCTGGGGCTGTTGTTCGCTGTACTGGCCCTGGTCGTTCTGTTCTCCACTTCGACGGTCTTCTTCGTGTACAGCGATGAGGCCCAATTCGTAGGGCTTCGCATGCTGACGCCCGAACAGGTCTGGGATGCGAGCGGCATCCCAGAGGGGCTGAGCGTGTTCTTCCTGAACACGGGAAAGATAGAGGAACGCCTGAACGCGCTCCCTGTGGCGAAAGAGGCTCGCGTCAGCCTGCGGTTCCCCAACCGGCTGCGCATTGCCATCACGGAGCGGGAGCCGGCGGCCGTGTGGTCTGCGGGGGCCAGCGCATGGTGGGTGGACGAGGCCGGGCACGTGCTCTCCGAGGCCAGCGCCTCTTCCGACCTACCCGTCGTGATGAGCGATGCGGAAGCGCCTGTGGAGCCGGGCAGCCAGGTGGATGAGACCGCCGTGCGGTCCGCCGCCACGTACTACGGCCTGCTGGAAGGGGCGACAACCTTCCGATATGCACCAGGGCTGGGATTGTCTCTGATTACGGCCCAGGGATGGCCCGTGCACCTGGGCGACGATACGGACTGCGAGAAGAAGGCGGTCAGTCTGCGCATCATCACAGAGTATTTCGCACAGCAGGGCATCCAGCCGCAATACCTGGACTTGCGGGTGCCTGAAGTGCCTTCGTACAAGTGAGGCAAGCAGAGAGGAGAGGCAACGGCATGTGGGCGCCAGTGATAGGATTGCTCATCGGGCTTATCGTCGGGGCAGTGGTATCCGTCTCGATACCGGTGGAGTACGCTCGCTACACTGCCGTAGCCATTCTGGCTGCCCTCGACTCTGTTCTGGGCGCGGCCAAGGCGGCGCTGGCCGGAGAGTATGACCAGGCCATTTTCGTCACAGGGTTCTTCGCCAATACGCTCCTGGCGGGGCTGCTGACGCTGCTGGGCGACAGGCTCGGAGTGGAACTGTATTACGCAGCCATCTTTGCGTTTGGGGTGAGGTTGTTCACCAACCTGGCGCTGATTCGAAGAGACCTGCTCGTGCGATTCAGAAAGGGCGCGCACCGTGTCTGACCAAGCGGCTCACGACCGGCCGGCAGCGGAGGACTGAGGTGGACCAGATTGTAGCAGCAATAGACATCGGAACAACCAAGATTTGCACCCTGATTGCGGAGACGTCGGGTGAAGAGCAGCGCCTGCGCATCGTCGGCGTGGGCGTGGAACCCTCACGCGGCATGCGCAAAGGCGGTATTGCCAGCGTGTCCGAAGCCGCCGAAGCCATCGCCGCCTCTGTGGAGAAGGCCGAGCGTGTCTCAGGGATTCCTGTTCAGGCCGCCTACGTGGGCATCGGGGGGACTCATTTGACCTCGGTGAACAGCCGAGGAGTCGCAGCCATTTCGCGCCCGGACAGGGGCGTGAGCCAGGAGGACATTGACCGCGCCATGCAGGGCGCGAAGGCCATAGCCATCCCACACAATCAGGTCGTTCTGCACGCTCTGGCGCGCGATTTCTCCATCGACGGGAACGGCGGCATCATCGAGCCTCTCGGCATGCACGGCTACAGGCTTGAGGTCGAAGCCCACGTGGTCACCGTGTCCGAGTCATCCCTGCAGAACCTTCTCCAGTGCGTGGAAGCCGCCGACGTCCAGCCCTTGGGGCCGGTGCCCGTGCCCATTGCGGCGGCAGAAGCCGTGCTGCGGCAGAACGAGCGCGAGTCTGGAGTGGTGCTCGTTGACATCGGTGGCGGTACGACCAACATCGCCGTCTTCATCGACGGCCACATTTGGCACACAGGCGCTCTGGAAATCGGCGGAATCCACGTCACCAACGATATCTCCTTCGGCCTGCGCGCACCGTTCGACACAGCCGAGGAGATTAAGATAGCCCGCGGGCATGCCAGCCCCGACAGAATTCGCGTCGAAGAGACGATAGACGTAGCGTCATTCGGCGAGGAGATGCCGCAGATTCTTTCCCGCCAGTTTCTGGCGGAGATTATCCAGGCGCGCGTCGAAGAGATTTTCACGATGGTTCTCAAACAAATCAAACATTCCGGCTACGACGTGCTCCTGTCGGCTGGCGCAGTGCTTTGCGGAGGGACCTCGCAACTTCCCGGAATTCGGGAGGTCGCCAAGGATGTCCTGGGAATGCCGGTGAGAATCGGCAAGCCGTCGGAGATAGACGGACTTGTCGACACCATCGCCAACCCGGCCTATGCAACGAGCGTGGGGCTGTTGCGCTGGGGACTGAAGGAAATGTCCGAGCCACTCCCCCTGCCCGCGTCCGGCTGGCCCGAACGGATAAAGAAATGGTTGAAAGCCTTGTTTCCGGGGTAGAACTTCGTAGACAGGGAAACCAAATGCTGAAAGAAGCGCGAAAGGAGACAAACTATGGAACCCTATGTCGAGCCTGAGAACTTTGCACGGATCAAGGTGATAGGGATTGGAGGGGCCGGATGCAATGCCGTGAACCGGATGATAGAAGCCGGTCTCAGCGGCGTCGAGTTCATCGCCGTGAACACCGACGTGCAGGCCCTGATGCTGTCCAAAGCATCCACGCGAATCTCTATCGGCGAGAAACTGACGCGCGGGCTGGGTGCAGGCGGCGACCCCAACGTCGGCCAGAAGGCTGCCGAAGAGAGCAGCGATGACCTGTATGAGGCCATCAACGGAGCCGACATGGTGTTCATCACCGCCGGCATGGGTGGTGGAACGGGCACCGGCGCAGCGCCCATCGTGGGTCAGATTGCCAGGGAAACCGACGCTCTCACCATTGGCGTAGTCACCCGTCCCTTCAGTTTCGAAGGCCAGCGCAAGGGCCGTATTGCGCAGGAAGGCCTGGGCAACCTGAAAGAGCAGGTGAACACCCTCATCACCATACCCAACGATCGCCTTCTGGAGATTGTGGACAAGAAGGTATCCGTGCTGGAGGCGTTCCGCGTCGCCGACGACGCGCTGCGCCAGGGCATCCAGGGCATCTCGGAGATTGTCACGGTTCCCGGCATGATTAACGTGGACTTCGCCGACGTCCGAGCCGTGATGCACGAGGGCGGCTCCGCTCTCATGTCTGTCGGTCGCGGCAAAGGCGAAAACCGCACCGAAGAGGCGGCGAAGGCGGCAATCACAAGCCCGCTTCTCGACATCACCATCGAGGGAGCGATGGGCGTGCTGTTCAACATTACAGCCGGGCGCGACCTGACGTTGACCGAAGTGGAAGCCGCCGCGCAGATTATCAAGGCGACTGCCGACCCGGACGCCAACATCATCTTCGGCGCAGTCATCAACGACGACATGAACGACGAGGTGCAGATTACCGTCGTCGCCACAGGGTTCGACGCCAAGGAAAGACGGATGCCCAGAGCCACTGCCGCTCGACAAGAAAGGCCGGCTGCCACAGGCACCGACGGCAAGGTCAGAGAGTTTCCTGTGCGGGTGTTCAACATCGAGGACCTGGAACTCCCCACATTCCTGCGGAACCAACAGAATAGGGATTCCAAGGATAGGGATTCGAAGCAGAACTGAGTGGCGAACGGCGGGGCCAGCCCTCGCCGAGTGCTCATCCATCCAGAGGGCCTGGCGCATCGAGGCGCACCGGCCCATCGGCTCGACACGTAACGTCCTTTCAGTTCGCGTCTCCCCGAGAGGAGCCCGCCCGTTGCCACCCCACTTTTTAGCAACGGGCGGGCTGATTCTCACGGATGCGAGCCGCGAAAAGGCCACCTGATTTGAACTCTAACTTTAAAATCGCGTGATTCAGCATACATTTTAAGGCGAACATCTTGCATTTCGGGCGCGTTCGTGCTAAACTATGGAGGCTCCACAAGGTATTGTGCCTATGGCTTGCGAGATACTCTACATCTAGTAGATTCTCTTTTCCGTGAGACTTCTATGCGTTTTCGCTTCCTCGCGGCTTTTCAGGCACTGCTGTGACAGCCACTGTTGACAAGGAGGCGCACTGTGCACTGTCCGTACTGCGGGGGAACAAGCACTCAGGTAGTCGATACTCGTACAATCCGCACCGGAGTGCGAAGAAGGCGCTTTTGCCCTGAATGCAAGCAGCGCTTCACCACATACGAACAGGCCGCTTCCATCCTCCCGCTGGTCGTGAAACGCGACGGCCGGCGCGAAGAGTTCGACCGCAACAAACTGCTCAGCGGGCTGCGCAAGGCCTGCGCCAAAAGACCCATCAGCACCGAGCAGATTGAACAGATAGCCACCAGAGTGGAGAGGCAGATTCAGGACTCCCGCACGAAGGAAGTCTCCAGCGAGAGCGTGGGCCAGATGGTGCTGGAAGAACTTCGCAAACTCGACAAGGTCGCCTATGTCCGCTTTGCCTCGGTGTACCTCCGCATGGACGACCTGGAAGCCCTCAAGCAGGAAATGGACGCCCTGCTCCGGCCCAGCGGCCGGGGAGAGAACCCTCGCACGCGGGAGAAGACGTCATGATTACCATGCAACCCACGTTGACAGCCAATGCGCTCACAGTATTGAAGAAGCGGTATCTCCGCAGGGACGGCGAAGGGCAGCCCCTCGAGACCCCCGCAGACATGTTCCGCCGAGTGGCGACCAACGTCGCCCAGGCCGAGCGGCTGTATGGCTCCGAGGACCGCGTGCGCTTCTGGGCGCAGGCGTTCCAGGAGGTGATGACCTCGCTGGACTTCCTGCCGAACTCCCCTACCCTGATGAATGCGGGCCGGCGGCTGCAGCAACTGTCCGCCTGCTTTGTCCTCCCAATCGAAGATTCCATGGTCAGCATCTTCGAGGCCATCAAGCACACTGCGCTGATTCACCAAAGCGGCGGAGGCACGGGCTTCTCTTTCTCGCGACTGCGCCCGAAAGACGACGTTGTACAGTCCACTGAGGGTGTCTCCAGCGGCCCCGTCTCGTTCATGAAAGTGTTCGACGCCGCGACAGAGGCCATCAAACAGGGCGGCACGCGCCGTGGGGCCAACATGGCCGTCCTGAAAGTGAACCATCCGGACATCTTGCAGTTCATCACGGCCAAAGAGGAAGAGGGCATCCTGAGCAACTTCAACATCTCCGTTGCCCTGACCGCCGAATTCATGGCCGCACTGGCAGACGACGGCGACTACCCGCTCATCAACCCCCGCACCGGGGGAGAGACAGAACGACTGCGGGCCAGAGAGGTGTTCGACCTCATCACTCAGATGGCCTGGAGGAACGGAGAGCCCGGCGTGATTTTCTTGGACCGCATCAACGCGGCCAACCCCACGCTCCAGTTGGGAGACATCGAGAGCACGAACCCCTGTGGCGAACAGCCGCTCCTGCCGTACGAGAGTTGCAACCTGGGCTCCATCAACCTGGCTCACATGGTTCAGCACGGGCAGATTGCCTGGGACGGTCTCAGGACGGTCACCAATGTGGCGGTGCGGCTTCTGGACAATGTCATCGACATGAACCACTACCCCCTGCCGGAAATCGAAGCCCTCACCAAAGCCAACCGAAAGATAGGGTTGGGAGTCATGGGATTCGCGGAGATGCTCATCCAACTCGGCATTCCCTACGATTCGCCGGAGGCCATCCAGACAGCCGACGAGATTATGCGTGTCATCCACGAGACTGCCTGGGAGACGTCTGCAAGTCTGGCTCAGGAGAGAGGCGCGTTCCCCAACTTCAAGGGAAGCCTCCACGACCGTCCCGGAGCACCGGCCGTCCGCAACGCGACGGTGACCACCATCGCGCCCACCGGCAGCATCAGCATCATCGCGGGCTGCTCCAGTGGCATCGAGCCGCTTTTCGCACTCATCTACACCCGCAATGTCCTGGACAACACGGCGCTGCCCGAAGTGAATCCCTACTTCGAGCAGATTGCCCACGAACGCGATTTCTACTCGCCGGAATTGATGAACCTCATCGCTGCAAAAGGTTCCGTGCGCGACATGGACGAAGTGCCGGAGGATGTTCGCCAACTCTTCCCGACATCCCACGACATCTCGCCGGAACAGCACGTACGCATCCAGGCGGCCTTCCAGAAGTACACCGACAACGCAGTCTCCAAAACCATCAACTTCCCAAAAGAGGCCGCGGTGGAGGACGTGAAGAACGCCTATCTGCTGGCGCATAAATTGGGCTGCAAAGGCATCACGGTCTACCGCGATGGCAGCCGCACGGTGCAGGTGCTCACCAAGGGAAAGGCGGCCAAAAAGAAGGCCTCCCAGTCGGCGCACCGCGTGCCCCGCACCCGCCCATCCGTCACCCAGGGCGTCACGGAGAAAGTCCTTCTGGGCTGCGGTCGTTCCCTGTACGTCACCATCAATGAGGATGCCAAGGGACTGTGCGAAGTCTTCATTCTGATGGGAAAGTCGGGCGGCTGTACTGCATCCCAGTCCGAAGCGATCGGGCGGCTCATCTCCCTTGGGCTGCGTTCCGGGATAGAGCCGAATGCCATCATCAGACAGTTGAAAGGAATACGCTGCCCTTCTCCTGCGTGGCACAACGGCAACGTGGCGTTGTCATGTTCGGACGCGATAGCGCGCGCCCTCGAACGGTACCTGGGCATCCAGTCGAAGGAGAAGGCGCCCGGGGAGCCTGCCGAAAAGGACATCCTGGACATTTCCCCAGAATGTCCCGAATGTGGCAGAATGTTGGAATTCCTGGAGGGATGCGCCACGTGCCGCTACTGCGGCTATTCCCAGTGCGGCTGAGCGCACGCCCCGGCATCCCCCCACCGCCCCTGCGCCCGATTGAGCGCAGGGGCTTTTCCTTGCTGCGTGCCCCCGGCGCAGTTCGAGCGCCAACGAAGTGACAGGCGGCACTGGAGCCTGCCACGCACCTCTCCATGTTTGGCCTTTCCCAGACCGCACTGTATAATCGCACCGATGCAACACGACATCGGGGAATGTGCAGGCAGGGCTTGACCCATGAAGCGAATCATTTTGTACGGGCTTGGTTTCATCGTCGTCGGCTTTCTGGCGCTGTGCGGCTTGGTGAACATCTACGGCAGTGTGGACCGCGCGGCCCCGGCAGATGTCATCGTAGTCCTGGGGGCGCGCGTCCTGCCCGACGGCACACCGAGCAGCGATCTGGCCAGCCGAACGGCCCACAGCGTGGCCCTGTTCCAGGCTGGGTACGCCCCCTATCTCATCTGTGCAGGCGGCTTCCAGGGAGACCGCTCTTCCGCGGCAGCGGTGAGCCGCGATCTCGCCGTGCAGTTGGGAGTCCCTGCCGACGTGATTTTCCTCGCGGAAGACTCCATGTCCACCCAGCAAGATGCTCAACGCGTAGCCCAGGTCATGCAGGAGCACGGTTGGACAACGGCCATCGTGGTGAGCCACCCGCTGCATCTGCTCCGTGCCAAGATTCTGTTCGCCAAACAGGGAGTCAACGTGCTCACCAGCCCCACCCCCCTCCAACCAGGTGAGATGCCCCTGAGTGCGCGCATCTACTACACGTGCAGAGAGGCTCTGGGCGTGCTGGCTGCCCTCCTGCCCCTGGAGTGGGTCGAGTTCGGGGTGTCTCACTTCTCGAGCCGCATCGTCGGGCCCGGCCCATCTGGCGGCTGAATGTTATGACAAGTTGGCAGCGAGTCGCGCAACTGCAAACGCTTCTGAATCAGGAGACGGGGACGGTTCACAAGGACTGGGGCGGGAAGATCCCCGTCGCCCTGGTCTACCCGAACACGTATCATGTGGGCATGTCCAGCCTGGCCGTACACACCCTGTACGGCCTCTTCAACGCAGAGAGCGACTTCGTGGCCGAGCGCGTCTTCTGGACACCTGACGCAGCGCGAGGGCCTCTTTCCCTGGAATCCCAGCGTCCCCTACTCGACTTCCCTTTCATCGCGTGTTCCATGACCTACGAACTCGACTACTTTCACTTCGTCGAGTTGCTGCGCCACGCTGACGTCCCTCTCCGCTCGACCGACCGCGAGGAAACCGACCCCATCGTCCTCATGGGAGGGCCAGCCGTGACGGCCAACCCTGCTCCCCTGGCCCCTCTGGTGGACGCATTCGTCATCGGCGAGGTCGAGCCTGTCTTCACAGAGTTGCTCGACGCGCTCCGCGCGCGCCTGGACCTGGCCCGCGATGAGACGCTGGCGGCGTTGAGCCAAATCCCTGGAGTCTACGTGCCCGCGCGTCCGCGACTTCCAGTTCAACGGCAGTGGCTGGCAGACTTGGACGCGTTCCCCACGCACTCCACCGTGCTGGCTCGCCGCACCGAGTTCGGAGACATGTACCTGATAGAAATCGCCAGAGGGTGCGGGCGCGGGTGCCGCTTCTGCCTGGCAGGCTATGTCTATCGCCCCATGCGCGAGCGCAGCCTAGAGGCCATCCTGAGACAGGCCGAGGAAGGGTTGAAATACCGGAAGAAAATCGGCCTGGTCAGCGCAGCCGTTTCCGACTATTCACGTCGCGACGAACTGGTCACCCGACTGCGCGACATGGGCGCGCGCATCTCCGTCTCGTCGCTTCGGGCGGATACCCTGTCCCCCCCGCTGCTCCAGGCGTTGAGCGAGAGCGGTAGCCAGACCTTGACCCTCGCGCCGGAGGCAGGCTCGGAGCCTCTCCGACGGGCGATAAACAAGCATCTCACAGAACAGGAAATCCTGGCTGCTGCTGACCAGGCTCGCCAGTACCGCTTCCGGCGGCTGAAACTCTACTTCATGATAGGTCTGCCTGGTGAGACCGACGAGGACATGCGTCACCTCTGCGAACTGAGCCAGGAGATGAGCGGCAGGTTCCAGGGCGAGGTCACGCTGAACGTTACCCCCTTCGTGCCCAAAGCCCACACGCCGTTCCAGCGCGCTCCCATGGCGCCGACGGCGACCTTGGAGGCGCGCCTTGCAGCCATTCGCGAGCGTCTCAGACCAGCAGGCATCGCCGTGAAAGCCGACAGCGTCGCCTGGGCAGGCGTGCAAGGGGTGCTGGCCCGTGGCGGCCCTGAGTTGGCCGAAGTGCTGACGACCATGTCAAAGACCTCCCTCCGCGCGTGGCAGAAAGCCCTCGCCCAGCAGGGCCTCTCTCAGGAGACCTACCTGGAGGCTCAAACCGCCTCACACAAACTACCGTGGCAGGGCCTCATCAGCAGCGGAATCGAAGACTCCTATCTGGCCGCCGAACTCCGCGCGGCGGAGCAGAGTCGCTCCACCCCAGGGTGCCCCTCAACGGACTGCACCCGCTGCGGCGTGTGCTGAGAGGGGCGCTCGGCTCCGTTCACCCGTCATTCTGAGGAGCGAAGCGACGAAGAAATCCCGCTCCCGCACCGCAACGGCGAGATTCTTCGCTCCCTAGGGTCGCTCAGAATGACAAGTTGCGCAGGGTACCCGCACAAGTGACATGCCGCTCACCGTTTGTCGTTTACCCTCGCTTGTGCTAGACTTGATTGACCCTATGGAACATTCCGAAGGCATACCATGATACGAGTTCAGACCAACGGCTGCGTCCATTATCAGTTCGAGAATCTTGCCAGCCAGGTTGGAATCCAACACGCTGTCTTCACCCGGCTGGGCGGCGTCAGCGCTCCGCCCTATGACTCGCTGAACGTAGGAGCCTCAGTGGCTGACGACCCGGCGGCTGTGCAGGCCAACCAGGCCAAGGTGCTGCAGACGCTCCACCTTCCCGCGGAGCGCATCGTCACCGGCCATCTGGTGCACAGCGCCCGCGTCGCACGAGTCGGGCTTTCCGACGGCGGGAAGGTGGTTCCAGGCACGGACGGTCTGCTGAGCCGCGAACCTGTCGCGCTCCTCCTGCGCTTCGCCGACTGCGTGCCCATCCTGCTGTTCGACCCTGTGGAGCGTGTCGTGGGATTGCTCCATGCGGGCTGGAAAGGAACTGCGGCGCAGATTGCCCAGCAGGGCGTGCGGCAAATGCAGCAGCAGTTTGGCTGCCAGCCGGAGAACCTCCTGGCGGCCATTGGGCCTTCCATCGGGCCCTGCTGCTATACGGTGCAGGAAGGCTTCGTGGCAGAAGTCAGCCGCGCGTGGCCGCAAGCCCAGTCCTTCATCCGTAAAGACCGAAACGGATACCATGCGGACCTGTGGGGCATGAATTCGCGGCAGTTGCAGGACGCGGGTGTGCGGCAGATAGAATTGGCGGGCATCTGCACTGCATGCCATCGCGACGAGTTCTACTCCCATCGAGGCGACGGCGGCACCACAGGACGCTTCGCCGTAGTTCTGGCTCTGCAGGGATAGAACATGAGCACCGAAGTTCACCGCGATGTGCTGAAGCGCAACATCGCCAGCGTCATGGAGCGGATAGACGAGGCGCGGCGGCGCGGCGGGCGCAGCGGCGAAGCCACGACTCTGGTGGCTGTGACCAAGACCGTTCCCGCAGAAGTCGCCGCCGGCGCGTGGGAACTGGGCCTCCGCCATTTCGGCGAGAACCGCGTGGAAGAAGGCCTGCCCAAAATCGACCAGGTGCAGCGCCTGATGTCCCGAATGGAGCATCAGGATGCGGTCCCGACGTGGCACATGGTCGGCCACGTGCAAAGCCGCAAAGCGAGAGACGTCGTCCGCGCCTTCGATGCCGTGCAATCGGTGGACAGAATCAAAATCGTCCGCGAGTTGGAGAAGCGCGCCGCTGACATCGAGAAAGCCATCACCTGCCTGGTGGAAATCAACACGTCGGGCGAATCCGCCAAATACGGCATTCCGGGCAGCGGCGGGCCGGACAATCAGGCCCAGGCAAACGGCCTGCTCGCCGTCGCGGAGGCGCTCATGGACGCGCCGCACCTTCGACCGGAGGGGCTGATGACCATGGGCCCCCTGGGCGGTTCGCCGTCGGAGATACGCCGCTCCTT
>Ga0315554_1001482_pt1 | contig 13815 bp, 4 predicted proteins | sample SalMarSW160370MG_FD_202114 | JGI IMG/M metagenome (GOLD analysis project Ga0315554, IMG submission 202114) | Salt marsh sediment microbial communities from the Plum Island Ecosystem LTER, Massachusetts, United States - Salt Marsh Sediment SW1603-70 ... | reverse complement strand
TGTTGTCCCACAGGATATCAGTAGAGTATTCTTAAATATAATTAACAATGCCTGCTATGCGGCTTATGAGAAAAAGAAAAAAAGTAGTGATAATAATTTCTCACCAACATTAAAAGTCTCTACAAAAAAATTAAATGGAAAAGTTGAAATAAGGATTGGTGACAACGGTAATGGAATTCCTTCTAATATCTTAGATAAAATATTCCAGCCGTTCTTTACAACAAAACCGACAGGTGAAGGAACCGGTCTCGGTCTTTCACTTAGTTATGATATTGTTACAAAAGTGCACGGCGGTGAATTGAAAGTTGAAACGAAAGAAGGTAGGGGTTCTGTGTTTATGATTCATTTACCAAACTCATAAAAAACAATATGAGATTATTTATTAAAATCATTTCGTTTTTTTGTCGACACAACGAAATGTTTGGTTATAAAAGGATGCAAAACATATTTGAGGAAACAGCAGATAAAAATCTGGAAGAAATAATTAAAGGTTTGAAAGATGCAGGAGCAAAATGGACAAATGATAAAGACCCGGATGATGATGTAACATTTGTTGTAATTAAAGTAAAATAGTGAGAAAAGATGAAACTAATAAGCACAATATTTATTCTAGTGATAACATTAAACCTTTATGCTCAGCAAAAAATAAAAACAGGAGCAGGCGCTGAGATAGTTGAATATTCAAATAAGGACGGTTTGCCCACTACAGACTTTTCGGATATTGTTCAAACAAAAGATGGATACATTTGGATTTCCGGGATTGAAGGTACCCATAGATTTGATGGTTATGAATTTGAGGATGTTGGAGAAAAGTACGGCTTCCCGGGTGCTCAGGCAACTTATTATGACTCAACAAACAATATGCTTTACTTTGCCTCCTCTTCAAAATTTGCCATCTTCAAAAATGGTGAATTCAAAGTCTTCAGTAAAAATGAAGGATATAGAATAAATGGACTGGACGGTCAAGTAGTTAATTTTGTTTATAAAGATAGTAAAAGCAGAATTTGGATTGGTTCATCAACTCCGTTTGTTGATAAAAAGTATAACGGTGGCTTAACAAAATACGAGAATGGACAATTTACAGTTTATGATTCTACAACTTTCCCTCTGCATAACGCAAGAAGTGTATTTGAAACTCCATACGGAGATTTGATTTTTACATCATCCGGTAGAAATACTAGGTCATTTGAAGAAGCATATATTGCCTTGTTTAAGGATAATAAATTTACACGGATTGATAAGTCAAAAGGATTTGATTTAGTAAATGCCAGCTTAAATCCTGTCCTCTATCCTTCTATTGTTGATAATAAAGGGAACACTTGGATTGCTTTCAGAGGAGTAGTGAACTTGGGCGATCAAACACAAGTAACTAAAAGTGGTGTCTTAATGTACGATGGCGGTGAATTTCATCAGTTTCCGGGATTAGAAGAATATTATTCTCAAAGTAATCGAGGTATTGCACAAGTTTATTATAGCCAAGCAAGAGATAAAGTTTATGCATCGCTTTATAGCCCAAGTGCCATTAAATATTATGCCAATGAAAGTGCTATTTATGAATTGGAAGATGGTAAATGGATAAAGTCGGGTTTGATGAACGAGATAAGCAAAATTGCTGATTCATATATTTCAAAACAGAAAGATGATTTTTACTATTTCGGAATTAGTTTTTATCCTAAGCAGCGGTTATTTCCTGAAATGGCAAGCATTAATGTTACTGATTTTGAAAATCCCCAAGGTACAATGGATGCAAATCAATTCTATGATATTTCATCAAACAAGATAAAAAAGGTAGATGCCTTTATGGGGTTTCCGTTGATGAATTTAGATGCCGGATTATTAGTCCTAACATTTAACGGTATCGGTTTTTATTATCCGAAAAGTTATAAGGTTTTTGATGAAAACAATGGTTTTTTGTTACCTAATTCTTTCATTCCCGAATTAGATGCCGATAAAAACGGGATTGTTTGGATTTCTTTTTCAATATCGGATTTGCCCGGTTATTATGCTATAAACAGTGTTGGGATGAATATTTGGGATGGGAAGAAATTATTAACCGTCACAGAAAAAGATGGATTAGCAAGCAATATTACTTATGTCGCTTATCAAGATTCTAAAGATCGAGTTTGGATTACTACTTCAAAAGGCATAACACTTTGTCGTGAGTTCAAAAATGCTAATGGAGAGTGGATTTTCAAATTTAGTAAAATTCCTAACAACAAACCCGGTGACTATAATACGGCTCGAGTAATTGAAACAACTAATGGTGATATTTATACTTGGCAGAGTTTGGTAGGGGATTTAACTACATTAAAGACCAATTTCTATTTGGGTAAATATGACGGAGAAAAATTTGTTGAAATACCTTGTCCATTTGATCAGGATTTAACCTCGAAAAAATATCAATTCTACGATTTACGAGAGGGCATTGATTCACAATTAATGCTATATGGACTTTTTGATGATGAACGTAAAGGATTAGTTACTGCTAAAACACATATCATGTATCTGCAGAACAATAAGTGGATTAATGCCCCTGAAGAATGGAATATACCCAATGAGCAGTTACATTATGTTGGTAAGTTGCGAAACAAAATATATTATTTAACAACAGATGGGTTTTATCAGTTTGACGGTAAGGAGTTTATAAATTTAATAGACAGTGTTAATGAGCATGCAGATTTTACAATTCTAAAAGGTGCGAGTGTAGCAGGAACAAAAACAGATAATCAAGCTGACGGAAAACTATTTATACGTTTGAGAAATAGAGGCTTGGTAATATTTGACGGCGAGAATCTTAGTTACTACACCAAAAAAAATGGATTGCCTTCGGCAAATTTATATAATCCAACTCCTGATAGAAAAGGTAACATGATTCTTTCACACCCTACCGGGGCATTGATTGTTAAGGATAATAAGTTCCAAACATTTTATGATGTTGATTTAGATATAAGCGGGGGTGCTAATGTTGCTACTTTGGATGGTAACGGAAATTTGGTTATGCATTATAAAGGTCTCGGATTAGTTGTTGAAAAAGAAGATCATAGAATCTATCCGCTTCATCTTACATCAGTTAGTATTGATACCTCAACTTATTATTACAAGTACCCGGAAGATTTATCCTATGCAGAAAACTCAATCATCTTTAACTTCTCGGCGCTAAACTTTTCTGATCCGAAACAAACTATTTATGAATACATTCTTGAAGGATATGATAATAAATGGTCGCGTTCATCTAATTTATCATTTGCTCAGTATCAAAATCTTCCTCCGGGTAAATATAGTTTTAGAGTAAAAGGAATAACTTCGAATGGCGTTCAAACGAATGAAGTTCAATATGCGTTTGTCATTAATCCGCCTTTATGGAAAACTTGGTGGGCATATTCATTTTATGTTTTTCTTTTCGGCGGATTTTTATATTCGATCAGAAAATTTGAACTAAAAAGACAACGGAAAAATACTGCTATTAGAGAAAGCCAACTGCGAGCAGAAGCCGCTGAACTACAAGTCAAAGCTGCGGAAGCTCAGTCAAGAGTGATACAAGCTGAGAATGAAAGAAAATCAAAAGAGCTTGAGCAGGCAAAAGAAATTGAAAAGGCATATACAAAACTGAAAGCTACCCAGACCCAACTCATCCATTCAGAAAAAATGGCCTCACTTGGGGAATTGACTGCGGGCATTGCACACGAAATAAAAAACCCTTTGAACTTTGTAAATAATTTTTCTGAAATAAGTGGTGAACTTCTTGATGAAATGAAAACTGAATTAGAGAATAAAAACAATGAAGAAGTAATTGAGTTAATCGAAAATCTGAAACAAAATCTTGAGAAGATAAATCAGCATGGTAAACGCGCCGATGCTATAGTTAAAGGTATGCTTCTTCATTCAAGAGGAACATCAGGCGAAAAAACCTTAACTGATATAAATGATCTTCTCGATCAGTATGTTACTCTTGCTTATCACGGTTTGCGTGCACAGAATAAAGAATTTAATATTACCATTGAGAAGGATTATGATAAAAGTTTAGAAAAGATAAATGTTGTCCCACAGGATATCAGTAGAGTATTCTTAAATATAATTAACAATGCCTGCTATGCGGCTTATGAGAAAAAGAAAAAAAGTAGTGATAATAATTTTTTTCCAACTTTAAGAGTATCAACAAAAAACTTAAAAGATAAAGTTGAAATAAGAATAGGTGATAACGGAAACGGAATTCCCGATTCAATCAAGGGAAAAATCTTTCAGCCGTTCTTTACAACAAAACCAACAGGTGAAGGAACGGGGTTGGGTTTGTCATTAAGCTATGATATCGTTACAAAAGTGCACGGCGGTGAATTGAAAGTTGAAACGAAAGAAAGTGAAGGAACTGAATTTATAATAAATTTGAATATTTAAGATACATTTATGAAAAACACATTATTAAAAATCTTTTTTAGCACAACAACTATTTGTGTATTGCTCATTTTGAGTATGTCATCTATAAGCTATGCACAAAGAAACTACCTGTTTGAAAATATTTCCATTCCCCAGGGACTTTCGAATTCTACAGTCAATTATATCTTTCAGGATAGTAACGGTTTTATTTGGATTTCAACAGCCGACGGTCTTAACAGGTATGATGGAAATAATATCAAAATATTTAAAAACGACCCGAATGACTCAACTACGATACCAACTAATGATTGTTATGCCATTGCAGAGGATGCAGACGGATTTATATGGGTCGGTGTTTCAGAGAACATTATCGCAAAATACGATCCGAAAAATGAAACTTTTCAAAGTTATCACATAGAAACCGCGGGTGTGACTAATATATCAGTCTTTTATTCAGCCCTTTCCGATTCTAAAGGAAATTTATGGTTTGGATCCACATATCATGGAATGCAAAAATTCAATAAATCAAAAAATAAGTTTGAACAGGTACACCTAGATGTTTCTAATAAAAATGCTCAGTGGGGTAATATCTTTAATATAACTGAATTAAAAAATGGAAATCTCTTAGTTGCCGATTATGCAAACGGTATAAAAATGTACAATGAAAAGCTCAATTTATTTCAGCCATACTACCTAAAAGCAAATTTTAGTCCAATTGAAATGCAAGTAATTTATGAAGACATATCCGGAAATATTTGGTTTGGGGGCAAAAATAAATTAATGAAATTCTCTCCATCCTATTATACTACTGAAGATTACAATCCATTCGCCTTATTCAAAATTCCCACAAGTTATGATAACGTCACAGGAATAGTTCAGGATCATGAGGGATATTTATGGGTAGGGATTTATTCGCAAGGACTTTATCGAATTGATATTAACACGAAAAACATTCAGAAATTTGATTACGGTTCGGCAAATTCGGACATTGCTGCAAGAATAATTATACAGCAAATAATTAAGGACAAATACGGTGTTGTTTGGATTGCTACATGGGGAAATGGTCTCACAAAATTTGACCCGCTTAGAGAACCGTTTAATTTTTATAAGTTTATAACTAAAGATGTTGCAAGTTCTAATGCAAATTTTTCAACAGTAATTGCGGGTTTACATCAGAGTAAAGAAATCACAGTAGGTACATCTGAAAAGGGTTTATTTACTTACGATCTAGAAAATCATAAGTCTGATAATTTGAATCTCAAAATTGACAAATCTAATGCTTCAGGTGGGAATATAAATATTCAGGGTCTTGCTATTGATAATGCAGGGAATAAATGGTTTGCATATAATAATCTTGGTCTGCACAAAATTGATAAGAATAATTTACTAAGCACTATTAAATCACCTCATGAAAATAAAACTACAACTTATTATATAAACTCGATAAAAATAGATTTACAGGGTAATATTTGGATGGCATCAAGACATGGATTTGAGAAATATAATCCCTCTCAAAATCAATATACGCTCTTACCTACGATTATGAATAAACCAATGAGTGAAGATCTTAAACATAAAATACATAAAATATCAGAATCTAGTGATCCAATAGCTTCAATATTAAAAGTTGGTGAGGCATCAAATTTAGACAAATCATTCTCATTGAACCACGATCAAAAAGTTTTGATAATTTGTGTTGGAGAAGGTGAAATGAATGTTGGTGTAGGTACTTCAGATGCTGGATCACTATTAAACAAAGATGGTGAAACAATTTGGTCAATGGATGATTTATTTAAAACATTTAATGACGGAGGAGGATTTAAAAATCGAATTGCACTTGGATGTTTAAATTTGAAAAAAGGTGATTACAAAATTACATATGCAACGGATGTTGGCCATTCTTATGGAAATTGGAATGTAATTCCGCCATCAGACTCTTTGTGGTATGGAATTCAAGTTTTGAGTTTAAATGAATCTGATTATAACATCATTAATCAAATGAATGAAAAAGAAATTAACTCTGATAAGTTTATGCCTATGGAAGTAGGTACAAGTATTGAATTCAGTAAGGGGTTCTATAATGTTCTTTGGTTAGGTTCTAGACAAAGTGGATTTTTTAAATATGATTTGTCGACAGGAAATTTTAAGCAATATAATTTTGATTACAAAAGTGTTAATTCCCTAAACAATTATATTAATTGCATTTTTGAAGATAATAAAGGGATAGTCTGGATTGCGACAGCAAACAGTTTATTAAGATTTGATCCTACTACTGAAAAAATTGACAGGTACAATCAAAAAGATGGGCTGCCTTCCAATCAAATAAATTCCATCATTGAAGATCTTGAGGGAAATCTTTGGATAAATACTTCTGCCGGGTTATCCAAACTGAATATAAATGCTCCAAAGGATAAGCGGAATTTTGTTAATTTTGATACGCAAGACGGACTTCAAAGTTTCACTGCCAGCAAAGCAAGCTGGATAGGTAAAGATGGCGAGATATTTTTAGGAGGAATCGATGGGATTACTTATTTCTATCCCGGAAAAATAAATGAAGTTAAACCGGATATAGTTATTGAAGATATAAAAATTTCCGATATATCTCTCAAATCAGATTCAGCTGCGGTTAAACTGCAAAAAAGCATAATGAAAACCGATGAGTTGGATCTTTCTCACATTCAAAATAATATTTCATTTGAGTTTGCATCCATTCATTTTTCCAGACCTGAAAAAAATAAAATAATGTATCAGCTTGAAGGCTTTAATAATAACTGGATATCCACAGATAGAAATTTTGCATCTTATACCAATCTCAGTCCTGGTGAATATACTTTTAGAGTAAAAGGCTCAAATGGAGATGGGATCTGGAATAAAGAGGGGAAAACTATTCGAATAATTATAGCCCCGCCGTGGTGGCAAACTACTTTCGCGTATATAGGATATTTTTTCGCCTTCGGAGGATTAATATTTAGTATAGATAGATTTCAAAGAAAACGCGTAATCGAAAAAGAGCGTTTCTTAGCTAAAGAAAAAGAACTTGTGCAAGCTAAAGAAATTGAAAAGGCATATACTGAACTTGAAATTTCTCATAAAAATCTGAAAGCGACTCAGACCCAGCTTATCCACGCTGAAAAAATGGCTTCACTTGGTGAGCTTACTGCAGGCATTGCACACGAGATTAAAAACCCGTTGAACTTTATCAATAATTTTTCGGAAATTAGTAATGAATTGCTGGATGAAGTGAAAACGGAATTGCAGAATAAAAATGAAGAAGAAGTTGCTGGGTTAATAGAAGACTTAAAACAAAATCTTGATAAAATTAATCAGCATGGCAAACGTGCCGATTCAATTGTGAAGGGAATGCTTCTTCATTCAAGAGGAACTTCCGGTGAAAAAACTTTAACTGATATAAATGATCTTCTTGAGCAAGATGTTAATCTTGCTTATCACGGGATGAGAGCACAGAATAAAGAATTCAATATTACAATAGAAAAAGATTATGATAAAACTTTAGAAAAGATAAATGTAGTTCCGCAGGATATAAGCAGAGTATTTTTAAATATAATTAATAATGCCTGCTATGCAGCTTATGATAAAAAGAAGAAAAGCGGCGATGATTTTAATCCTGTCCTTAAAGTCTCAACAAAAAAATTGAATGGAAAAGCTGAAATACTTATTCGTGACAATGGCAGCGGAATACCCGGTAAAATAAAGGACAAACTCTTTAATCCTTTCTTCACAACCAAACCTACGGGTGAAGGCACCGGACTCGGTTTATCACTAAGTTATGACATAGTAGTAAAACAACATGCGGGTAAAATTACATTTGAGAGTGAGGAAGGTAAATACACTGAGTTTATAATTACTATACCTAAATCTTAATTTCAAAAATATTTACATAATTTCTAAAATGGTTCAAATAAGATTATATAATATTCTGTTTACGTTGCTATTTTTCTCCTTTTTATCAGTATCATTCGGGCAAACCGTAAACTATAAATACCGGGAAATTGGTCAGCCATTAATTAAATACTATAGCCCGAAAGAATATAAGTTGTCCTCTGCAAATTGGTGCGTACTTCAGGACAAGCGTGGTGTTATTTATTTCGGAAATGAAAATGGAATATTAGAATTTGACGGAACTTCGTGGCGGGTAATAAAAACGCCATATAATTTATCAGTTCGCTCATTAGCAATGGATGATAGCGGCAGGATATACGTTTGTGCGTCATCTGATTATGGTTATCTCAATCCTGATTCTACAGGGCAATTGAAGTTTAAATCGTTACTTCCTTATCTCAATAAAAAATACCGCGATTTTGGTGAAATGTGGGATGTTATCACTTCTCATAAAGTAGTGTATTTTAAGACAAAAGATAAAATCTTCAGATGGAATGGAAGCAATATAAAAATCCTGGATTCGGTTTTTTCCTTCAGGTTATATAAGGTTAATGATAAAATTTATACGAGGAATGACGGTACGGGATTAATGATGATCGAAGGTGATTCTTTAAAGCTTATGCCTGACGGTAAATATTTCTCTAAGACCGGCGTTTTCGATATGCTGCCTTTCAAGGAGGGGAACTCAAATAATAAAAATGGAATTCTGGTTACTACAAATTATAGTGGTTTGTTTTTATCCGGCGGTGATAAATTCTCTCCATTTAAAACTGAGGTAGACTCATTATTAAAGAATAGCCAGGTTTATAATTCCTGCATTACAGCAGATGGGAATTTCGCTTTCGCTACTCAGCGGGGTGGTGTTATAATTATTGATCACAAAGGACATTTGCTTAACATTATTGATGAAAATTCAGGTTTACCAACAAATGCTATTTATGATATTTACCCGGATAAACAGGGTGGTTTATGGTTGGCAACAAATAATGGAATTGTACATTGTGAAACTCCTTCGCCTTTATCAATCTTACCCAAGAAAGGTTCATTGAAGTATCCTTTATACTCAATGTTACGCTTTAACGGTAAATTTTATGTTACTAATGATTTTGGTGTAATTTATTTAGACAAAGGAAGTGATTCTTTTAAATTAGTAAAAGGTATTAATAAACCCGGGTACATTTTATTAGATTATAAAGGGATTCTCTTTGCCGGAACTAATTGGGGACTTACAATAATTGAGAATGATAAATTAAAGAAAACACTAATTGATAATTCAACTAATTGGATATTGCCTTCCAAATTTTTTCATGGAAGGATATATGTTGCACATGGAGGTGGGCTGTCAATACTTCAGCAGCAAAAAAAGAAAAAGGAATTTGATATCTATAAAACAAATTTTGATGAAGAATTGGTTTCCATAGTTGAAGATAAAGACAGTAGCTTATGGCTCAAAAGTCTTGATGGAGGAATAATTCATGTTACAGATAGGATGGATAATCTTTTAACCGGGCAAAAAAATAAATTACATTATCAACGTTATCCTAAAGAAAGGCTGCCTGGTTATAAATGGAGCTTATATGATATTCAAGACAAAATACTGCTTGCAACAGATAAAGGGTTATTTCGATTTGACAATTCATTAAAAAAATTTGTACCGGATTCAACACTTGGCCCGGTGTTAGCTGATTCAACCAATTCTATTCTAAACATTATAAAAGGGAATAATAGCGATTTATGGATTTTAGCAAATGTGAACGGTATTGACGAACTTGGTAAAGCAATACTGCAAAAAAATGGGCAATATGTTTGGCAACCTATCCCGGTTTTTAGGAGATTAGATTTAAATAGCATTACTGCTATGTATACTGAATCTGATTCTATTACAAAGAAAGAAACACTCTGGATAAGTACAGATGAAGAACTGGTACATTATAATTCTCTTATCAAAAAAGATATTAAAATAAAATACTCAAGTTTGATAAGGAAAGTTGGAGTTGGTAACGATTCGATTATTTATGGAGGTGCAAAACCAACTGGCTTTCAAGATAAAAAAATAATCCTTCCCTTTAGCAGAAACGATGTAAGTTTTAGTGTTTCGGCAGCTACTTTTGATAAACCTGAAGCAACCCTTTACCAGTATTATCTTGAGGGAAATGATGACAGATGGTCGCAATGGACAACAGAACCAAAAAAGGAATATACCAACCTTTCGAGCGGTGATTACAAATTTCATGTCCGGGCAAAAAACGTATACGGAATTGTAAGTCAGGAAGATACATACTTATTTACAGTTTTACCAGCCTGGTATTTATCGTGGTGGGCGTATATCATTTATGCGCTGTTGTTTATTCTTGGAATTTTCATAACCGACAGGATAATGCGCCGCCGTATTATTCGAAAGGAACAGGAAAGGGCAAAACTCCATGAAGCGGAGCTAATTAAAAAACAGGCAGAAGAACTTGAAACGGTTGATAAATTGGTGCGGATAATTAATAATGCGGAAGATATTGATACTCTTTTCAATTCGCTTTTGGTACAAACAGTAAGCTTTATTCCAAAGGCGGAAAAAGCTGCAGTGTTTCTACTTGATCATACTGATAACATGTTTCATATCGCATTCACTCTCGGGTATAACGTTGATGCTCTTAAATCTGTCGCTTTCGAACCTGATGAATTGAAGAAAAGATATACGGAAAATTCTGATGAGATAGAAAAAGATATTTATATAATCAGCAGGACTGAAAAACTGTTTGGTGATGAAAAATTAACTGGTATAAGTAAAGCAAAATCAATGCTTATAATGGCAGTTGAATGGGATAATAAGTTAGAATCATATGTGGTATTTGATAGTTTCGCAGAAAAGGATGTTTTTGATCCCTCCACAGCCAGGATTTTAAATAGGTTCAGAGAACACGCCGTATCGGCAATATCTAAAGCTCAATCCATCAAGATGCTGCAGGAAAAGAATAATGAAATTATAAAAACGCAGGAACAGCTTATCACACAGCAGAAGTTAGCATCGTTAGGATCATTAACCGCGGGGATAGCTCATGAGATTAAAAATCCTCTCAACTTTGTAAATAATTTTGCACTTCTATCAACCGAAATGATTGATGATTTATCCGAGGTTATGGAGAGAGACAATCCGGCATTAGAGAAAGAAAAATATTTGGAAATGAAGGAAATAATCGGCAATCTAAAAATTAACCTTGAAAAGATTAATAATCATGGAATTCGCGCAGATAATATAGTAAAGGGAATGCTCCTTCATTCAAGAGGAAGTTCCGGTGTGAAAATGTTAACCGATATAAATGATCTGCTTGATCAATATGTTGATCTTGCCTTTCATGGAATGCGGGCACAGGATAAGGATTTCAATATCACAATAGAAAAAGATTATGATAAAACTTTAGAAAAAATAAAAGTTGTTCCTCAGGATATGAGTAGAGTATTTCTTAATATAATTAATAATGCATGCTATGCGGCAAATGAAAAGAAGCGAAAGAATGGAAATAATTTTTTCCCAACACTTAAAGTCTCTACTAAAAATTTGCAAGACAACGTTGAAATCCGAATAAGAGATAATGGAAATGGAATCCCTGCTGATCTTATTGATAAAATATTCCAGCCGTTCTTCACGACTAAACCAACTGGTGAAGGCACTGGTTTAGGTTTGTCGCTAAGTTATGATATTGTAACAAAAGTGCACGGCGGAACAATAACATTGGACAGTAAAGAAGGTGAAGGATCAACCTTTACTGTAACACTTCCGAAATAACCGAAATGGTTATATAATTGCTTAATGATCAGGATATAAAAGCAGCTTAATGAAACATATAACAAGTACAAATTATTTTAGAAAAATTCCAAACTCTAACAGTATGTTAATTTTTTTAATTGCTCTTTTAATTCAATTGCCTTTACACAGCCAAAATAAACAGGAAAGCGGCTACCCCCTAATTAGTAATTATTTACCAAATGAGTATGGTGCCAACCAACAAATATGGACCATCATTCAGGATAAAAGAGGTATAATGTATTTTGGGAACCAAAAAGGACTCCTTGAGTTTGACGGCGCTGCCTGGAGGCTTTACCCGATGCCGAATAAATCGGTTGTTAGGTCTTTAGCCAACGGTGAAGACGGGAAAATATATGCTGGTGCACAAGGTGATTTAGGATATTTTCTGTCCGATTCCTTAGGCAGATTAACATTTTACTCGTTAATGGATTTTGTCCCAAAAAATAAGCGAGATTTCTCCGATGTTTGGAATACTTTTGTTAGTAAAGGTAAAGTATATTTTAATGCAGCCAAATATATTCTTATATGGGATATTCAAAATAAAAGATTTAAAATTATTCAAGGTCAAAACGCTTCTCATGTAATGTTTATGGTTAACGGAACAATATATGTGCGGGAATTTGGAAAGGGGCTTGAGGTTCTAAAAGATGATTCATTATTTCTTTTGAATGGAGGCCAAAAATTTTCAGATGAAAGAATATATGTAATGCTTCCATTTCCCTGCGAAGAAGGAATAACCTTAATTGTTACCCGTACAATGGGATTATTTAAGTATGACGGATATAATTTTATTCCCTTTAAAACAGAGGCGGATAAATTTATAAAAGAAAATTTAATTTATTTTCCAGGGGCAATACTTTCCGATGGAAATATTTTATTGGGAACAATGAACGGCGGAGCCTTAGTTATTGACACTACCGGGAAAGAAGTTAGCATTTACAACACAAAAAGCGGCGTTTCAAGTAATACCATTTATTTCACATTGCAGGACAGGTCGGGAGCAATTTGGCTTGCTACGGGTAACGGAATATCGAGAATAAGCTATACCTCTCCCATAAGTTATTTTGATTCAAGGAATAACTTTTCAGCACTACCAAATGATATTATCCGTCATAATGGAATTATTTACACTGCAACAAATAATGGCGTTTATTTTTTAGACCCGCAGACTTCAAATTTTCATCTTTTAAAGAACAGTAATAATCAGGCGTTTACTTTTCTTGAGAGTAGTAACGAATTACTAGTGGGAACATTTAATGGTTTATTTAAGGTCGATAGGGATAAATTATCCGTTATCAGAAAAACAGTCGGCAATGAATATATTGTTCATGCACTTAAACAATCTCAAATAAATCATGATAGAATTTATGTAGGTGCTATTGGTTTATGGTCGGTATTAAAAAGCAGGAATGGCTGGAGCGATGAAGGACAAATTCTCGATATTACAGATGTAGTGAATTCAATAGTTGAAGAAAAAGACGGCAAGCTTTGGATAGGGACAAATGCATCCGGTATATTTAGGATTACATTTCGTAAAAACAGTAAAGGAAATATAATTATAACTAAACCGGTTATTGAGCATTTTGATCAAGCAAATGGACTGCAAAGTGGCCAGATATGGGTTGACAGGTTTAACGGCGAAACTTATTTCTCTTCTGCCGATAGCATCTATAAATTTGATGAAAACAGGAAAATATTTTATTCCGATGTTTCGGATAAAATTATTTCTGCTTGTGTTAATATAC
>Ga0315554_1001481_pt1 | contig 13819 bp, 13 predicted proteins | sample SalMarSW160370MG_FD_202114 | JGI IMG/M metagenome (GOLD analysis project Ga0315554, IMG submission 202114) | Salt marsh sediment microbial communities from the Plum Island Ecosystem LTER, Massachusetts, United States - Salt Marsh Sediment SW1603-70 ... | reverse complement strand
TAATGACGAAAGCGAGCCCAAAAGCAATAAAACAAATTTAGAGAATTTGTTAAGAGTGTACTGTTTTTACTTGACTTTTTTATTAATAGAAAATGCATGTGTCCAGCTATTGAATTTAAAACCATAATGCACCCACAGCATTGTTAAAGTTTCCAGCCAGATTGCTTCCGATAAATCTCCTAAATCTATAATGTTAGCCCAGTCAAGCTGCTTTGCAATTGAAGTAACTTCTTCTTTGGCTTTCTTATCATTTCCTGCAATAAATAAATCGGGAGAACCTTCTTTATATTTTGGATTAATCATTGTGTGTGCATTAACAATGTTAAATGCTTTAACTACTTTTGCATCCGGCAACCACTTTTGTACGTGCTGTGCGCCTGAGTTGTCGAAAGGAACTGCAATCTTTGGCGGTGTTCCCTGGGAGAAGTCCAAGGGATTAGTAACATCAATTAAAATTTTACCGGAAAAATTTTCTTTGCCTGCCAGAGATATTGCATTTTCAGTTCCGGACCAGGCAGTGGCAAGTACAATTACTTCTCCAAATTTAACTGCCTCTTCATTACTACCTACTGAAGCTTTTGCACCTGCATTCTTTTTCCATTCATCCAATTTTGATTTATCTCGTGTTCCAATCATTACTTCAAGTCCGGTTCTCATAAATCCTATTCCCAATTGCTGCCCTACTATTCCTGATCCTATTATCCCTATTTTCATTCTAATCCTCCAATTTTTTAACTTATTTGAATAGTAATTATAACTTAAGATAAGAATTTATCATGTGTCATAATTATCATGCTTTATTAAAGATAAGTTTTAATTAGTGGAGGTTTTAAGAAATGATTAAATTATTTAGCCCTATAAAATTTTACGAATAAAAGGAATCAGGAACTGAGTTTATTCCCAATCTTGAACCTGAAAATTAACAGCGTATTTTTTTAATTAAAAGCTGGACGTTGTTTATTCTCGTTATTAAAAAGCATTATCTTTTTAATATTTAACTCTTTTTTACATTCAGAATTATCAAATTTCTTCCTGTTTAACTCTTTCAAAATATCATATTCAAAAATATTCCTTGCGTCGAATTCTTCAATATTCTTGTTATAATTTTCGAATTCTCTTTCCATATTTCATCCTTCTTCAAATTTATTTTTTCCAAATGATTACAAGTTCTTACATTATTTTAATCAAAAAGGATACCAAATAAATTGATGGAGGTCAAAAAATAGTGCAAAAAAATTGTACCTTAAATTTCCAATTAAATACAAAAAATTTGCATAATTTTAAATTACTTTTAATTTTTTGTTAAATAAAAAACTAAGTGATTTTATATGTACATTCATTCAAAAATTTTACTAATCTTCCTTCTTGGGACGATTTTGCTTGCATCATCCTGTTCCCGTCAAAAGGAACAAAATGAAGACAACGGATTTCCATTATCAAATATTGATTCATCTGCAAACCCTTCTCAGGATTTTTACCAGTACGCTGTCGGCAATTGGATAAAAAATAACCCGATTCCTAAAGCATACAGCAGATGGGGAAGTTTTGAAGTGTTAGCTGAAAAAAATTATGAAGTTCTTCATAAAATTCTTCAAGATGCAGCTAATAACAAAGATGCAAAAAAGGGAAGTATTCAACAAAAAATAGGTGATTATTATTTCGTTGGCATGGATACTTCAAAAATTGATGCCGAAGGAATTAAGCCAATTGAACCTGAATTAAAAAAGATTGCTTCAATAAAAACTAAAGACGATCTTTTAAATGAAATTGTTTATCAGCATATCCATCTGGGAGCACCTTTATTTAATTTTGGTTCGGGTATAGACGCCAAAAATAGCAAAAAGGAAATTGCACAACTGCACCAGGGTGGACTTGGATTACCTGATAAAGATTATTATCTCAATAAGGATAATTATTCAAAGGAAATGAGAGAAAAATATATTGAACATATAGCTAATATGTTTAAATTAATTGGTGAAAATGATGCCGCTGCAAAGAGAGATGCAGAAACGTTTATGAAAATTGAAACTCAACTGGCAGAGGCATCAATGTCTAAAGTTGAAATGCGAAATCCTAATAAAACTTATCACAAAATGGATATTGCAAAGCTGGAACAAATATCTCCCGCTTTTGAATGGAATAATTATTTCAATGCAGTTGGAGTATTTAATCTTGATAGTATGAATGTGGCTCAACCGGAGTTTTTTAAAGAGATAAGCAAAATTGTAAATGAAACGCCGATTAATAATTGGAAACCATATTTAACATGGAACTTGCTGCATTCATCTTCAAAATATCTTGATACAAATTTTGTTAATGAATCATTTAATTTTTATGGGAAGTTTTTGTATGGAGCTAGAGTTCTTCAGCCAAGGTGGAAAAGAATCTTATTTAACGCAGACGGATCAATTGGTGAAGCGATAGGACAACTATACGTAAAGAAAGTCTTTCCGCCAGAAGCAAAAGAACGGGCTTTGAAAATTGTTAAAAGTTTACTGGAAGCAATGCGCGAAAGAATAAATAACCTGGATTGGATGAGTCCCGAAACAAAAAAACAGGCGCTGCATAAATTAGATTTATTTACGGTTAAAATCGGTTATCCGGATAAATGGATAGACTATAAACCTTTAAATATTGAAAGAGATTCATATTTTGCTAATGCAATACGCTGCGCTGAATTTAATTTCAATAGAGATATAAACAAGATCGGGAAGCCGGTTGATCCTACTGAATGGGAAATGACTCCTCAGACTGTTAATGCTTATTATGAACCGGTAAGGAATGAAATAGTTTTTCCGGCAGCAATTCTGCAGCCTCCATTCTTTAATCAAAATGCCGATGATGCCATTAATTATGGCGCTATGGGGGCAGTTATTGGACATGAAGTTACTCATGGTTTTGATGATGAAGGAAGACAGTATGATGCTGTAGGAAATATAAAAGATTGGTGGACTAAAGATGACGAAACGAAATTCAATGAACATGCACAAAAAATTATCGATCAATTTGATTCTTTTAATCCAGTTGATACAATGCATGTAAACGGAAAACTTACTGAAGGCGAAAACATTGCCGACCTCGGTGGTTTAAATGTTGCTTTTACTGCATTCAAAAAAACCGATGAATATAAGAACCAGGAAAAAATTGACGGTTTTACTCCAAATCAAAGATTTTTTCTTGCATGGGCACAAGTTTGGGAGAGCACTACAAGTGATCAAACTACAAAACTTTTAATAAAAACAGATCCGCATTCACCGGATAAATATAGAGTCAATGGTCCATTTAGTAACATGCCGGAATTCTGGCAGGCTTTTAATATAAAAGAAGGTAACCCAATGAGAGCACCTGAAAATAAGCTTGTAAAAATTTGGTAATAAATTCTTGAAGATTTTATAAAAATCCTTTATAAGCAGATCCCGGAATCCTTCAGGATCTGCTTCTTATATTTTTAGCAACCAACTATAAACTAAATACTACAAACAACAAACCACGTGCTGTATTAATACCATTTAAACATTTTCAGACCAATTGAGAAGAATAATATTCCCATTGCAAACAAAATGAAAAAAGGTAAAACAATTTCACTGAAACCTGCTCCCTCAATAAAGATACTTCTAACAGAGTCAGCCAGCATTGTAAGCGGTATAATTTTTATAATAGGGATTGCCCAATCGGGAAAATGCTGGTAGCTGAAAAAAATACCTGAAAGGACAAACATAGGAGTTGTTACTGCACTTATAATTCCATTTCCAACTTCAGGGTTAGCTGTTCTTGCTGAGATTAGCGTTGCAAGACCGGCAAAGTTTACATTACCTGCTATGAAGATCAGCAATAAAGCAACAATGCTCCCCTGGATGGTAATACCAAATACTAAATTGGAAAAAACAAAAAGAAGCAAAGATTCAAAAAAATTCATAACTGTTCTAACAGACATAAAAGAAATAAGGAAATAAGATTTCTTCATCGGGGTAGCGATCATCCTTCTTAACAATTTTTTTGATCTTTTTTCAATAAGTGTGTAGCCAAGCCCCCAGATAGATGACATAAGTATCCCCAGCGCCATTAAGCCGGGAATAAAAAAATCAATATACCGTGTTCCTTTTAAAGTTAAAGGTTCAATATTCTCACTATTTTCTATTACCGGCTTACTGCTCCCTAAAATTTTTGAAAGCTTCAGATAATTAAGCTGAGCATCGGGACCGGCAGGATCAAAATTGTACTCTATCTCTCCATTTTTATCTTCAAGAACCAGGTTAATTTCCCCCTTTTTAAGAAGAATTGTAGCTTCTTTCCAGTTCATTTTCTGAAAAATATAGACTGTGTTACCAAGTTTCTTATTTTTTACAATAAGTTTGTATTCATCCGGACTATTAGCATGATGAATTTTTTCTGCATGTTTATCAAGGAATGCTTCAATTGAATAAACGCTATCAGATAAATCATTTTTAGTTTCAATTATTCCAATTCGTTCAGTCATCTCGGCTTTTTGAGTGAAAGCTATACCGAGACCTAATGCCATAAGTATCGGGAAGACAATGCCCCAAAAAAGTACGGATGGTTCCCTCATTAACTCTTTGGCATGTGAAATTATCAATGCAAATAGCTGTTCGGTCTTAAATGATTTATTCATTAAGGTGTCTGCCTGCAAGATTAATAAAAAGATCATCTAACGTTTTTCTTCTGCTTTCAAAATTTCTAAGCTGAAGATTATTCGTTTTTATAAAATTAAGAAATTCCGGAAGATCAGATTCTATATCTTTTAAAATAAGAAGTCCTTTATTATTTGCTCGACCCCATTCAATATTAAAACCGGAATTTTTGAAAAGTTCATCATGAAAAAGTATTTTATCCAGAGAAAATTCTATATAGTGTTCTTCTACATTCTCTTTAAGAAGTTCATTTAATGTTCCCTCACGAAGAATTTTCCCGTAATCCATAATAATAATATAATCACACAACTGTTCGGCTTCTTCCATATAATGAGTTGTTAGAATTAATGAAGTTTGGGATTTTTCTTTCAGCTGCATAAGTATTGCCCAAATTTCTCTTCGTGCATTTGGATCTAATCCGGTTGTCGGTTCATCAAGAAGTAAAATTTTAGGATTATTTAACAATGCAATACCGAGAGCAATTTTTTGTCTTTGCCCCCCTGATAAGTTTACAGTATAGGATTTTCTTTTCTCTTCCAGACCAATAATATTGATAATTTCATTAATCCTGTTTTTATTAAGCTGATAAAAGCTTGAAAAAAGTTTTAAGGTTTCTTCAACGGTTAACTTGTCAATAAACCTGGTTTCTTGCAACGAAAGACCAATAGCATTATGAAGTTCGTCTTCATTCCCTTTCCAATGTTTACCCAAAATATTAATCTCCCCTTTATCCGGTTTTTGAATCCCTTCAATCATTTCGACAAGAGTTGTTTTGCCGGCACCATTAGGTCCCAACAATGCAACAAATTGTCCCTTGTGAATTCTTAAACTAATTCCTTTTACTGCTTCAACAGTTTTAAATGATTTGTAAACATCATCTACTTCGATAACAGAGTCGTTATCTCTAAATTGCTGCATTTTTCTAAAGCATTTTAATTTTTTATGAAAGAAGTCTTAAAGAAAAGCTGAAACTTAATATTTCGGCATTTAAGAAAAAAGAAATTATCAGGCACCTGATAATCGTACAAAGTTAAGAACAGCAATAGATGATTTTTGTTATGTAAAAAGATAAAAGAATAATATCAATATTATAATTTCACTCTTTCCAATCAGTTTCCAGCATACAAAGTAAAGTATCTTCCGAAGAAATCTGATGAATACATTTAATGTTTTTTTCGACGACTTTTTCAATGTCAATTAAAGATGTTATGTTTTTACCGTACACCGCTTCCTTTTTATAGTTAACTTTTAACCGATTCATTGTATAATTCTCGATAATATTTACAGGAACCATTTCCAAAGCCCATTCAACATATTTAATATTATTAACATGGTGATTTGTGTCTATGTCGATATACCTGACATCAAATTCTTTTTTTGCATCAATTTTTTTTAGACTATTTATTTCATTGAATTCTAATTCCCTCATCTGATTTTTGTCTATCCAATATCCTTTAAACATATCTTCGGTTATTTTTGTCGGCTTTTTTGTATCGGTATTTAGGAAAAGCCACATAGAATTTGCAGTAACAATCTCATTACCTTTTAAGTCCAGGATATCAAAATACCTGTATGCCTGAAAACCTTTTAAATATAACGGCTCTGTTCTTACATGAATAGTTTCTTTAAACTCAGGAAATCTTCTAATTTTTATGTCCCATTTATAAAGTACCCAGCCTACATGATGTTCCGAATAATAATCAATACCCAGCTTAACATGTTCACTATGCAGAATTGCAATATCCTCAAAATATTTAAGAAGACTTGATATTGAAGCTCTTTTCTTCAAATCAGAATCGTAATAATGAATAAAATAATCCCGTTCGTAAAACATTTTGAAATATTATTGAGTTAAAATACCTTGAACTTTCATCCAGTCAATGCACCTGACTGCCCAGCTTATGACCGGCTTATCTACATCTCTCAAAGCAAATCCATGCCCCCCTTTTTCATAAACATGTAATTCTGTCGGAACCTCGTTATTGTGGAGAGCCATGTAATAATCAATGCTTTGAGTAACCGGGACCTTCGGATCATCACTTGCATGCACTAAAAAAGCCGGCGGTGTATCTTTATTTACATCGTTAACGAATGGTCCTACGGCTCCATATACCGATATCATAAAATCTGGTTTACAATTTACGGAATCGATATGATCGGAAATTTTATCTTTTTCATAATGTGTTGAAAGGTTCGCAGCTAAATGTCCGCCTGCTGAAAATCCGATGACTCCAATATTATTAGGATTTATATTATACTCATCTGCATTTGTACGAAGTAAGCTCATTGCCCGTTGGGCATCCTGCAGAGCTTCTTCCGGATTCAATCTATATTTTAAAACAAAAGCAGCTATTCCATTTTTATTGAGCCAATCCGCAATAACATAACCTTCCTTTCTCATAACAACCTGCTTATATCCGCCTCTGGGCATTACAATTACAGCCGGTTTATTCGTGTTTACTTTTTCCGATAAGAATATAGTTAGGCTGGGCTGATATACATTAGTTACATTTCCATTTTCAGTTTTTTCGTTATCGGTTCTATTTTCGGTGCCTGGCGCTAGTTCTGGCCAAATTTTAATCACCTTGTTTTGTGAATATATGGGAGATATAACTAAGACAAGTAAAATGAAGAAATGAAATATTCTATTTTTCATATTAAATCATAATATTTTTTAATAGAAATGAAAAAAATATTTTTCAGAAGTCTATTTATTCATAAAATATTTTTTAATAACAAGATATTTTAATTCAGTATCCCCGGCATTCCTAATTCCATGTTCAACATACGATGGACAGTATAGGCTTGTCATTGGACCGACGATTTTTGTATGCCCATTAAGATAAAATTCTGCTTTACCTTCGAGAACAAAAAAGAATTCATCTTCAGGATGAGAATGAGGAGCGTGGGTAGCCTCATGAGGTTTAACTGAGCTCAACTTAATAGTTCTGCCGTCAAGAAAGTTTTTATCCACAAACCAGTATTGATATCCTGCATTAGTCTTTATTGTTTTATCCAATGAAAATATATTAACACAATTATCAATAGTATATTTAACAGTATCACCTGCCGGATGATCATTAGCTGCGATTTGTGCAGAAATATTCATTGTAAAAAACCATAATAATGTAATTCCACAATAAAACCTGATATATTTGTTGTTCATAGTTACTCCCAATTTTTATAAAAATCTGAAAACAAAAATTTTTAGAAAAAAGTAATCTATTTTTTAAAATCATACATTCATGCAAGCACAGCGCTGTGTAGCCGTCAAACAAAGTTCAAGTTCAAGAGTAAGTTCAAAATCATACACCATCTGGATAATGCATTTATACTGGTTATAATAGGAATCATTTAGATCAAATCATCGATTTTCCTCTTTTACAAAGTTGAAGAGGTACGCCAAAAGGATCCCGCAGCATAATAAGATGTGAACCATCATCCATTTTTATTTCTTCTTCAAATGTTGCGCCTGCAGAAATTAATTTATCTTTCACTTTTAAAGGATCATCAACTGTTAATGCAAAATGAAATTCAAGAGGATTCTGCTTTCCATATTCGGGAATCCTTGCAGTTTTATTTGAGTAAATTTCAAGCATAACTTTACCGGCTTTGTCTGTTAAAAATCTTGTATAGGGATAATTATCCATCGATCTTACTATTTTCATTTCACAATTTTCAACATACCATTGTCCCATTTCAACAGGTTTAGCCACATTTAATGCAAAATGTTCAAATGTCATTTTTAACCCTCGCTTTTTAGAAAAAATATTAATAGGCACACTTATAATTTACTTAATTAATCTTAAATGATTTTACTTACTTTTAAGGATAGGTAATAGATAGCCTTAAAAAGCGGTTTTCTCCATTTAATAATAATCTATATTTTATTTTTTACGGGTTTTCGGAGCTTAAATATTTTTAAAATGATTCAGCACTTTATTTTATCTAATAATTGATTATCTTAGTTGCTACTACTTTCTCAGACTCATTTTTTTCTACTTAAGGAAAAATAATGGATACAGCAAACCTATCCGAATCTACTTTAAAATTGCAGGAAGAAAATAAACGTCTTCGGACTGCAATTGAAGAATTATCTGTCCTAAATGAAATTTCTACTGCCATATCCTCAATACAACCACTGGAACAAATAATAGATCTTATTGTTCGTAAATGTGTTAAACATTTAAAAGTAGAACAGGGCGCTGTAATGCTTTTAGATGAAAAAGATCAAGATAAGCCATTCCGTACAATGATCCGGAAGCAAGATTCGGTTTCCAACTATCTTCCCTATCGTTTGGATGCACAGCTAACAGGCTGGATGCTGAAAAACAAAACTCCCCTCCTTATAAATGATCTTGAAAACGATGCAAGATTTAAACTCGTGTTATCTGAAGAATTTCGAATACATTCACTTCTTAGTGTTCCTATGAATGTAAAAGGGAAAATGATTGGACTTCTTACAGTATTTAATAAAAAGACAAATTCCGGTTTTTCCAATAATGACCAAAGGTTATTGGGTATCATTGCTGCGCAATCGGCACAAATTATTGAGAATGCACGCTTGTATAGAGAAGAACAAGCTCTTCAGCATCTGCAAGAAGAAATGCGCCTTGCTTATGAAATTCAAGTTGACCTGCTTCCCAAAGTTCAACCAAAAGTTCCTGGATATCAAATTGCCGGTAAAAGTAATCCGGCTAAAGATGTTGGAGGCGATTATTTCGATTTTATTCAAATTGATGAACATAGGCTAGCTTTTTGCATCGCAGATATTTCGGGCAAAGGAATTCCGGCAGCAATATTAATGGCAAATGTTCAAGCTTCTTTAAGGGGACAAGCAAAGCTTGATAGATCATGTAAAGACTGTGTAGCTTTTACCAGCGACATACTTTTCCATAATACTGCTCCAAATAAATTTGCTACTCTTTTTTATGGTATATTAAATAGTAACTCTCACGAAATTACTTACTGCAATGCAGGCCACAACGAACCTTTTCTCTTTTCAATAGATAATAAATTAAAAAAATTATCTGTAGGTGGTTTGGTTGCCGGTATTGTACCTTCTTATCCATTTGAGGAAACTTCAATACCAATTCTCCCGGGTGAATTGCTTATACTTTTTTCCGACGGCATTACCGAAGCAATGAACAGCGATGAAGAAGAATTTAATGAAAACAGATTAAAAGATATTATTTTAAAAAATAGGAATGAATCTCCTCAAAATTTAATAGAAATCATTATTAAAGAAATTCAAAATTTTTCAGGTAGTGCTGAACAAATGGATGATATGACAATTGTTGTTGTCAAAAGAGAGATTAGTCAATAAATTTTTAATGTTTTGCTTTTTACATTGTTTTTTTTTTGAGAGAATAGGATATACTTATAAAAAAATTGAGATATAAAAAGACACATTAATCCTGAGTATAAAACCAAAGTTTTATAAACAAAAAACTATAACATTAGAATTATTACTTCTAATATTTTATATAATTTTTTTTGAAAGGCGGGATGATATATGTTCATGCGTTTTCTACTATTAAAAATTGAGACTCAACACATAGATGAGTTCAAAAAATTTTATGAAGAAACCGTATCGCCAAGTCTACAAAATATGCCGGGATGTCTTTTTGCCGGACTTATCAGTTCACCCCATATTAATGAATTTATTTCCCTTACTTTTTGGGAGAAATTAATCCATGCGGAAAATTATGAAAAAGAAGGTGTATTCCACGCTCTTATAGATCAAGCGAGACCTTTCCTATCAGAATCTACTGAATGGAAAATTCATTTATCCGACAATGTAGAATTGGAGTATGCCCCGATTTCTGAAGAACCTGTTATTAAAAAATATTCGGTTAAAGCCCAAAAGAATTATGGTGAGAAGTTTAAGATGGCAAGTTCCAATATGTTTGTTAGAATTGTATCGGCAAAGATTCAAGAGGGTAAATTGGATGAGTTTAAAAAAATATATACTGAAATTATAATCCCGGAATTAAAATCGGTAAAAGGATGCCGCTATGTATATTTAATAGAAAGCATAAATGAACAGGATGAGTTTATATCTTTAACTATCTGGGATAATAAAGAAGATGCGGATAAATATGAATCCAGTGGAAAATTTGCCGAATTGGTTAACCAAATCAAGCATACATTTTCTCAATTCTATTTATGGAAAATGGCTCTTGAAAAAAGCTATAATGCTAAGGTTCAGACAACTGAAGATTTGAAAGTTGAACAATATAATTTAGTTACAGGAAAAAGCTTTACATAAGAAACTAAATTAAAAGCGAGATTATCAATACTTCTATTTAAAGGCTTATCTAATTAAAAGAAATTGTTTTTATAACCAATTAACATTAATCCATTTTATTATTGTGGAGATATAAATGAACTATAAAAGATCTTTAGCTATTTTAAAGCTTGTTTTCATATTATTCTTATTAATACAAACCGGCTACGCACAAACTAAACAACAATTTATCTTACTATCCGTAAATGCAAAAGATGCTCCTAAAAAAATTCTTCATTCACACGAAACCATGTCTGTTCAGCCGGGTGCTTTAACTTTAGTTTATCCCGAATGGATTCCGGGTGAACATGGACCTACCGGACCTATTGTAGATATGGCTGGATTAAAGATTTCCGCAAACGGAAAAACAATTTCCTGGAGAAGAGATCTTGTAGATATGTATGCAATACACTGTCAAATTCCGGAAAACGAAACTAAACTTGATGTTTCATTTGATTTTATCCTCCCTCCTGAAAAAGAGGGATTCTCGGCAGGTGCTTCATCAACTGCAAAGCTTTGTATGATTAGCTGGAATCAGGTAGTTTTATACCCAAGTTCTCCAAAACCAAATAACATAATAATAACACCCAGCCTAATTTTACCTGACGGCTGGAAATATTATACGGCCCTCACCCCAAAAGAATTTATGGAAGATTCAATCAGCTTTGAACCTGTGTCCTTAAATATGTTAGTTGATTCACCAGTTTTAACAGGTGCTTATACACGTCAAATTAATATAAGCCTGGCATCCGGTGTCCCGCATTTTCTTGATCTTGTTAGTGATGATAAATCAGCCCTTGAAATGGATACGACTCATATTAATGAATTTAAAAAACTAATCGTGGAAGCCAATGCTCTCTTTGGTGCTCATCATTATAATCATTATGATTTTTTATGCACTTTAAGCGATCACACGGCACATTTTGGTTTAGAACATCATCAATCAAGTGATAACCGAATGTCTGAACGGACTTATATTAATGATACTCTATTTAAACGTGCCGCGGCTCTTTTGCCTCATGAATATGTCCACTCATGGAATGGCAAATACCGGCGCCCGGCAGGACTAGCCACAGGCGATTTTACAACTCCCATGAAAGATGATCTTCTTTGGGTTTACGAAGGTTTAACACAATATCTTGGGAAAGTATTAACTGCCAGATCCGGTTTGTATACACCGGAAGAATATATAGAAGATCTTGCCAATGTAGCTGCAAAGCTCGATAACAGGCCGGGAAGAACATGGCGTCCGCTCCAGGACACAAACGATGAAGCCCAACTTCTTTATTATGCACGTCATGATTATGATTCGTGGAGAAGGGGCACTGATTTTTATGATGAGGGAGATTTAATCTGGCTTGAAGCAGATATTACAATCCGGCAGCTTACAAAAGGGAAAAAATCATTGGATGATTTTTGTAAAAAATTTCATGGAGGAGAGAGCAAAGGCCCGCAATTAAAGCCATATACCTTTGATGATGTTGTAAATGGAATGAATGAAATTGCACCTTATGATTGGCGAAATTTCTTCTTAACCTGCCTGCAGTCCTTAAGCCCGCATGCACCACTTGGAGGGATTGAAAAAGGAGGCTGGAAATTAGTTTATAAAGATACACCTAATGATATCGAGAGGGTACATGAGAATGCATATGGAATTGTCAATCTGAGCTATTCTCTCGGCATTACATTAAGTAACCATGGCAAAATTACCGATGTTATCCCAGGAACACCTGCGGCTAAAGCCGGACTTGCACCGGACATGAAGTTAATTGCTATAAATGGAAGAAAATATTCTAATGATCGCATTCACGAGGCATTAAAGTATACTGTAGACAATTCTTCGCCAATAGAATTTATTGTGGCAAACGGTGAATTCTATTCCACTATTGATGTGGATTATCATGGAGGTGAACATTATCCGTATTTAGAGCGCGACACCACAAAACCGGATTTGTTGAGTTCTATAATTAGTCCGCTCGTAAAATAAATTCCAAAATTATGCTAAATATTCACAAAAATGTTTTATTAATTTAATTAATAGGAGGAAAAAATGAGTATTAAAGTTAAAGAGAGCTACAATGCTGTTGTTATTGAATTAAAGGGGAAACTAGTCGGGGGTCCACTTTCAGCGGAAATGAGCAATACTCTTTATGGTCTTTTGGATAAAGGGAAGAAGAATGTTGTCGTTAACTTAGGGGATCTGGGTTTTGTAAATAGTTCCGGGCTGGGAATATTAATTAGCGGATTAACCTCGATGAGAAAAAACGGAGGAGATCTTAAACTTGCTAACATTAGTAATAAGATAGAAGGATTACTTTCCATTACTAAATTAAACCAAATATTTGAACAATATGATTCAGTAGAGGAAGCCGTTAAAAGCTATAGTAAATGAATTGGTTACAGACAAAACTATACTCCATTATAAAATAACTAAGAGCTAGACGAAGGCGGACCTGCCCTCCGAAGCCGTATTATAATTTTAGGGCAAATTAATGATTGGTAAAACTATTTTACATTATAATATTTTGGTGAAATTGGGTGAAGGAGGGATGGGTGTAGTCTATCTTGCTGAGGACACTAAACTTGAAAGAAAAGTTGCCATTAAATTTTTACCTCATCATATTTCTGTTAATTTCGAAGAAAGAGAAAGATTTAAAATTGAAGCCAAAGCGGCTGCCGCTCTAAATCACCCCAACATTGCAACCATTCATGCTATAGAAGAATATGATGATGATATGTTTATTGTAATGGAATACATAGATGGAAAAGAATTAAAAGATATTGTAGGGGCTTATAGCAATAAGCCCCTTCAGATGAATGATATTGTTAATTATGCAATTCAAATAGCCGAAGGATTGGATGCCGCACATAAAAAAGGAAT
>Ga0315554_1001480_pt1 | contig 13825 bp, 7 predicted proteins | sample SalMarSW160370MG_FD_202114 | JGI IMG/M metagenome (GOLD analysis project Ga0315554, IMG submission 202114) | Salt marsh sediment microbial communities from the Plum Island Ecosystem LTER, Massachusetts, United States - Salt Marsh Sediment SW1603-70 ... | reverse complement strand
AAAATTATCAAAATTAACTCCTCCCAGTCTTGCAGGGTTTGAGTTTAAATCAATTACAGTAAAAGAGATCTGCTCAATTCCATCTTCCCCCGCATCATAACTACTATCCAGCCCAACATTTTTTACAATTGATAAGAGAGAATCGGAAAGTGATTTATCAATCCGGTAGTAATCCGGCACTTCTGTAACAGTAGGTCGTTCATTTGTATTTTGCGGATGGATTAAAATAAATAAAAAAATTAAAAAAAATGCCAGAGCATTCATTCTTTCCATTTCAATAAAAGGAAACATGATATGCTAAAATTAAAATTGTTTATTTAATCCCGTTGTAAAACTTATTATTTGAAATATTAACTACACCATTTTTACCGATCGAGTTTAATACCCTTTTTGCACAGACAAAAGAGTCATCCCTGTAAGCACTATAATTTGATTTGTCTTTTGAGAAACTGTTTATCTTTATTTTTCCGGAGGCATTGATATAGTCTCCATCTCCAATATAAATTGCAACATGCGTAATTTTTTGCTTGGTAAGTGTATTCCCTTTTTCGCCGAAGAAAAGAAGATCTCCCGGCTCAAGATTTTCCAACTTATCTTTAGTATTAATAGGTTCGCCTATATTAACCTGTTGAGATGCATCTCGAGGCAGAATTATCCCATTAAGAAAGAAAACAGTTTTTGTAAAACCGCTGCAATCCATTCCCTTTACAGATGTTCCTCCCCAAAGATAAGGAATTCCCATAAATGACTCTGCAGTTTTAAGAATATTTTCTGCAGTTGGGTTTACTTCACCAAGCCATTCTTTGAAAGGTTTACAATCCCCGGATTTTATAAAAGCTGTCTTCCCATCAGGATAAGTTACTTTGTAGAAGCCGCTTTCTTTCCCGGAATATATAAGGATATCTCCAATAACAATATCGGTAACCCTTGCCGAATTTTCATCAGGCTTTGAATAAGTAAAACTGAAATCTTTTGTAAAGATTATTTTATCGGAGTTATTCCATGAAACCAAGCTGTCATGATCGACTCTATAGAATCCGTCATCTTCAACCCACGAAATATATTTATCCGGTGTTTGAATTAAATACCACCCCTTTTTTTGTTTTAGAACTTTAATAGGAGTTCCAAGAAGTGCCTGTGATGCCATTTCCGCCTGGTTCTTCGGTTGTGTCCGTAGATTGGCTACGGAGAGATCAACAATTCCATAAGTTTTTTCCCCGAGCTCCTTACCGGGTAAAATTTCAACTTGATCATCTATATTGGAAATATCTAATTTTTTAAACAATTCCTCTTTGGCTTCAGGAAGATTTGTTTCACCCTTAAGGATGAAGTTATTATTTATTTGTTCAACATTGATTTGAAATATTGCTGTCCGGGAATCCGGGGCATATTTATTTTCTAATTCTTTTATTACGGATTGAATTTTGTCCATCTCATTACTTCTCTGCGCAAAAAGATTAATTGCAAATAAAATAAGAAATAATAAAAATATTTTAAATTTTAATTTCATATCTAATGTCCAACTACTATTAACTAATTATTGTTTTCTTATTCAACTTTCATATCATAGTCCCATTTATCAAAGTAGATATTTCCTCCCCTCCATTCTAATTCGCCTCTCTGGAAATCAACTGTTTCGCTTCTAGGAAAGATCTTTGCCGGAAACAAAGGTGATGAGAAGTCATCATTAATTATAAGATGATGTGCATCTATTCCGCCAAAGTAAAAATATTTTTCCTCATCATTTGAAAAATTCTGCATCCCAAAGTCGGGGTCGACCGGTACCCAGCCGTAACCTTCAAAATAAATTTCAGTCCAATCATGCAAGTTAACAGAGCCGGGATGAAGCATCCATCCACTCTGCCATTTTGCAGGAATACCATTATACCGGCAAAGCGTAATAAACAGCATCGATTTTATTCCGCAATCTCCGTAACCTTTCTCTGCACAATACTCAGATATATCATTGATAGTTGAATATTCTCTTGCACCTGCCCACGGGATATTTTTGCTAATCCATTCAAAAATTTTTTTAGCTATTATATAGGGATTATCTTCTTTCCCGACAATTTTTTTTGAAATCTCCTTTATTTCTTTTATAAAAACCATATGCGGTTTTCTTTCGGAGGTAAATATTTTATATCCAATGCTCTTTTTATTGTAAGGAAGGACCTTATCAGGATTTATATTAAATAACTCTGCATAATTAGTAACTTCGAATACAAGATTAAATTTAGTCGGCTCATCTTTGTGTGCGGTTTTTTCAAAATAAATAGTTCTCTGAGGATTTTCATTTCCGGCGATTATATACTCATTACTATTAAGAGATAAAAGCTTAATATTAGTCTGTCTTTGATGTCCTTCCCTTGGATAAGGAAGCCAGCAGCGAATAATTTCTCCGTCAGGAACAGCATTTGGTTTTATCGTAACCACATAGTCTAATTTATGAATTACTTTTTTTACTAAATTTTTATTTAGTTCTTTTGATTCATTTACGGCTTCGGGAATATAAGTTGAAAGATATTTGTTAAGTTCACTTACAGATTCTCCGTCAACCTTTTCTTTTTGCTTTTTAGCTTCTTTGTTTACTCTGAATAGATTTGCAGCGGCACGGTTAAAATAAAATTTCTTTCCATCAATTATTTTATATTCAAGAGATCCATCTTTTTCCCATTTCTCAAGGGTTTTTTCATCAGCATCAGGGTAATATTTTCTAACATATTCGAGTATATCTGCTGAAGATTTTTGAAAATCCAGTCTTATTCTGTTTAATTTATCTTTCTGAAAACTAAGTTCATATTTTTCAGCGGGAGCAGGATCATCTTTATTTAGTATTTCATCGATCATGGATGAAGCTTTTGTAAAATTACCCGCTTCTATTTCTTTATTTATTTCAGGATATTTTGTCTGGGCAACTACTATAACAGAAAGAAGCAAAAACATAAGTAAAATATTTTTCATTTTAATATTGGAATCCAACTAAATAACAGATTATATTTCGGCAAAGGTTGATGAGCCTATCTTTTAAAGATAGAAAATATTTAAGAATTCTTCTTTAAATAAATTTATGAAAAATATTTTAAAAAAGGAGAATAAACTTTGGAAACATTAGAGAAAAATATCGAAGAAAGTACATTGGTTGTCCCTCCTTCGAAAATTTCCGGAAGACTTCTTTCACTCGATGTTTTTAGAGGAATAACAATTGCAGGGATGATTCTTGTAAATAACCCAGGAACATGGAGCGCTATTTACCCACCACTTGAACATGCAAAGTGGAATGGTTGTACACCTACAGATCTAATATTTCCTTTCTTCCTTTTCATTGTCGGAGTTGCAATTCCTTTCGCATTAGGTAAAAGAATGGAAAGGGGAGAAGATCATAAAAAAATTATTTTACAAATAATACGAAGAAGCGTCATCCTTTTTTTGCTTGGAATTATATTAGCTGCTTTCCCTTTCGGAATACTCGGTCACAATTTGAATCTCGCAACTTTAAGAATACCGGGGGTTCTTCAACGAATCGCTCTTGTTTATTTGATTACTGCTATCCTGTTCCTTAAAACAAATTATAAAGCACAAATATATATTGGTGCTTCTTTGCTCATTATTTATGCTATTCTGATGACTCTCGTTCCGGTACCGGGAGTTGGTCACCCAAACCTTGAACCAACCACAAATCTTGGAGCATGGTTAGATAGAAAATTACTTAACGGTCATTTATGGTCCCAGACTAAAGTATGGGATCCTGAAGGAATTTTAAGCACTATGCCTGCAATTGTTACTGCTATTATCGGGATGATTACCGGCTGGTGGTTAAGGCTTGATAAAGACAAGACTTTAAAGACTGTCTGGTTATTCATAATGGGAAGTATTTGTATGGCTTTGGGATATATCTGGAACGGATGGTTTCCAATTAACAAAGGTATTTGGACAAGTTCTTATGTCCTTTACACCGGAGGACTCGCATTATTATTCCTTGGTTTCTGCTATTGGTTCATTGATGTAAAAAATTCCAGGTGGTGGATTAAACCATTCCAGGTTTACGGTTTAAATGCAATTACCGTATTTTTTCTTTCCGGTTTAGTAGCAAAATTATTATATATAATTAAAGTGCCATATGGAACTGAACAGGTTGGTTTAGGCACTTATTTATTCCGAAATTTGTTTTTACCCTGGCTCAGTCCGATAAATGCCTCGCTTGTTTGGGCAATATGCTATGTTATTTTCTGGTTAGGATTAATGTGGATTCTGTATAAAAAGAAAATTTTTATTAAAGTCTAATCCAGTTAAGCCTGATTTCAAAACTTTTATGAAAATATTATAATTCATCCGGATTTTAATTCTAAGATTTATTCAGCGGACCATTCCAGTCATTATTAGAATTTTTTATTAAATTCACTTAAAACTAAAAATTGTTTTCACCGGAGCTAAAATGAAAAAATGTTTTCTATTTATAATGGCCGGCTTCACTTTTTTATTTGCCCAGAATAAGAGTAATATTTATACTGAAATATTGCAGGCTTCAGATTTGAATTCTAAAGACATTCAGATTTCTTTTAATGATTTTTGCGAGTACCCGGATATTTGCCAGGATAAAAGTGATAAAATATGGATTGTCTATTCCGAATATTTAAATGGTAAGGAAAATATTATTTTAAAGAAAATAAACCAGATGGCAATTGAAGATAGTTTTGTTGTAAACAAAACTTCCGAAGGCTTTGAACATGGACCGCGGATAATTCATCAAAGTAAAAATACATTGTGGATTGTCTGGTGCGCTAAACGTAATAACAATTGGGATATTTATGCCCGCAGTTTTTCCGGTCGGGAATTCTCGGATGAAATTAGAGTTACAAACAATTCTGCAGTTGATATTAATCCGTCTATTACTTCCGATTCAGAGGATAACATATGGATAGCATGGGAATCACTCCGGAACAATAATTTTGATATTTATGTAACTAAATTGTCGGGTACGAAAATCAGCCGGCCAATAAATATTTCGGAATCAGGCGATATGGAATTGCGTCCTTATATTTTATCTGCCGGTAAAAATGTTTATGTAACTTGGGACAGACAGCATAAAGAAAATTATCAAATTATACTTAGAAGCTTTGACGGGGAAAAATGGGAGCATGAAATCAAATTGAGTCCAGATAAAGGATTTAACCTTGCACCTACATTATCCGTATCTAATGAAAATAAAATTACAGCAGCATGGCACTCAAATTTACAGCCGGATGGTAAAGTGGGATTCACATCATGGATTTATTATAAAACAGTAGATAAAAATTCCGGTATCTTTTATACAACTGCAAAAGATAGTGATTGGTATAAAAGAGGAGAAGATCAGGCTCTTGAGTTCCCTTCAATATTATATGACAAAAACAATAAATTATGGATTTTCGGCAGACCATCTCAAGGATTTTATATTCAATGCGTTAAAGAAAAAAAGAGCTCGCCTCTTTACCAGCTTAATGTAGAGGGCTGGGGCGGACGCGGACAGTACGCAAAACCAATTTTGGGTAATGACGGAAACATATATTCTGTAAGAAGAGATATTAAATATGTTTACCTTAACAGATTTTCTCCTGATGAAAAATTGTTAAATTTTAATCATGATGTTAAACAGATAGAATTTAACTATAAAAAATTAACCGGAATATCCCAGGCTGGTAATGAAGATGAGAAATTAATCCTTCCTGATAGTATTCAGATTGTTTATGGTGATATTCATCAGCATTCTTCGCTTTCCGATGGAAGGGGTACAATAGATGAATGTTACACACGTTCAAGATATGTTTATAAATATGATTTCGCTGCATTGACAGATCACGAATGGTTTACACACAATCTACTAACTCCTTCTGAATGGGATAGAATAAAAATAATCGGACAGCAATTTTATACACCAGGCAAATTTATAACTTATGCAGCTTACGAGTGGACAACACCGAGATTGCCCAAGGGTTTTGGTCATAAAAATGTTTTTTTCCTAAATTGGGATAAACCAATATTCAGCTTTGACTCTGCTGCGTCCACAACTAAAGATTTATTCGCCCTTTTAAAGAATAATAGTGCTATTGCTGTTCCGCATCATATAGGCTGGACCGGAACCGATTGGGAAAATCATGATGAGGAAGTACAACCTGATGTAGAAATAGTCTCAACTCATGGGGCTTTTGAGTATATGGGTAACGAACCAATTAGGCATCGTGGTGGAATGCCAGGAAATTTTGTTCAGGACGGTTTAAAGAAAGGTTTAAAGTTTGGATTGATCGGCTCATCAGATGGACATGGATTAAGAGAGCATCATGGGGTAGGAAGAAAAGACGACGAGTGGCAGTCAGGTTTAACCGGTGTTGTCGTTAAGAATAAATCTAAAAATGAAATATTTGAAGCGTTAAAAAAGAGAAGAGTGTTCGCAACATCGGGCACAAAAATTCAAATTAATTTTAAAATTAACGAGAAGTGGATGGGAGAGGAAATTAATACGAATAAACCCCCAAAAATTAATTTTGAAGTTTTGGGTTCATCAAAAATTTCATATGTAATACTTGTAAGAGATAATGAGAATTTATTATATCTCGGTAAAGATTTATACGAAGGACGTGGAATACGAACTGAATATACAGATGAAAATTTATCACCGGGAAAGCATTGGTATTATCTAAGAGTTATTCAAGATAATGGAGAAATGGCATGGAGCAGTCCGATATGGGTAAATTATAAATTATGATAATAAATTAGTTTTAATCCTGAATAAATAGAGTTTGTTATAAAAATATTTGGTAAAAAAGATTAACAAAGATCTCAATAGATTTATATTAATAACAGGTAATCTAAAGCTATTTTATATCTTTATTTCAGCAATATCATTTTCCTGCTGGTTTTAAAATTATTTACCGATAATGTATAAATATAAATTCCGCTTGAAAAATCTTTTGCATCAAAATTAATTGAATGATAACCTGAGTTCCTTTCCTCATTAACTAAAGTTGAGATTTTTTGTCCAAGAAGATTATATACTTCCAACTTAACAAATCCTGACTGAGGAATTCCAAATTTAATTTGTGTAGTCGGGTTAAACGGATTCGGAAAATTTTGCCCCAATGTATAAAAAGATGGTATGCTGGAATTTTTTTCGTCTTTTACACCCACTGATAATTTATTCACAACTCTAAAATCATCAAAATATAATTCACCTGATATTTTATGACCGGGCACAAAAGTCAATTGGAATCCATCAAAAGTCAGCGGATTGTCTAAAACTCCATCACCAATCCATGAACCCGTGCCATCGGCAGTCATATCCCAGTTAATTAATTTCCAGCCAATCCAATTTATTGTATACCATGGACTAACTTCAATAGTATTTGAATTATCTTTTACAGTAAACCTGAATTTGTTGCCGGTTCCGTCTCCAAATAAATATATTTGTAAAATATTGCTGCTATTAAAACTTGCTGCGGTTGGAGAATAATGCTCATTTATGAGCCAGTTTGATGCAGTTGTGTCCCACTCATATGAGAGCTTCATAGATTTGGAACCGCCGATTATATGGTTAGAATAATTAGATGTACTTGAAATACCGGTTGCTTCAGAAATAATTCCTTTTGTACTATCGCTTTGCTGCGGTGCCAGCCAATTACCGATTCCGTTTTCAAAATTATCCAATGTTTTTACTATTGTGAATTCTTCACTTCCGACTTTAAATGTGTATGAGTTTTCATTTGTCGCCTTATTACCATAATTATCTTCATAGCCTGCATCAAGCATTACAGTATAATTTTCATTGAAAGCCAGCGCGGAAGCAGGAAACAAATTAACCACGCTTCTTTCATCAACAAGGTATTGGTTAAATATTACTGGTACAATCGATTGATTTAAATTCCTAATTAATTTAATCTTACCCGATAACGTTGCGGCATTAACTTCTTCATTGAAGCTTAGATTAATAATGGGCTGTGATTCTACATCTGTCATATTTTCAGATGGATAATTATCTACAACACTGGGAGGTGAGAAATCCAGCGCCTTTGTTTTAAAGTTCAATAAGAAATCATCTCCTCCGGTGCCGTTTCCATCGCCGTCAAAAGGATGATTATATTTATCTTTTGCGGTTCCGGGAATTCTCAGTTGGTAACTTGCATTAAAACTAAGGCTGTCGGTCTTAATTGCTAATTTCTTATCACCGTCAGACCAGGTAAAATTAAGTTTTTCGAGAGGTGAAATTACCAAGGTTGATTCTACTGAAGCTTTATTCATTGGTCTGCTGAAAATAATTTCAATACTATCATATCCCGGATAAATACTGTCATTTTGTTCCGGGGAAATCGAAGTAATATATGGAGGGACATTTGAGATCATCTTGATATCTTTAAAAGTAAAGAAAGTATCAACTAAGGAAACTTTACCTGTGTATGGTTCATATCCATCTGCTGTAACAGAAATAGGTAAAGTGTCTGCGGGGAGATCTTCAAAAAAATAAAAACCGTTATGCAGTTGATCAGGATCGCTTGAGTATAAATGAAATAGTGATTCATATGTATCGGTTGTATCAGATTGTCCGTTTAAGGAGATTACGGCACCATTTATAGGTATCCCGGATTCTGAATCGGAAACTGTCCCGGTTGTAATTCCAACAGGTGGTCTGTCTATATTAAAAAACTTTAGAATAGACCAGTATAATGTATAAGCTTCGAGGCGTTTCCATTTTGCGTTCATATTAAGCTGGTTTTGTATCCGGTTTGTATGAAAACCCGCTTCGCTTAATTCGGAAGGCATATTAGTATAATAGTTAATATAGAGATATGGACAAGGCCTGCTGCTTGGACATGTTCCGTAAAAATCGTGATCTCCCCAGGAACCTCTTGTTGTTGTCCGATATCCCGCAGTAAGAATCGGAACAATTACATCACTCATCGCTTTTCCCCCATTAGGAATCTTTTCCTGCCCGTTTTCATATTGTCCCCAAAGCAGAAGGGTACTGTTTTGGCTTGTTTCTGATGCGGCTGTTGCGTCACTGTGAATAGAATGATACCATGCGGCACCTACAGAATTTGCATAATCAGTTCGCTGCGATAAAGAAACTTCCTCCTGTTCGTTAGTTCTACTTATATAAACAGTATCTATATCAGTATTACTTAAGAGAAGCTGGCGAAGATTCAGGCCAACCTGCAAAACTTTCTTTGCTTCCGAATATCCAAATATACCGACGTTTTCATTCTGGCTATGCCCCGGGTCAAGAAAAATATTCCAGCCCGACAACCCTTTTACCTGTGAGATTAAATTGTTGGATGATAGAAAAAATAAAACCGGTATAAATAATATTCTGTATAAAATTTTCATTAATTACTTCCTGGAATAGTTAATCATTAATCCTGGCTTCATTTCATTTTTGAAGGACAAGCAATTATCATCCGTCATCGTTACATTTTCCGTCTTAAGGGGCATTCATAATATAGATTGCTCCTTCATTAACAATATCATATGCAATTTTCTTTCCATCCGGCGACCAGTCCGGATTCATTTCAAATTTATCATTTGTGTTTGTTAGATTTGTTTTCTTTGTGCCATCAATTTTTATTGTAAAGATATCAGATGATAAAATCTGGTGACCGTCATCTTTTGTTATCATATACACAATATGTTGGTTATCAGGTGACCATTTTGGTCTGTAACCCTTCCCGAGATCCAATAAACCGGATCCATCAATATTCATTATATACATATCACCGCCATAGATTTCAAAAGCTGCTTTATTTCCATCCGGCGACACCTGGAGATTCATTACCCGCTCATCCTTTACCGGTTCATATGTTTTTAATTGATGCGTAACTAAATCTTCAACTGCAATTTTGTCATCTCTTAAATAAACAATTTTTGAAGACATGCTAGATTTTTTATTTAATTTTGCTTCAATTTTCGAGTTAAATATTTCAAGGTTGTTCCTTCCATACATGAACACTTTCTCATTTCCCGGTGTAAATGCCGGTAAGCCAGGCATCATTGTTCTATAATCTGTAAGTAAATTGGATTGGCCCGTTTGGACATTAAACGTTTTTATGGCATTATAACGACGGATACCCTCGTATTTCGCAACTCTTGTGAGAATTGTCTGCGAATCATCGGACCATTTAAATCCAAAGCCTGCAGCAGTTTCATCAGTAATTTGTTTAACAGTTTTATTTTGAATGTTAATTATCCATATACCTTTATAGTTAGCAGATGTGAAAGCAATCGTTGAGCCGTCAGGAGACCAGACAGGAGCCATAAAATCTTTATCGGTGTTCCCGATCAATTTTTCAGGCTGTGATTGAGCTTTTGCAGAAATAAAAAGAAATGGAATTACTAGTGTGATGATAAAAAGCAAATTCTCGTAAGTTATCCTTTTCATATTAATTCTTTTTTTTTGATAAATCAATTTATGAAATAAATAATTCATATTACCTAAAATTATCATTATGAACGAGTTGGAAAATCTTAAGATTTATAATTTGCAGTATTTTGATTTCCCTTCATTGCAGAATGATAAAAACATTCATGTGCTTATACGAATAAATAATTAACAATATTTACAAAGGAATCCCTTAAGGGAAAAGTTAAAATATAAAATATGAAATTTCTTCATTGAATAAAAGATATAAAAAATTTAAAAAACGCACTATTTTATATACTAATTATGCATTGTAATTACATAAGGAAATATGCAAAATAAAGAGAAACTGTTATGGATTATAGAGCATTGAGAGTGAATGCCGAAAAGGGTAGAAATAATCCATTAAGGATTAATGGTTTAGGTACTCCGTACTCATTTATTAAGAAAAATAAGATACTAAATGCTATTTATGGTGAAGACTATGCTATTTGTTTGCAATTATCAGGAATTATCGAATAGCAAATATTTATGAATCAATTTATTATCGTCAAAAATGGTAAGATATTCTAAATCATAAATTTAAATCATAATACTGAATAAGTTCAATTTATATAAAGAAAGACTAAGAACTCTTGAAATTATGGCAAGACAAAAGAAAAATCGGTTAAAAAGCAATAAATGTTTGGTGATGTTTACAAAAAATTGATAAAATTTTTATTGCATTTGATGAGATAAATTTATAGACTTAGTAATAAATGAGAATTTATTTGTTTATTGATAAAATAAATAATTTTATTTACTTTTTTTCTATTACAAAAATAAAATTATACATCAAGACTCATTAATAATTTTACTATATATTTATTTTTCCTAGATGAAATTATTATTCTGTCTTTTTTTAAAGGATGTTTATGAAATAATCGTTACCACCTTCCTTTTTATTTATATAATTATTTAAATGTGGTTCGGAGAATTTTTTGTAAAAAACAAAAATTATTAATGAAAGAACTAAAGACTATCAAAAATAGTCATGGTTACTTTGAATAATTTATATAAGGAGTATTTCAGTGCAAAAACTAACTAAAAAGTTTTATCAATTATTTTTTATTTCCACAATATTTTTAACAAACATGACCTTCGGGCAGTCAGGTAATATTTCGGGGAAAGTTACAGACTCTCAGACCGGTGAACCACTCCCTTATTCCAACATTTTACTAGTATCAACAGGTTTTGGTACCTCAGCAAAAGTAGATGGTACTTTTAGTATCAGAAATATTCCCGAAGGAAAATATACTATTAGAGTATCATATATAGGTTACAAAAAAATAGAGGAAACTGTTGAAATTGTAAGGAACAAAACTGTTGAATTAAATTTTCTAATGGAGCCTGAAAGTCTGGAAGGAGAAACAGTAGTAATTACAGCGCAAGCTATTGGTCAACAGCATGCAATAAATGAACAATTAAATTCCCTTTCTGTTAAGAATGTTGTATCTTCTGCCAGAATAGAGGAACTGCCGGATGCAAATGCCGCCGAATCTGTAAGCAGACTGCCTGGTATTTCCTTAATTAGGACTGGAGGCGAAGGTTCACAGGTAGTTGTTAGAGGTTTATCACCTCAATATAACCAAGTTACTATAGATGGAGTAGAACTTAACGGTAATGTGGATTCAGATCCTATAGATGCTGTAAATGGTGGTTCCAGATCAACTACTAATGATAGAGCAACCGATTTGAGCATGATTTCTTCTAACATGCTGGGAAGTATTGAAGTTATCAAAGCTATAACTCCCGATATGGACGCTGCTGTATTAGGCGGGGTTGTAAATTTTGGTATGCGAAAAGCTGCAAAAGGTTTTGTAATTCCAAAATTTGAAATCATCAGCCAGGGCAGTTATAATAAATTAAAAAACTCTTACAAAAACTACAAATTTGTTGGCTCAGCAGAGGAACGTTTTTTAAATGAAAGATTAGGTGTTTTTGTTCAAGCTAATGTTGAAGAAAGAGACTTAAGTGCAAATGAATTAAATGTAGATTATGTGCTTGAAGATAAATCTAAAGGTGATCTGGGATTGCCGGTATTGAACACTATGAGCTTAACTGATGTAGTAAGAACCCGAAACAGATATGGTGGTACGGTGACTCTTGATTATGAACATAGCGGTGGTTCAATCGGCTTTATGAATTTTTTGAGTATCAGTGATACAAAAGTTATAAACAGAACAGAAGAATATCCATCTGATAATGGATGGCTTACTCATGGGGTAAGTAATTCACCTTATAAACTAACTACTTTTAGTAATCTTCTGAATATCAAACAAAAAGTTTCAATATTCGATGCTGATATAAAATTTTCTCATTCTTATTCTCAAAGAGAAACCCCGGGAACAACAAATTTTTCGTTTTTGCAACCCGGTGCTGTTAATCCTGGAGATGTTCCTCAATTAAGGAAATTGACTCCGCAGGCATTATCAGCACATGTAATTCATAATCCTTCGGCAGCATTTTTACAAACTATAACTTTCGCAAATAGTTTTTCAAACGACAGAGCTTATACAGGTTCTCTCGATTTAAAAACCGATGTTACATTTTCCCATTTAATTACCGGTTTTTTGAAGTTCGGAGGAATGTATCAATATCGTAAACGTTCTTATAATTATGATTATTGGTATGGAAGTATGTATGATGACGGTCAAACTGTAGTATTGGCTATGGCGAATGAGTTAAATGTAAAAACTATGCCGCTGGGCGGCGGCGGCGGTGCATTAAAAACACTGGCATATGATGATTTCCTGGATAATAGTTATGATTACGGCAGCTTTTTAAATGGCGATTATAAATTAGGGACACCGGCAAACATCGATCTAATCTTAAAAGCCGGAGATATTGCAAGAGCACATGCAGGTACTAATCCTGCACAAGTCGGTTTTAAATACCAGGTAGCTTCTTCAAAAGCACATGATTATTCGGGTGATGAAATTAAAGATGCTGCTTATGCTATGTTTGTTACGAACATTGGATCTGACATTACTATCATTCCCGGAGTCCGATATCAAAATTTAACAACTAATTATAATGGGATAAGGGGCATTGCATTGATAGCAGGCAGGCTCCAATATACAACATCTTCAGAAAAGCTTTCACATGGTTATCTCCTGCCGATGGCTCATATAAAATACAGACCGCTTTCCTGGTTGCAAATACATTTTGCTTATACAAATACATTAAATTATCCGGCATTTAGTGAAATAACACCTAACTACCTTATAGGAGAAAGTTCAATTTCTTATAATAACTTCAGATTAAAACCTGCCCGCTCTGAAAATTATGATCTGGCTTTATCTGTTTACAATAATGAAATTGGATTATTCACTGTTGATGGATTTAATAAAAATATTAAAGATCTGATTTTTGCTACGGGTGCTACATTTCCCACTAAAGAGAAAT
>Ga0315554_1001474_pt1 | contig 13857 bp, 15 predicted proteins | sample SalMarSW160370MG_FD_202114 | JGI IMG/M metagenome (GOLD analysis project Ga0315554, IMG submission 202114) | Salt marsh sediment microbial communities from the Plum Island Ecosystem LTER, Massachusetts, United States - Salt Marsh Sediment SW1603-70 ... | reverse complement strand
ATATCATACACCACTTTCTTCACCTTAGCACGTGGTCCAGTTTTTGGGGCCAATTACAGAACTCCGAAATCCTGTCCTGATAATCTTGAGCTAGCGCTGTCCACTTTTGAAGATAGATACCTCGGGAGTCAATTGAGTCAGCGTCATCCGAGAAATGGATTGTGAAGCTCTTTTGATTCTCTTTGTATTCAGGCATTGTTGGGCTTATTTGTCTCCAGAACGCTCTCTTCAATTCTGAGTCTACGCAGATCAAGATTAGAGGTAGAGTGGACACCTTGCTGTATCCAACGAGGGATGCCTGACAAGAATAGCTCTTTGTGCCTGGTGGAAGTGACCGGAGCTGCACGTCTAGCTTGCCCAGTGGAAGCAGATTCTGGTCAAGAATCTCGATTGTTCCATCCCAATTTGGGACCTTGTCACGCGTTCGTATGTCGTCCTTGACATAATGACTGTCAATCAGCGACTTAAGCGTGGTCAGTGAATCTTGTTCCGATGCGTCAGTCAGTGGATATGGTGCGGGTTTTGACACAGCAATCTGCCTCTCTCTAGATTGCAGAAAAGTGATATGTCTGCGCTAGTGCTACCATTGTACTATGGCCTGCATCGGATATTTACCCCAAAAGTTGCACCAGTAGGCAATGTGTAGAGTTGACCTCCTCTGGCAAGTGTGAGATGATAAACAGCATAGAGGAGGCAAGCATGGCAAAGCGATACTCAGCAAGGTTCAAGTTCCGGGTGGTGGTAGAGGTACTGACGGGCGACAAGAGTCTGGGGCAAGTGGCCAAGGTGCACGGGGTCCATCCGAACACGGTGAACGCCTGGAAGCGGACGTTCATGGAGAAGGGCCCTGAGGTGTTTGCCCGTGCCAACATCGTGGCCGAGTACGAGCGGCGGATTGCTGAGCTGGAGCGGTTGATCGGCAGGAAGGAGGTAGAGATCGCGCTTTTAAAAAACTTCTTGGGACAGACCAGATGAGCACGGGAGAGAAAGTCGCCTTGGTAGAGGCGGGGCGAGATACGTATGGCCTGAATCTCGCGCTGGACACCGTGGGCCTACCAAAGTCGACTTGGTACTACCACCAGAAGCACAAGGTGGTCTATGAAGAGAAGTACGGCTACCTGTTGCCTGTCCTGGAAGAGATCGCGCGAGAACACCCGGAATACGGAGTGCCCAGGATTATGCCGGAACTGCGCGAGGAATATGACATCGCCGTCAATCATAAGGTCGTAGAGCGTCTGTTGGGTACATGGGACTTGGCCATCCTGCGCAACACCCATCGCCCCAAGCCAAGCGGTGTGCAACAAGCCATCGCTGAGGCTGGGGAACAGGCTAACCTGGTGGCTCAGATGGACGAGATCGGTCTTTTTCAGGTGGTCTACACCGATTTCACCGAGTTGATGTACGCAGGCGGACATCGGAAGGCCATTTTGATGCCCATCATCGGCCACGCCAGCAAGATGGCATTCGGCTGGGCTGTTGGCGAGAGCGGGAACACAGTGATGGCATTGCAGGCTTGGGAGCGTGCCAAGAAGAGATTCCGAGAGCTGAGAATCGCCCGTGCGGAGATGATCGTGCACCACGACCGAGACTCGGTCTATACCGGGTATGAATGGACATCGCAGTTGCTCTTGAAAGACAGAGCACGGCTCTCGTATGCGTTGCGGGGTGCCAAAGACAATCCAGAGATGGAGTCTTTCAACGGACGTTTCAAGACGGAGGGGCACTCGCTGTTTCTAGAAGCCCAGAGTATCGACGATTTGGCCGCAGTTGTGGAGAGGAGAATCTACTACTACAATACCGAGCGACGACACTCCTCCATCGGCTACGTGCCGCCGTTGACTTTCATCCGGCAATCTCGGACGCATCTTGAAAATCAATCCTGAGACACAGGTTCCGGAACGGACGGTTCTTTCAACACTTTCAGAGGACCACAGAAAACACAGTCTCAAGTGGTACAACTTTTGGGGGGAGTGTCAATCAGAAATCAAACCTTGACGCATCCAATGTCCCGCGCTCGTGCCTCCATACTTGCCGCTCCCTATCTCTCACCCTCCATCCCCCTCCTCAAGCGCGCGTCGCTTCTCCACCAGGGCCATCACGCGCTGGAACAGCGGGTCGCACTCTTCGGGGCAGGCGGGGCCGAGCCATTCGGTCCGCGCAATCTGTTCCTCGAAGTAGACGGGCGTGTGGCCGAACACCCCGCTCGCGCCGCCGTACCAGTCGGCAGAGCCGTACAGGACCCGGCCAATGCCGTGCAGAAGGATGGCACCCGCGCACATCAGGCAGGGTTCCAGGGTGGTGTACAGGGTCATCCTGCGCGCATGCTCCCAGAGGTGCGCGGGCACCTGGCGCAGGGCTTCGATTTCTGCGTGGCGGTTGGCGTTGAAGGCGGGAACCCAGATGGCGTTCTGTCCTTCGGCGACGATTTCGCCGTCGAGGGCGATGACCGCGCCGATGGGCAGGTTGCCCTGCTTCTCGGCTTCCAGGGCGAGGCGGATGGCGCGGCGAAATGCTTGGATGTCGGATTCGGTCATGTCCATGGGCGGCAATCCCTTTGTGCTTGACCCCGGCCTAAGCGCTGGACGAGTTCAGCGAGGCGGGTCAGCGCCGTCCTCGCCCCTTCTCAGACCTCAACGCCCAGCAACACGCGCATGAGGAATCCTATGAGAAAACTGATTGCTGCAACACTCAGGCTCAACCCTGCCATCTCGACGAATCGTTTCTTGAATGGCTCATCCTTGGCCACCGAGATGTAGTAGTTGAACAAGGCGATGACCAAGACAGCCCCGGCCAGCGTGCAGCCCAAACACAGGTAGTAATTCGCCAGGACCAGATAGGGGAGGATGAGCACCAGCACGGTGAGCAGGTATGCCACACCTGTGTATAGGGATGCTTTCACAGGACTTCTCGACGTGTCCTCCGCTTTGGTGGACAGGTACTCGGAGGCCCCCATGGATAGGGCGGCGGCAATGCCGGTGATGGAACCGGTCAGGGCAATGAGTTTCGTGTCTTGCAGCGCCAAGGTGAGGCCCGCCAGTACACCGGTCAGTTCCACCAGCGCGTCGCTCAGCCCCAAGACCATTGAACCGGTGTAGCGAAGTCTCTCTTCGTCCAGCAGTTGAAGCAAAGCCTGCTCATGCTGGTTCTCGTCAGCTATGATGGAGTCGGCCTCGGGAATCTCCTGGTACAGTTGTCCGTAGGCGCTCTGGGCTGACTGCTCCCCTCGCTCCATCAGTTTGACGCCGAAGGTGAACCCGAAGACCCGGCTGATGGCGTAGTACTTCCAGATTCTCCAACGGTCGGGCTCTACGTCCTGGCCGGTGTAGGTTCGCCAGACGTTGTAGTGTCGCAATTCATCGTCGGAGATTTTCTGTAGCACGCGCTGGTTCTCAGGCTGGCCACCCCTCTCGGCCAGTTTCCGGTAGATGTGATGCTCGGTGATTTCATTTCTCTGAAAGACCAGCAGCTTTTCCCGCAGTTCATTGCTGATGTTCATTCTTTCCAGCCTCTTTCGTGTAGGTATTTTGGCCCTCAGGGCAACGCCCGCTCGGTCATGGGGTGCAGTCGGGGCCAGTCGCTACTTCAGGCCGAGACCCAACCGAAGACCAGGCTTCGTTGTGGCGACGCCGATGCAAATCCCAGGCCAGTGACGATGGCTATAGGCGTTTGACGAACTCATCATATTGGGCATGTGAGCCGATCCAGAACCAGTAGATGTAGTTCCCCTTCAAGCAGACCCAACGCACGATAGCCGAGCCCCACGCGCACCGAGTAGATTGGCTGTTGACGGCTCACCTGTTTGAATTGGAGGCTGGGGTGGTATGGGTTGGAACGCCAGAGGCTATACGCTCGCTCTGCCTGCTCCTGGACTTCGCCGGGCAGCGCATCAATCTGCTTGCGGAATCCTTTGGTGACGCTGGAGTTCACGGCTACGTGGCACTGGATGGGAAAACGTCGTCAAGCGGGGTCGTATCCTCGCTGCTGACTTCCCGGCGAGCCAACACCGCCATGCGCTCCCACTGGGCTTCGGTGGTTGCAGCAAGGCGAGCCGCCCAGGCCTGTTCATCGGCCAAATCAGCCAGCAGCCGAGCAGCAATCGCATCTTGCGCTTCTTCTCGCAGTTTTCTAATGTCTGCCACCGCTTGCTCAAGCAACGTAATCATGGCTTTGTCCTTCCGCCCACACTGTATCCAACTCTGCGGCGCTGGACACCATCCTCCGCCACTGCCTCACTGGTATGCTCATTATACGAGCGAAACCAATTCCCTGTCAAGAAGCGTGGAAGAGGCCATTGCGGTCCTCCTTGTGAGGCACTATAGGCTGGAACGCCGCACGTGTCAAAACGAGGCGCAGTGCGCCTCCGAATACTAGCCGTCAGTGGCTGCAAGTTGGTAGTCGGCCATCGAGCCCCAGGACTCTACTCGCCGGTAGCGCTTCCGACCGGACTGGAAGTGCACCCAGATTGGTGCCGCGTCCAGCGCCGGCTGCGCCTGGAACAGCGCGAGGTCTCCGTAGCGAAAGGCCTGGAACACCAACGGCAACTCTCTCCGAAAGATGGCGTAGCGCCATCTGGCCGTGCCAAAGGCAAGCCCGCCGCTGACATGGCAGAATACATGCAGGGCCGGCCCCTCCTCGTCCTGACGCCATTCGGCCAGCACCTCGTCGCGCATCAGGCCCGAAATCTGCGCGCTGTCGTACTCTGCTCCCACGGTCAGGAACAAGTCGCCTGTGGCGTCCGAGTGGGTCAGCGTATAGCGCCGGGGCACGAGCGGCCCGGTGGCTGCCGTGCCCCGGTCAAAACGAACGTGCAACTTCTCCGGCCTGAAGCGACTCATCTGCAGTTCACCTGCGCGAGTGCTGTCATTCTGACCTCGCATCGAAACGCTGGAGGCTCAACCGGGTCTGTCCTCAGCCCTAGACCGGCGCCAGCGTGCCCGCGAATATCTGCCAGGCCAGGGCTGTCTTGGCCAGCAGGCTCAGCACGATGAACATCCGCTCGCCGAACAGGTAGTTCTTCCACGGCCCCACCTTCTTGTACTGCAGGAACATGTCCACAGCGAAGATGTTGAAGAACACGAAGATGGTGGGGATGATGGCGTACACGAAGGCGGGCGGCTTGGCATCCCCGGATGAGACCGCGCCCAGGAAGTACATGGTGATGACAATCCAGGGGATGATTCCCGCGACACACCCGAAGATGAAGGCTGTCCAGTTGGTCCGCTCTGTCCGCTCGTTGTGCAGTTCCATCATGATGCCGAACAGGTTCATGGTGGCGTTCAGCCCGAAAATCAGGATGAGCGCGCCCAGGTCCCACAGGCCCACCAGCATGCCAATGAGGACAATCATCCACGAGGAACTCAGCGCGTACTCGTAGAAGCGGGCCGGGTTCATCTTGCGCTCCAGGTTCTTGACGTACCACCGGTAGCCAAAGGTGGACAGGGCCAGGTGGGCCGCCGCGGAGAGGAGCAGGAACACGGCTACCGCCGGCCCGAACCTCAGATTGAAGGCCAGTTTGGGGTCTGGCGTCAGGGAGAAGGTCGATGGATCGAACTTCAGGTAGTTGGTGAAAATGGGGTATGTGGTATCGTTGCTGATGACAATCATCAGCACGCCCTGCACCAGGTGCAGGAGGCCCATCGCCAGGTTGAATCGGCGCAGGCCGCGGTAGGTTTTCTCTTTTGTGTCGTCGTTCATCTGGTTTCTCCTCTTTCTGCATGGCATTATCGGCTGAATCCATCCATCGCTTTTGCGGCCTGAGTATATCCGTGATGGCGGAATTGTCAAACTACGCGATCATATTGATTCCGACGGGCAGGCTTTGACAGGCGCGAGTTTCCGAAGACCCCCGATGTCTCACCTGCACTCACCCTGAGCAATGCAGTTCTTTGACAGCCGGGGGCTTCGCGGGCATACTGAACCCATCATCCCTGCAGGAGGCAAAATGCTCGACATCCGAATCGAGGAGGCGTGCATTCAGTGTGGGGCCTGCGTGGCGGTGTGCCCCGCCGGGGTGTTCGTGAACGCAGAAGGGGTGCGGGCGGCGCGTCCGGGCGGGTGTATCCTGTGTGGGCACTGCGTTGCGGTATGCCCCGTGGATGCCGTGTCCCACCATGGCTTCGACGGCCAGCCGTTCCCGATGATTCCCGAAGGCGCGCGGCTGGGCGCCGAGAGCCTGACTGCGTTCCTGAGGAGCCGCCGCTCGGTGCGGGAATTCTGGGACAAGGACGTGCCGCGGGAGGTGCTGGAGCGCATGCTGGACATTGCCCGCTACGCGCCCACCGCCAGCAATGCTCAGGACGTGCGCTTCATCGTCATCGCGGACAGGGAGCAGATGCGGGCGCTTTCGCGGCGCGTCACGCGCTGGGTTCCCCTGCTGGCGAGGCTGGCGCGGCTGCCGGGCATGCTTGCACTGGCCGGGCGCAACTGGGGCCGCGCCCGATTGGAAAACTACTTGGCCGCGCTGGACGGCTTCGTGGAATCGGTGGAGGAGGGCGGCGACCCGATTTTCCACGACGCGTCCGCCCTCGTCATTACCCACGCGCGGAAGGGCAATGCCTTCGGCATCGAAAACAGTGCGTACGCCACGTACCAACTGGCGCTGACGGCCCATGCCATGGGGCTGGGCGCGTGCATGATTGGCTTCTTGACCACCGCCAGCCGCTACGACCCAGCGGTGCGGCGCTTGGCGGGCATTCCGCGCGGGCACCGCATGGCGACGGCGCTGGTGGTGGGGTATCCTGTATACCGCTATCGGCGGCTGGTGCCGCGTAACCCGCCCCGCGCCCGATGGCTTGAAGGCGGCGAACACGAGTCGAGCGAGTGACATTCGAGGAGGCCGGGTTGGAATGAAAGGGGTGGTCTTGAATGCGTTGGGCAGTCTCGCGGAGAACCCGACCCCACTGACGCTGACGGAACTGCCAGACCCTGTGCCCGGCGGCGGCGAACTGCTGGTTCGGGTGTCCACCTGCGGCGTGTGCCACACCGAACTGGACGAGATTGAAGGGCGAACGCCGCCGCCGCGTCTTCCGGTGGTGTTGGGGCACCAGGTGGTGGGAAGGGTCGCTGCCGTCGGCGAGGGCGTGACGGCCTTCGGGGTTGACGACCGGGTCGGCGTGGCCTGGATTTACTCTGCCTGCGGGACGTGCGCCTACTGCAAGGCGGGGAGCGAGAACCTGTGCCCAGATTTTCGAGCGACGGGCCGCGACGTGGCCGGCGGGTATGCGGAGTACATGGTCGTTTCGCAGGAGTTTACCCACGCGATTCCCGATGTGTTCACCGACGGAGAGGCCGCTCCCCTGCTGTGCGCAGGCGCCGTCGGCTACCGGTCCCTCAGGCTGACCGGCCTAGAAGACGGGCAGAACCTCGGACTGACGGGGTTCGGCGCGTCGGGCCACTTGGTGATGAAAATGGTGCGCTACCGCTACCCGCGGGCGTCGGTCTTCGTGTTTGCCCGCAGCAAAGGGCAGCGTGCCTTTGCCCTGCAACTTGGCGCGGCGTGGGCGGGGGACACGGCGGACCGCGCGCCGGTGAAACTGGATGCCATCATTGACACTACACCCGCGTGGAAGCCGGTGGTGGAGGCGCTGGCCAACCTGGCCCCCGGCGGAAGGCTGGTCATCAACGCCATCCGCAAGGAAGACGCCGACAAAGAGCAACTTCTGCGATTGGACTACTCCGAGCACCTGTGGATGGAGAAGGAAATCAAGAGCGTGGCCAACGTGGCTCGGAGGGACGTGCGCGAGTTTCTGGCGATGGCGGCGGAGATGGGCCTCAAGCCGGAGGTGCAGGAGTTCCCCCTGGAGCGGGCCAACGAGGCGCTGCTGGAACTCCGGACGCGAAAGATTCGCGGGGCGAAAGTGCTGAGGGTGGGGTAGGCAGTTGTTGAACAAGTTGCCAACCTGGCTGCCTGACAGTTTCATTGAGAGGGTCATTGCGAGGGCGCGAAGCGCCCGAAGCAATCCCCAAGAACAGGTCAGGAGATTGCTTCGCCCCCTTCGGGGGCTCGCAATGACGTCCTGAGAGTGACTCTCTGAAGTGATACTGACAAAGTGTCAGGTGGCGAGGTTGGCGATTTTTTCTGCGCCACAGCACCCCGTCGCGGGGCTGAAGCCGGGTCAAGCCGAATCACGGTCCTGGCGCTTTTGGGCAGACAGATGTTCCTCTGGTATAATGCGCAGAACAGGATGGAGTTGGCGTCTCAAGCCCTGGGATGGGTCAGTGCCGTGAGTTACCGATTTGGTCCGTACAGTGCAGTCCTTCTCGTCACCACAGGCATCGCGCTGGTGGTGGCGGTGGTCTCGTGGCGGCGCCGCGCGGCGCTGGGCGCGACGTATCTGGCGCTCCTGGGTCTGGCTGCGGCGGAATGGGCCTTCTGCATTGTGTTCGAAGCGGCGGCTACGACAGTTTCCCTCAAACTCCTCTGGTCGAAGTTGGCCTATCCCGGCACTACGACGGCGCCCCTGTTCTTCTTCCTCTTTGCATGGAGCTACGCGCAGCGGGGCAGGTATCTCACACGGCGCGCTATTGCTCTGTTGGCTGCTGTGCCGCTGCTTACGGTACTGGCTGCCGCAACCAACGAGTGGCATCATTGGGCCTGGACAAGCGTCATCATCCGCCCCGAGACTGGCCTCGCCATATACGTGCATGGCCCGTGGTTCTGGGTGTTTATTGTCTATGCCTATGTGCTGCTGTTCGCTGGCATCGTCTCGCTCTTCCGCGCGGTGTACCTCTTCCCTGCTTACTACCGGAATCACACGGTCTCGCTTCTACTCGCAGCGATTGTGCCTGTCGCCGGGAACATCATTTACGTATCGGGCCTGAACCCGGTGCCAGGGCTGGACTGGACTCCCGTCATGTTTGCCGTGACGGGCGCTATCTTGACTTGGGGTCTCTTTCGGCAGCGCATGTTCACCCTGGTGCCCATTGCGCGTGAGCGGCTGGTTGATGGAATGGAAGATGGCATGATGGTGCTGGATGCGCAGAACAGGGTCGTGGACGCCAATCCGGCGGCGCTGGAGATTCTGGATTGTTCGTCCGCGGAACTCATCGGACAACCTCTGACAGATGTGCAGGCCCCTCCTGCGCGGTGGGCGGAGTTTCTGCGGGGCGCTGAGGAGACGCGGGCGCAGGAAATCACCCTGGGCGAGGAAGAGGACAGGCGGTACTACGAGCTTGGCGTGTCGGTCGTGCGGGGGCCGCACGGGAAACTGGCGGGGCGGCTCATCGTCATGCGCGACGTCTCCCGCCGCAGACAGGTGGAAGATGAGCGAGAAGCGCTCATCGGCGAACTCCAGGATGCCCTGGCGCGGGTCCGAACGCTGAGCGGGCTGCTGCCCATCTGCGCCAACTGCAAGCGAATCCGAGACGATCAGGGATACTGGCACAGCGTCGAAGCATACATCCGGAGCCATTCGGAGGCGGATTTCAGCCACAGCATCTGTCCGGACTGCGCGAAGAAGTTGTATCCGGAATTCCTGAACGACGAGAGGAATGAAGGGTAGAAACCGCGCTGCTCAGCGAGCCTCGGTTGGCCTCCTCGTTTGAACTCCACCGCCTCGAAATGTGTATACAATATGCACCAAGCAGGAGGTGGTAGAGATGAAGAAGCGCACAATCTTCGCCGTCGTCGCCCTCGCCTTCGCCGTCGTTGCGGCGCTTGCCGTACTGGTCTGGCTCTTCGCACCCACCGTACTTGGCTCCGGACCGTACTGCATTGACCGTCGCCCCACACCCGAAGCCGCTCGCGCCGAGGCCATCCTCCCCGCAGACATCGCCGGCTACAGCCTGGAAGGGCTGGAGCCTAGCGATTCCTTTCTGGGCGTGGCTCTCGGCGCCGACGCAGTGGTCGGCAGATATGCGGGGGCGGAGGCCCATGCCGTGTTGGCGGCCGCGCGGCTCGATTCGCGCCACTATGCGGCGGCTGCGGTGGCCGACCTGGCGCAGCGCCTGGAGAGGGACGGCTTCTGCGACTCGTACCGGCTGCGGAACGACGAGCCGTACCGAGGGTGGTGGAGCGCGTCGGGAAAGCGGAACTTCGTCACGTGGTACGCAGAGGGTTGGGGCGACCAGCGCAGCGGGTTCGCGTGGCAGAGCGGCAGTTGGCTGTTCGCAGTGGCGTCCGCAGATTGGAGGGCCAAAGAAGCCGTTGTCCGCGCGTTTCCGTATTGATCGGTTTTCCAAACGGAGGGAATGACCGAGGGCGTTGAGATACGACCCGCTTCCGCTGGTTTTTGCCCAGGAGGATGCGATGACACAGTATCCTACTCCGCGTGCTGGCGTCGGATGGCCCGCATGGCGTGCTCCGTATGGCGCGCGAGCGCGGCTACACCCCCGCAGCGGGCTACGCGGACGGCTGCCACACCTGCTACGAGGCGCGGCGATTCTTGCGCCCGTACTATTCTAGCCATCTGGCCTCCGGCGCAGCCGTACAAGGGGGACGAACAGAAGAAGTGACGTGGATGAGCAGCAAGTCCGAGAGTGCGAAGATGCCTTGCGCGCCTGGTTCACGCGGGACACCGACCTGGTGCTGCGTGAGGTGGACGGCTTGGACATCGGCTGGGGCGGCGTGCAGCGCTGGGCCACGGCGCGGATGCCCCCTCTCGGCGCGGACCTGCACCTTGATTTTGCCTGCGGGTACGGCACGTTTCTGGCGCAGTTGGGCTGGCGCTTCCCGCGGGCGCAGTTGGTGGGGCTGAATGTGGATTTCGCTGGGCCGCACGCCGGAATCGGCAGCCTGCTGCAGCAGGCTGGCGTGAGAGCCGCGCTGGTGCGGGCCGACGCCCGGCGAATGCCCTTCGCTGAGGAGGCGTTCGGGTCTGTCAGTTGCTTTCTCGGACTGCAGGACATCAAAATCGGCTTCGGCGCGGAGGGCGTGGCGGAGGCGCTTTCGGAGGCCTGCTGCGTGCTTCGGACCGGCGGCGCGCTGACTCTGTTGGACGAGTTCCCCTTTGAGCGGTTCGAAGCCTTGCTGCGCGACCTGCCCGTGCGCGTCGCGGACCGGGCCGAGCGCAGCCTCGACGTGCGGTGGGGCCGGGAGGTGGCGGAACGGGCGATTGCCCTCTATGCGGAGGGGTGGGCAGCCCAGGCGCGGGCTGACGACCCTGCCGGGCGCGAAGGCGTCCGCGCATCCGCTCATCGGCGGATGCGCCAGGAGATGGAGCGCCAGTTCAAGGCGCAGGGATTCTACGTTCCTTTCGGTGCGGTGCGCATGGCGGTGGCGCGCAAGACGAGCAGATAGACGTGTGAGGTGAGAGAGATGAAACTGGAAGGGAAGGTTGCGCTGGTTACCGGGGCCAGCCGCGGCATCGGGCGTGCCATCGCCCTGGCCTTCGCCCGCGAAGGCGCGGACGTGGCCGTGAACTACGTGCGGTCGGCGGGGGCTGCCAGCGAAGTGGTGACCCAAATCGCGAGCGAAGAGCGGCGGAGCATTGCGGTGAAGGCGGATGTGTCCCAGCAGGACGAAGTGGAAACGATGGTGGCGGAAGTGCTGAACACTTTCGGACGGGTGGACGTGCTGGTGAACAACGCGGGCATCGTGCTGCCGTTCGATTTGGCAGAGCCTGACTTCGCGGCCTGGCAGCGGATGGTGGACGTGAACATCAAGGGAATACTGCTGTGCACCAGGGCCGTGGCCGAGCCTATGCGCCGAGGGGGCGGCGGCAGAATCGTCAACATCGTGATTCGAGAGAGCAAGGGCGGGCTGGGCTACGTCATGACCAAGGCCGCTGGCGATACTCTGACCCGCGGCCTGGCCCGCGAACTGGCGCCGGACATCGCCGTGAACGCGGTCGCGCCCGGCTGCATCGACACCGGCTGGATTTCGGCGCTTTCGCCGGAGGAACAGCCGGCGCTGCGGGAGGGCATTCCCCTGGGGCGGTGGGGGCAGCCTGAGGATGTGGCGGAGGTGGCCCTGTTCCTGGCGTCGGAGGGTGCGGACTGGATGACGGGCAATACGATTCTGCTGGACGGCGGGGAGTTTTTGGGGTAAGGATGGACTGCTAATCGTACTCCCGATTCCAATCGGGCAGGGTCTTCGCGATGGCGACAGCGCTGCCGAGCACGCCCAGGAGCACGGCGGGCCACGGCAGGCTTAGCGCCCATAGCAGCGGGCCGACCAGCGCCAGCACCGCGATTCGGGCGCGGGCGCTGTGGATATGGAGCGCCTTCAGGAGAAAGACCCAGAGGAGTGCCGCACCGATGGCAGCGCCCAGCACGGTCAGGGGCGCGAAGCGCAGCAGCGCGCCGAACAGGGTGGTCAGGCCGATGCCCCCGCCGAAGCCGATGAACACCGACCAGTTGTGGCCCACCACAGCCAGAACGCCCGCGACCGTCACTGCCCAGGGGTTATCCGTGAGCAGGGCAGCCCCGGTTGCGGCCCCCAACCCCAGAAGAGTGTCCACTATGACGGTGACCGCGCTAGCCCAGAGTCCCGCCGAACGCGAGACGTTCAGCGCGCCGGTGTGCCCGCTGCCGCTGAGGCGCACATCGGGGGTGCCCAGCAGGCGACACAGGATGACGCCTGTGGGCACGGCACCCAGAACGTATCCCAACACTCCGGCGACAAGCAGGTCGGCCATGATGGCTCCTTTCGATCTGCAGGTGCGGCGGCCTCCTCACGGAGGCAGCAAGTCCTGCATCATGTTTGAAAACCCGCCGCGGCCTGCTGGGTTGCGGCATCTTGAGGCAGCGGGCCCCCACAGCGCAGCATTGAACCTGTTGCAAGATTGTACTGTGTATACTATGATGGGCTGGGTGCATTAGCCTCGAACCGGCGCAATCGACTTCATGCTCGGAAAGGATGAGTCATGCTCGCTCGCTTTGCCCTTCGCCGGGTTCTCGCGGGTATCTTGGTTCTGTTCGCCATCACCTACGTGGCGTTCTTCACTCAGGACATCTCCGCGCAGCGAAGATTCTCTCAGACTGTGTCCCTGGGAAAGATTGCCGTCGATGCCTGGGAAGGCACCGTGGAGATGTGGAAGGGCATCCCTACGGGGAATTTGGGGGAGTACTACACCGATCCCATCTGGCGGCACAGCAGCAACATGGCGCCCCTGATGCAGCTGGTCACAACGGCCTCGGCGAAAAGCGCGGTGCTGCTGCTCCTTTCGATGGCGCTGGGAGGCATCGTCGGGGGACTGCTGGGCATCGGCGCGGCTGCCTTCCGGCGCAGGTTTGCCTCGCTCTCCATGCTCCTGCTTTCCATCGTGGGCGTGTCCACGCCCAGTTTCTTCCTCGCCGTGCTGCTCCAACTGGGCGTCATCCAGTTCTACAAGGCCACGGGCGAACGCCTGCTCCCAGCCGGCGGGTTTGGGTACGATGCCCATCTGGTGCTGCCGGTGCTGGTGCTGTCCGCGCGGCCCATCGCCCAGGTGGCGCGCCTGACTTCTGCCTACGTGGAGAGACTCATCGACGAGGATTTCGTCCGCACAGCCCGCTCCAAGGGCTTGACTGAATGGGAGATCTGGTTCAGGCACATTCTCCCCAACGCCGCAGGAACTGTGCTCACGGCTATGGCGTCTTCGCTGCGCTTCTCCCTCAGCAGCCTCCCTCTTGTGGAGACCTTCTTCGGGTGGCGGGGGCTTGGGTTCCATCTGCTGGAGCGCATTGAGGCATACGACGTGGCGCCAGTGGCTGCCCTGGCATTGGCGACAGGGTTCTTCTTCGTGGTGGTGAACGGAGTGATGGACTTCCTGTACCGCGTGCTCGACCCCCGCCTCCGCAAGGCCAAAACCGTGGCATCAGCCCAGATGGAGTCGGTCAACTGGCTGGAACTGGCCTGGTCAGGCTTTGTGCGGGCCATCACCCTGAAGGGCCTCCGCGAGCGCCGCCAGAAGCGCGAAGAGATTGCCCCTCTGCCCG
>Ga0315554_1001468_pt1 | contig 13889 bp, 12 predicted proteins | sample SalMarSW160370MG_FD_202114 | JGI IMG/M metagenome (GOLD analysis project Ga0315554, IMG submission 202114) | Salt marsh sediment microbial communities from the Plum Island Ecosystem LTER, Massachusetts, United States - Salt Marsh Sediment SW1603-70 ... | reverse complement strand
CGGCTGGCCGGGGTTTCCGTCAGACCTTTGAATGATCACGCAGCGAAGGTCTCCGATCTTGTGCAGATGATTGAGTCCGAATACCCTCGGGCATTGTTCCCTGGCGTGTACGGGAGCCTACTCGCGATCCATCGAGCTCAGGAAAACAGCCTTCGGCAATCTGCCGAGGAAGAGTGTTGCGCCCAGCGTGAGATCCTCCGTATCAGTGTGGAGAAAGGGGGGACGTCAGTTCTTGCGGACGCGTATGTAGCAAAGGGGTCGCTTACCCTGCTGGAGGCGGACTTCGCGTTCGGCTACGGTGTGTTCCTTCAACTTATCGATGACCTCCAAGACGTCGGTGAAGATGCACGGAGCGGTCATCGGACGCTCTTCACGCTTGCCGCGAGGGAAGGATCGTTGGACGGGATGGCGAACAGGCTCGTCTGGTTTCTCCACAACGTCCTCGCCTCGAGCGATCTTCTCTCCCTTCCCCGAGCCGCTACGCTCACCGAACTCGTACGGAGGAGCTGCTGCAGCCTTATCCTCGAATCGATCGCCCTTGCGCCGAGCCTCTATAGTAACGCGTATGTTGAGTCCGTGGAGCCCTGCTCAGCGTTGCGGTTCGACTGCATCCGAAAACTCCATGACCAGGTTCGAGCGAGGCAGGAGCGACTGCGGAAGGTGTTCAGGGGAAAGCGACTCGTCCATCTGGCAGCCGCCTGCGTTTGACCGATCTCCGGACCGACCGTGATCTGAAGTCGTTCTACGGCCCCGGGGCGGGCCCACCTACACGATCGCATAGAGGTTGATGCCGGGAAGGAGCAGAGCGTAGAGCGCCCACATCACGAAGCCGATGCTGAGCGGGACGGTGATGTTGTCGTCGATCTTGACCGAGAGGGATTCGGCGACAGCACCGACTGCGGCGGCGACGATCCCGATGAGGTATTCAAGAGCCAGCCCCTCGACTTTCGGCGCGAGCAGCACGACGACAAGCGCCGCAATGAAGAAGCCGAATGCGCCCTCGAGCGACTTGTGGAAGAACTTCCTTTTGCCGAAGCGCCTCCCGACGAGAGCGGATGTAATGTCAGAGAGAATGAGGATAGCGAACGCGTTCACGAAGATGATCTTCGGGAAGATCAGCATGCAGAGGATGCCGGAGAGAAGGATATTCGTCGCGCCCGTGAGACGCTTGGTGGTTTCGTCGGCCTCGTGTTTCCGCAGCAGCCATCCGAACCAACGATAGAACCATTCACTTGTCGGTAGGTGGTAATAACGGGTGAGGTCGACAATGAGGAACGCGAGAGCGATGGGGATGAGGATAGTGAGAGCGAGCTGTTTGGTGATGAAATAGTAGACGCCGGGGATCGAAAGGGAGAGGAGGTGAATGGCCTTGCGGACGACTTCGAACTTGAAATCGATGGTCGCCTGCTTGTGGAGAAGCTCCGACTCATGTGCTTTGCGAGCCGGAGTTTCGACTACCTCAGGGGGCGTTGCGCTCATACCGCTTTCTTCGGCTTGACGCTCTCCGGCTGTTCTGCTTTTTGAGGAGCTTGGGGTTGGCTGGTAGGCGATTCATCCCCAGGCTGGCCGTTCTTGCGCCGATCAACCGGCGGCAGCTCTTCGCCTCGAACGATTTTATCGATTTCTTCCGAGTCGAGGATCTCTCGCTCCAGGAGCGCATTGGAAAGGCGGTGGAGCGTCTCAATGTTGTCGTGGAGAACCTTCTCCGCGCGTTTCATCGCAGCGGTAACGATTCTTCTGACTTCCTGGTCGATCGCGATCGCCGTGTGCTCGCTGAAGTTCCGTGAGCGCGTGATCTCCCGCCCGAGGAAGATCTCTTCCTCCTTTGCGCCATATGCCAGCGGCCCAAGCTTGTCGCTCATCCCCCACTCGCAGACCATCTTGCGTGCAAGCTCAGTCGCCCGCTCGATGTCGTTCCCTGCTCCCGTCGTCAACTGGTTGAAGATGATCTTCTCCGCCGCGCGCCCGCCGAGGGCGTAGGTGATCATGGCGTCAATGTACTCTTTCGAGTACGTATGCTTTTCGTCGATTGGCAGATAGGTGGTGACGCCCAGCGCACGTCCTCGCGGGATGATCGTCACCTTGTGCACCGGGTCCGCGTCCGGAAGATGCCTGGCAACGAGCACATGGCCCGATTCGTGGTACGCAGTGACCTTCTTCTCACGATCGGAGATGATGAGCGACTTGCGCTCCGTTCCCATCATCACTTTGTCCTTCGCCTCTTCAAAGTGGCTCATCGCAACCACCTTGCTGTTCTGGCGTGCGGCAAGCAGGGCGGCCTCGTTCACAAGATTCGCGATGTCGGCACCGGCAAGGCCCGGCGATCCTTTTGCCAGGACATCGAGCTTCACGTCGTCGGCCAGCGGGATGTTCTTGGTGTGAACGCGAAAGATTCCCTCTCGTCCCTTGACGTCCGGTCGATCGACAACCACCTGGCGATCGAATCTTCCGGGGCGGAGGAGGGCAGGATCGAGGACATCCGGCCTGTTCGTCGCAGCGATGATGATGACGCCGCTGTTCTGCTCGAATCCGTCCATCTCGACGAGAAGCTGGTTGAGCGTCTGTTCCCGCTCGTCATGCCCGCCGCCGAGGCCGGCGCCGCGATGGCGACCGACGGCATCGATCTCGTCGATGAAGATGATGCACGGGGCGCTCTTTTTCCCTTGTTCGAAAAGATCGCGGACGCGACTCGCGCCGACGCCGACAAACATCTCCACGAAATCAGCACCGCTAATGGAGAAGAAAGGCACTGCTGCCTCTCCGGCGACAGCTCGTGCCATGAGTGTCTTGCCGGTTCCGGGCGGGCCCAACAGAAGGACGCCGCGAGGGATTTTGCCGCCCAGCTTCTGAAACTTTGTGGGCTCCTTCAGAAATTCGATAATTTCCTCCAGCTCGTACTTTGCTTCGTCGGCACCGGCGACATCCTGGAACGTCACCTTCGTCATTCCCTCCGTCAGGAGCTTCGCTCGGCTCTTCCCGAATGAGAAGAGGCCTTTTGTCCCCCCGGCGCCGGCCTGCATGCGGCGGAAAATGATCAGCCACACTCCGATCAGAAGGATCCACGGAAGCGTCGAGATAAGCACGCTCATCCACGTGCTGTCCTCCTTGACGACGTTGAACTTCAGCCCCTTGCTGTTCCACGCGGTGATCACGTCCTCGCTGAGGTTCGAGTACGGAAGTGTCAGGACGACGCGAGTTGCTCCGGCTTGCTTCTTCCCTGAGGCTGTGGTGATATCGGTCGGCCCGGTCAGCTTGCCATGGAAGTCGTAGTTGTTGAAATCGGACTTTTTTATCAGCGCTTCAGCGATCTTCCCGTTGCTCAAGAGCGTTTGATACGTCGTGAAGCTGATCTCGTATTCGGTCTCCTCGGTGCTTTTGAACGCCAGCATGATCAGGTAGACGGCGAGCAGAATGCCCAGCCATCCGGCGATCATGCGGCCGACTTTGTTCCAGTTGAACTCATCTTCCTTGAACTGCTTTGGGGCTTTCTTCAAAGGGCGCTGTTGTTGCGGGCGTCTCTTGGGAGCCCCGTTTCGCTGCCTGTCGTCAGACGGTTCGTCGAGTTTCCACGAAGCATTCATGTACATGACTCCTTCAAACTCATTGCCCCCAAGCCTGGCACGCTTTCGTCTCATTGGTCAGATTCCCCCCGCCGCGCTGGTTGCTCTCGTTTCTTTGGGGGCAAGCCCCGGCTCTTTCGGGGCAAGCCTATAGATCGATTTTAAGTTACGAACTTTTTGAGCATAGTCCAAGCCGTAACCGATGACAAACTCCGGCGGTATTTCAAATCCCACGTAGTCGATGGAGAAATCGAGCTTTGCGACCGTCTTTTTCAGCAGCAGTGTGACGACGCGGAAGGACGCCGGATTCTCCCGCATCACCAATCTCTTCATGAAGTCGATGGAAAGTCCTGAATCGATGATATCCTCCACGACGACGATATCCCTCCCCCTCACTTGACAATTCAAATCCTTCAGCAGCCGGACCTGGCCGGAGGAGATTTTCGCGTCTCCGTAGCTCGAGAGCTTCAGAAAATCCACCTCGCAGTCGACGGCGACCTCGCGAATCAGGTCCGAGAAGAAGATGAACGACCCGTTGAGGATCCCAATGAAAATCGGGACCCTTCCCCGGTAATCGCTGTTGATTTGGGTTGCAAGCTCCTTCACCTTCGCACGGATCTGTTCCTCGCTCAGGTAGAGGGTGAAGCGGTCGCTGTTGATGGTGATTTCGTCTGCCATAATGTCCGGATTTTTAATGGTGCGGCATTGTTGGGAGATATTCAAGCTTCACGACCGAACGCGTCCGACCAGTGACTTTGAATCGATCGTCCAGCCGTTTTCCGCACACCCACACGATCTTTCCTTCAGACTCGAGAATCGGGATGGTTGGCTTCTCGAATCGCGGCACCTTCTCGTCGGTGAAGAAATCGCTCAGCTTCTTCTTCGACCGCATCCCGAGCGGGATGAACCAGTCCCCCACTTTCCACGACCGCAGAATCAAGCTGCCACCGAGTCGGTCCGCATCGGCGAATTCCCTCGTCCTGGCTGAGTCGAGACGCGCGGGCGGAGGGAGGCGGTTGCTCACGGAAAACTCAAACGTCGGGAATGTGTACCTGCCGCCGAGATTCACCTGATGATGGAAGGGCTGGTCGGGGGCCGAGACGGCAAAAACGAGCCGATCTCTGTCGCGAAAGACGGCAAGTTCCCGGGAAAGTTGCAGGGAGTGACCGCTCGTATGGGAACAGAGATCGAGGATGCGCCGGACCGTTGCAGCATGCGACTCGATGCCCAACGAACGCAGGAGGCGGAGGGCGATTTCCTCCTGCAGGAATGCCGGCTCAGCGAGCAACGCAGGGACGCGCACCGTTGTTCGGCCCGTTTTGTCGATCGTGCAAAGGGTCGGCCAGCGCTCATCGAGCTCATGCCCGATCTTTTCGTCGAGCTGGCGCATCATTCGTGAGATCCGGTTCAGCGATTCAACGACTTCGGGGTGGACCTCCGTGAGAAGGGGGATGATCGCCTTGCGGAGGTAGTTTCGGGTGTACCCTGTCGAATCGTTCGAGGAGTCGGTGCGATACTTGATGTTCCGCGAGTCAGCATAGTCTTCGATCTCAGATCGCCGTGCAAACAATAAGGGGCGAATGATCTTCCCGGGTTCACGCCGGACCGGGATGCCCGCAAGCCCGCGAATGCCCGTGCCGCGCAGCGCATTCAAGAGGACAGTCTCGGCGTTGTCGTCCGCATGGTGGGCGGTAGCGACGCTCGCCGCCCCGATCAACTTCCGGACGTCTTCAAAGAACTGGTACCGCAGCTCACGGGCTGCTTCTTGTTTTGAGAGTCGTCGCAGGTGAGCATGCTCGAGGGTGTCGACGCGTTTGACGTGGCACGGAAGGCCCAGTTCCTGAGCTGCCTGCCGGACAAATTTCTCATCTTGAAGCGATTCCTCGCCTCGAAGCTGGTGGTTGAGATGAGCGATATGCAAGTTGAGTCCCCATGGCTCCCGAAATGCCTCGAAGAGATGCAACATCACCATCGAATCGACGCCCCCACTCACCGCGAGCACGACGCAGTCGCCGGCACGCACCAACCCCGTTGAGCGGGCAAATTCCGCGAACTGCGACTCCCATTTCTCTTGAAGGTTGTTCATCGTTCTCATTGCATACAAAAAATCTTGATCCCGACCTCCTCAGGACCAAGAATTCTTGTTCAGACGGCGTAGCGGGGGAGGGACTCGAACCCACGACCTGCGGATTATGATTCCGACGCTCTAACCAACTGAGCTACCCCGCCAGAAAGACAAGAGCAAGACTGCAGAGAACATTCATCCGAATCTCGGGAGGGGATTCTCCGCCGGAGGCGGATCAGCCTTTGGCTGAGAACCCACGACCTGCGGATTATGATTCCGACGCTCTAACCAACTGAGCTACCCCGCCAAGTTTCTACAATCCGACGTCCCAAAAAACAAAAATTGACCGTTGGCTGGTCAATGGATGGGTGACCTCAAGTCGGCCACCTTGGAAAGGTACGCGACGCGGCCTTGAAAATCAAGGCCAAATTCCCAATGACGGCGTCGAGTCTGAGCCCGCTCAGGGCGCGAAGAGAAGCAGACTAAGCTTTGTGTGGTGATCGTCTCGTCAGCATCGCGGGGGAAACGAACGGATCAAAATACCTGAGCCGATCGTACCCGGCAAACGAGTGAAGCTTCTGGACCGGCGTCTTGCCGCCGAGCGAAGGGAGAGAGCGCTGGTTGTTGTGGAAGAAGAGAAAATCGGCAAGCGCTTTGACAATGCGCAGCTCTGATTCACGGTCAACTCGACCGTCGAACATGCCGTGGAAGGCGAACTTGGAGGCAGCTTGGTAGAGCTCATCCTCGGCCGCATCCATGATCAAAGAGTGACTGATGCCGCGTTCTTGGGCAATCCGCGCAAACTCATGATTGCCCTCGGGGATCGTGGGCCGATAGAACGGGCCGGACGCGAGCGTCCTCACTCGCCGAATTTGAAAAGGAAACAGTTCGACCGCGAACAACAGGAAATCTACGGCCGATGCGAAGGTCCATGTCATGTAGATCCGGGCGACCTCGAGGGAGGTACACGCGTCTAGGGCAGTGAAAACGGTCGGGTTCAGCTCGTCATTGCCGCAGGCAAGTCTTTCGGCAAACAGGTATACCAATGAACCGGGTTCAGGTGCGATTGTGTCAACCGCAAGCGTGAGTCGCTTCCCCCGACCCGAGCCCGAGCCATTCAAGGCTGATGGCAGGGCGTGCAGCGCTGGAGCACGCGGTGAGGTATGTCCGGTGTTGAATGCGTTCGTGCCTGCTTTCAAGATGGTTGCCATTGACAGAACCTCCCTTTTTTATGATGGATCGAGAGTAACGTCGTCGTGAAGGATTCCAACAATATGCCATGAACTGCGTGCCGAAATCGGGCGACAGAATTCACGAAGTATCTTGGGAAAGAAGTCTGGTGTGGCTTGCTTTTTGAAGTCTCGTTCCGAGAACCTCGTTCTCTGCCAAACGCCGGAATCTTCCTCGCCTGTAATTTCTACAAGATGCAGTGAAACTCTGACCACGTGGGTTGCCTTGATTTTCCTCTCCACTCTCAATATATTGATTGAAAAGACCTCAAATCTGCATGCTGTCAGCATCAGAGGCAAGGATAGCGGTTCTCGAAAACTTGCCCAACCTTTCGACGGAGAGCGTCACTTTGCGCGGGGCGCTTCATCGAGCTCTCGCGGTCGACATCATCGCCGAGGCTGACATCCCGCCTTTCGACAACTCCGCAATGGATGGCTTTGCCCTCCGTTCTGATGATGCGGACGGTGCGAGCAATAGTCAGCCTGTGAAACTGAAATTGGCAGGGGAAGTGAAGGCTGGGGACGTCGGGTCGGAACCTCTCAGACCAGGGTCGTCGGTGAGAATCATGACCGGTGCCGCGATCCCCCCGGGGGCCGACGCTGTTTTGGAACAAGAGCTGGTTGCCCTGGAGGGTGGCCTTCTGGAGATAAAAGCTCCGGTTTCGAGGGGCAGGAACTTCCGTCGGAGGGGCGAGGATGTTCTGAGGGGGGCAACGGTCCTCAGGAAGGGCACGGTGCTGGGTGCTGCTTCGCTCGGAGTTCTTGCTTCGCTTGGAGTTGCTCACGTTGAGGTTTTCAGGAAACCCAAAGTGGCGATTCTTACGAGCGGAGACGAGCTTGTCGATGTGGACGAACCTCTCCGGCCCGGGAAGATCAGGAACAGCAACGCGTATACCCTCTACGCTCTTCTCGAGGAAGACTCTTGTGAGCCGTTTGACCTTGGCAGGGCGCGTGACGATGAAGCAGAACTGCGCTCCAAGATCAGCGAGGGACTGACGCGTGATTTGCTGGTCACCTCAGGCGGCGTCTCCGTCGGTAAGCACGACCTTGTCTTGAAGACGCTGAAGGAGCTCGGGGTCCAGATCAAGTTCTGGAAGGTGAACATCAGACCGGGAATGCCAATGGCCTTTGGAATCTATCAAGCACCGGAGTCCCTTGTTCGTACGCTGGTGTTCGCGCTGCCGGGGAACCCCGTTTCAACGATGGTGACCTACATGCAATTTGTCCGACCTGCATTGCGGAAAATGACGGGGAGCCTGGAGACGACGCAGCCGTTCCATCTCCTGGCGAGACTGGAGCACGATGTAATCAAGCAGGACGGCAAGCGGCATTTCACTCGGGGGATCTTGCGGAATGAAAAAGGTCAATTCTTTGTTCGTACGACAGGATCGCAGAGTTCGGGCGTTCTGAGCTCCCTCGTGGCGGCCAATTGTCTCGTTATCATCCCCGAGGAGTTGGCCGAGATCAAAGCCGGATGCGATATCGAAGTTGAGCTCTTGTGAAATGTTCCATATCAGATTGAAACTGAACCCATGAAAGTGACGGTTCGACTTTTCTCGGTTGCCAAAGAGCTCGCAGGCTTTGCGGAACGCGAGGTCGAAATGCCTGAGACATCGAGCGCGAGCGACGTGTGGTCGATGCTGGGCAGCGTGGACCCTCGCTTGGCGGGCTGGCGGAAGGCGTTCCGGCTGGCAGTCAATCAGGAGTACGTGAGGGATGACCATCCGCTCAAGGATGGAGACGAAGTGGCTGTGATCCCTCCGGTGAGCGGTGGATAGAGATCAGCAAGCGTTTTTTCCGACCAGCGACCAACAATTCCTTTGTGATATGATTCGCCTCAGCAGTTCACCGATAGACGCACAGGAGGTTCTCGAGTCCGTCAGAACGCCGGAGTCGGGCGGGATCGACGTGTTCGTCGGGACGACGCGCGATCGATCGAACGGGCGGGCAGTATTGACTTTGGAGTATGAGGCCTACGAGCCCATGGCTCTCAAGGTGATGGGGATTCTCAAGAAGGAGGCATGCGATCGCTGGCCCCTTCAGAGAGTGAGTATCGTTCATCGACTCGGGCGGGTAGAAGTTGGCGAGACGAGCGTCATCATCGCCGTTTCATCCGCTCATCGCAAGGAAGCTTTCGAAGCCTGCCGATTCCTCATCGATCGGCTCAAGCAGGACGTCCCTCTCTGGAAACGTGAGTATTTCGCTGATGGAAGAGTCGAATGGTCCGGCGAGCAACGCGAGTCCGCATCACTGACGAAGCGTGGACCATGAGCCCCCAATTCGAAATTGGCGATATGAATTCCGCGATCCTCAGCGATTCCTTCGGACGCGTGGTGAACAACCTTCGCATCTCTGTCACCGACCGGTGCAACTTCCGCTGCCGCTACTGTATGCCGGAAAACGGCATGGTGTGGATGCAGAAGTCGGAGCTGTTGACGTTTGAAGAGATTGGAAGGCTCACGAGGCTCTTCGCGGAGCTCGGAATCACCAAGCTGCGTCTCACCGGCGGCGAACCCTTGATGCGGAAGGAGCTGCATATTTTGGTCGAGAAGCTCGCGCGCATCGAACGAATCAAGGATATTGCTCTGACGACCAACGGGTATTTTCTGGCCGAACAGGCTGTCGGCTTGCAGAAAGCCGGCCTCCATCGCATCAACGTCAGCCTCGATTCCCTGGATCCTGACGGCTTCAATCAGGTCACGCGGCGGAACTACTACAAGAAAGTCTGGGAAGGCGTCGAGCTGGTCGGAGCCTTGGGCCTGCGGCCGATCAAGCTCAATGTTGTTCTCATCCGGGGCGTCAACGACGGAGAGATCGGGAAATTTGCGCACCTCTCGCGCGCAAAGCCGTACATCATTCGGTTTATCGAGTTCATGCCGATCGGAGCGGATGACGAATGGAATATCGACAAGGTTGTCCCGACCAGGGAAATCATCGAGAGGATTGAGCGAGAGACGGGGAAAACACTCCTCCCGGTGGAAAGGCGCGGTTCCCAGCCGGCAGACCGTTTCAGGTTTGAAGACGGCCGGGGGGAGATCGGGTTCATCAGCTCCGTGAGCGAGCCCTTCTGCAAAGACTGCAATCGTATCAGGATCACGTCGGACGGCAAGCTTCGCACGTGTCTCTTTTCACTGGAAGAGACCGATTTGAAGGTGTTGGTACGGGGAGGAGCGAGCGACGAGGTCATCAAGCAGGTGATCCGGGATGCAGTTCTCAAGAAGGAGGAAGGTCATCTGATCAACCGGCCGGAGTTTGTTCGCCCGAGCCGAACCATGTCACAAATCGGGGGCTAGCCATGAACCGCGCATTGACGTTGGGACTAGTCTTGTTCGTATCGTGCTCAGGAAGGGATGCCAAACAGCCGATACGCTCCGCAGCACAGGACGAGAGCTTGATCAGGAACATGATTGTCTCGCTCCAGGCTACGCTCGCGAAAGCGTATAACGTGGGAGGCATCGATACCGACAGCCTGATGGACGCGTACTACGAAAAGGATATCTACTACGTCACGCCGTGGGGCTCGTCGGAGCCGCTGGACTCGACCAAGGCGCGACTGCGAAGCGCGATGCCTCACGTCAAGGACTTCGACAACAGTATTGAAAATCTTGAAGTCAAAGTCTACGGCGACGGCGCGTACGCCGGCTTCATCCTCAGACAGAACTATACCGTCGACGGGGTGCTCCTCGAGGAATACCTTCCGACGACTCTCATCCTCGAGCGTCGGGGAGATGGTTGGAAGATCGTCCGGCTGCACCGTTCAACGGACTATGAGACTTTTCAGCAGTGGATTGCCCTGCAGAAAAGACGGGAAGCATCAAACCAATCACGCCGCCCCCGCTGATCCGTATGTCATCCAAATGCAGGAGCCGATCAGTGTGATCGGGGAGCGAGCGGCTCCGCGGGAGAGGAAGCTTCAGAGAGGGATATGGGACTCTTTGGCAAGGAGAGGGAGGGACCAGGTAGCAACTCTTTCGGAAAGAAGAAGTTGCCGTCCGGGCAATACGTGACAGACAAGTTTCCCGTCCTCACGTATGGGCAGACGCCGCGAGTCTCGAAAGAAGAATGGCGTTTTGTCGTCTGGGGGTTAGTGGAGGAGGAAAAAGATTGGCTGTGGAATGAGTTCATGGCGCTTCCGCAGACGGAACTTCGGGCTGATTTCCACTGTGTCACACACTGGAGTCGATTCGACGACGAGTGGAGGGGAGTGCTGTTCAGAGATCTTGTCGGGCACATCAGGCTGAAGCCGGAGGCGAAGTATGTGATGCAGCACGCCTACGGTGGATACACGACCAATCTTCCTCTGCGATGGATGCTCGAGGAGGATGTGCTCTTCGCTCACACGCTGAATGGTGAGCCGCTTCCTCCTGAGCACGGCGGACCCATGCGCGTCTTTACTCCCAGGCGCTACGCGTGGAAAGGTGCAAAGTGGATTCAGGGTCTGGAGTTCCTCGGGAAGGAGAAGCCCGGATTCTGGGAGATGAACGGTTACAGCAATACTGCGGACCCCTGGAAGGAGGAGAGGTTTTGGTGAGAGTCTCCCGCGCATTCCATCTTGGCGAGCGCGACCTGGAAGGGGTCGAGAATTTTGAGCGTAGAGGCGTAGTTGATCAGAAGGCTGAGGGAGCATGAGGCTTGGTGCCCATCCTGTCACTGTCCTTCCTTGTCTTGCCTTGCTCGCACTTGCGTGTGCTGCACAGCGGGGAGCCATCGAGGGCTCCGTCGTCGTGGTCGGGAATGAGCCCTTCACCTCTGTCGCGATCCAGACATCGGAGGGAACTGTCTATCGCGTCTCTGCCTCACGCGGTCTCGAACGGCGCCTTCGACAGGTACAAGGGATGAAGATCATCGCAGAGTACACTCAAATCGACTCGACGGCGGAAGGCTTGAAAATTGTTGTCACGAAATTCAAGACACTGGAGCACTAGAATGCTGGTGGGGAAGAGGTTGAGATCCCTAAGATTGATGTTTTACACGGCGGGCGCGATCCTGGCAGTGGTTTTCGCCATTCAAAATGCCTTCGCGCAGGTTCAGGCTCCTCGCAGCATCGAAGTTCCGCAGTTGCAGGGCACGCAGATCTATCCGATGCCGGGTTGCGAGCGGCTTTGGCGAGGGGAGCTGGAAGTTCAACGCTACGTCGAACTGCACCCGGAAGTGCAGGCAGCAACGCAGCTGGCGAAGAAGACCGCGTGGAATTTCAACGTGGGAGATACGCATTCGTGGTGGGCGACCAACATGGTGACCAACCAGGAATATCCTGTCCCCTCAACCTGCAGGGGAGTTGGGACACATGCGTACTATTTCGTGGAAGATTCGTTGTGGCAATCGGGGCGAGTCAATCAGGCAGCGGTGGATTCGATCGGCGTGGCGTTTGACCTGAGCACGCCGGCGAACTCCCAGAAAGGGATCTACGACACGGACGTCGAGACCTTCGGGGATCCTCCTGACGTTGATGGTGATCCGCGCATCATTATCCTGATTTTGGACATCAAGGACGGATACACGGGAGGCTCCGGGTCCTACACGGCAGGCTACTTCTACTCGATCAACGAATATCCGGATGGGTCGATCCCCGGCCACAGAAGCAACGACGCCGAGATATACTACGTGGATGCGTACCCCGCCGATCTTACCTCGAGCGGCGGTCTCCAGAACGCTGCGAGCACGACGGCACATGAGTTCCAGCACATGATTCACTGGGCGCACGACAAGAACGAAATAACGTTCATCAACGAATCGTGCTCGGAGGTGGCCTCCCTCGTTTGCGGGTATCCTTTCACGGGGCAGAGCCTCTATACAGATGCCCCGGATATCGCCCTGCTGTCGTGGTCGGGGTCGCTCGCCGACTACTCGCGGGCCGCACGCTGGTCCCTCTATCTCTGGAATCAATTCCCGAACGGATACTTGAAGCTTCTTGTGGACAACAAGGGGACGGGGATCACGGGCGTCGATAACGCACTCGGTCTTTATGCGCCTCCCACGGCTCGACGGTTCAACGACATCCTTCCCGACTGGATGGTCGCAAACTATCTCAACGACGCCTCGGTTGACTCCCGCTACGCCTACACGTATTCAAGCACTCTCACGACGGCCAAGGGTATCAGTTACATTACCCCGAATGTTACCTCTCAATCGAATGCTATCTCCCCCCTGGCTGCGGATTACGTCTCGTTCACTTCAGGACAGTCGCTGAACATCACCTTCTCGTCCTCCTCGAACCTTGCAGCAAGGGCGATCGAAATCGGGCCAGCCAGCAAGCGGGTGCTGAGCGTGCCTTTGAACGCCGCGATGTCCGAACCGGAGTTCGGGACGACGTACTCGTCCATTACGTTTGTCGTGATGAATCTCTCGCAATCGAGCGATGGCAGCTACGGTTATCAAGCGACAGGAACCGGGGGAGGAGTCGTGGAACTCAAATGGGACGAGACAGAGCCAACGGGCTACCTCCGTCTTTCCCCTCTCGATACGGTCTGTGTTACCTTCGATGCAGTTGGCGGGGCGCTGCTCGATTCGGTGCGGGTCGCGCTCCGAAGGGCGGGGGTTGTAAGGGGAGGCGTGTGGAGATATTCGGGGGCTCCGGTACCGACGCCTCTCGGCGCTCCACTAGCAAAGCCGACTACTGCGTCGACAACCCTGACGCCGCCCGTGCTCGACGCGGGCGCGACCTTCCCGTACGCGAGCCCTTATCCAAACTGGCGCACGATCGACCTGCGGTCATACAATATTCCAACTGACCAGCCCTTCGCTGTCGGGTTCTGGCTCGAGAGCGACACCTCGAACGATGCGCGGGTCATGACGACCCTTTACAATAGCAGCGATGCCTACCACAGCTTCACGTATCTCCACGACCCGTCGGGGGGCGTCCCCGGCTGGTACTATCTGAGCGGAGGGGGATCTGATATTTATCTCTATCTCATTCGGGCCTACGCGAGCGTGCGTGATTCGAGCGCGCCTCCGCCGGTGCCGACCGTGCCGTTGACGATGACGCTGCAACAGAATTATCCCAACCCGTTCAACTCGTCGACGAAAATCCGATAT
>Ga0315554_1001467_pt1 | contig 13895 bp, 18 predicted proteins | sample SalMarSW160370MG_FD_202114 | JGI IMG/M metagenome (GOLD analysis project Ga0315554, IMG submission 202114) | Salt marsh sediment microbial communities from the Plum Island Ecosystem LTER, Massachusetts, United States - Salt Marsh Sediment SW1603-70 ... | reverse complement strand
GTAGTGCAGTCGGTGCAGGTACACCTGATATGCCTGGTGATTATCTGGTAATGCCTGCTGCTCTGTTCACAATTGGTCAGGCAACAAAGACTGTAAATGATTATTATAACGATCCGGAATGGTTCAAGGAAATGCCATTTTTATATAAATTACCAAGGCATGCTCAGAGATTCGTAAGTACAGCAATGCCTCTTGTGGCTGCTGGGTTTCTTGCTTTTGGTAATCGTGAAGTAGCTGATACAGGTGCTCTTGCTTCTGCTGCATCGTACATATGGTCAGAGGTTGTCCTGGGCAAGGCTGCTAACTGGGCAGAAAGCAAGTACCTAGACAGGCATCCTGAAATAGTAGACGGTATCCTTCAGGGTGCAATAAGCAAAAACAAATGATTCAAGGGGGTGTGGTTTATGAGAAAGCACGATTGTGGAGACGGATTCAGAGGTCCTGTTGTAAGATCCCACGGAATAACCTTCTGCGGGTTCTGCGGCAAGGAGCTGAGGAAATAAGAAATAGATAGTAATAACTACTCTCCAGTGACGAAATCTTTATATACTGGGGTGCAGTAGTAAGATGGGGTGTGGTCGTATGTCAAGACCTGGAAAAGTTTATGAAAGAATGCAGAATGAAACTATAGGAGATGTAGTAAGGTCAATAGGATATCATCTCAGTAAGGCTGGTTCTGATACACCTACTTACAAAAGCAGACTAAACAAAGGTGATTGAAATGCCAGAACAAATTCCAGAAAGTTGGTTTTACGGTGGTCCGCTTAGTTGCTTTGCGAATGAGATGGTATTTACAGGCCTGAATGTACCTCCTATAAGCGATGGGAGAAGAATGCCACTATGGGCTACAAGAAGCAGGGCAAGAAGTGAGGAAGATAATACTAAGTACGTATTAGGAGGTCCTCCTAGTATATATCCAGGAGTGCCTACAGCTCCAGAGAGCATTGGTTACACTCCAAGAGAGGGAGAACCTGTTACCGAAGAGCCTATTCCTGGAAAAAGTTATACTCCTGAAAGAGATAAGACAAAAATTAAGACGAAAAAAGAAAAGACTTCTACTAGCAGGAGAAAAAAAGGTGAAAAAATGAGTGAATTGGAAGAACTTAAAAAGCAAGTAGAACAAGAACTTGGTGCTATAAGGGAAGAGATGCAAAGAAAACTGACGCCTGAAGAAGAGGTTCTTTACAGGGGTTATACGACAAACAAGGTTGCAAGAAACAGCACAAAAACAACGCAAAAAGAACTGGAAGCACAGAACAAGGTGTGTAGAGAAATAACCGCTTCGCTTACAGACATAGACTACGACCTACCGAAGCTTAAAAATCTGGAGAATAAAGACACTGGCAATAAAACAGGATTTTTCCATGCACAGTCAGAGGCTGGTTATAAATTTAACATACCCGGTTTTAGACAGCAGTACGAAACCAACATGAAAAAAGCAGTGCTTGCAACAAACCAAGCGGATAAGCTGTTAAAAGAACTTGACGAAAGAAAAGATTTCATAACCCGTGAAAGAGATGACTTTGGAAAAAGTAAAACAAAGTACACGGAAGACAAGTCTACATACAAATCAGAGAAAAATAGAACAGAAAAAGACAAGCTTGGCCAGTACTTAAATGTATGGTTAGGAGAAAGGCAAGACAATGCACAGGAATTCGAAACACAATACCAGAGGCTTGATAGTCTGTTCAGTAAAACATTGGAAAACATAGAAAACGGGATAAGCTATGCATCAAGGGTCAAGGAACTTGCAAAAGGACTGAAAAAGAACGCTGACGACAAGATAAATAGGATAGACAACTACTTCAGTCCGCAGGCATCGCAGTAATTGATTTTTTCTTTTTATTTCAACCCTGTTTTGTTAGTTTAACCTTTTTATTTTACCTAGGCGTTATTATATGCATGGCAGTTGATATAGGCACTCTGCTTTTTGTTGAGATTCTGGGTATGACACAGTATCCAGGCTCGCCATTCAGCGGCCAGATAATAAACGACCTTGTCATGTTTCTTTTCATCCCTACTGTATTCATAATAGTGGTCATCTACACGCTTGTAGGAAGGCTTACAGACAGTTCAAAAATAAAGCTGCTGCTGAGCATTGCCTTCTATTTGTTCATAGTATTCGGCGGGTATTATTCGATGTTCGCATTGCTTGCAGGGCCGTACTTCCTGTTCCTGCTGATAGTAATGGGCCTTGTTTTCTTCTTCTTTGGCCATTTCGGCCTGAGGAGAGGCAGCGAAACCAGTGGAGGCGGTGGAGGATCTGGAAGGACATCAATGGCAACTGGCGCAGTTGCAGAGAGCCATGCACAGGCAGCTGCAGACATGTTGAATTCTATTGAAGTGCAGTGCGGTGTTGTAGAAGAATCTAAAACCAACCCTGATAAAAGGTTGATTCCAGAGCAGCTAAGTAAACTCGGGGAATATTTGACAGAGTTCAGGAGAATGCAAAGCGCTATGAAATTCAACCCTGGCGAAAGGGTAAGGTTTGCAGCACTTCTGGCTGCACATGGTGCAAATGAGAAAGAAATAATTGACCATGCAATGAAGCTGCTGAAAATGAAGCATTAGTGATACCATGAATTTTATGGAATTCCTTCCGCAGGTCACATCCTTTCTCTTTGTCTTTGCGATAGTTTATGCGTTGCTCATATTCACAGGCATATTCGCAGCAACCAGAAAAGCAGCTGCGCTCATATCAATAGTAATTGCCTTTTTTGCTGTTATGTACTCTCCGCTGGTCTCCTTTTTACAGGAGCTGCTGCCCCTTGCCTCGATACTTCTTGTGGTCCTGTTCTTTATCGTGTTCATAAAGAAGCTTTTCATAGGAGGCCGAGGAGTAAGTGACACTGTACCTGTAACAGTTGTACTTGCCATCTCGCTCATCCTATTGGCTGTGTTCTGGGACAGCCTTGCTGGTTACCTGCCGCTGCCATTCACATCAGAAATCATGCTCTGGGTGGTTGGCATTCTAATAATATTATTAATATTATTTGCTGCTTATTCCTACAACCCGCCATCCAAGCCACAGCAAAACTAACTGACGTAATTGATTCGTAATTCTATTCCTTTGGATTTATCAGCTCGATAACTATATAAACCGGGAATAGTAAATAGAATAAGATAAACATGGCAGACGTTTTTACAACTCTAATAACGAATCTAAATGAGTTGGGATTCTATGACTTCGTGCTGCCGTTCCTCTTTGTTTTCGCAGTGGTCTACGGGCTGCTGGCAAAAGCAGGGCTGTTCGGCGGTGCAAACAGCAGGGTTTCAGCACTAATAGGGCTTGTAGTTGCGTTCTTTGCAGTAGGATACTACGGACCCCCTATGGCAGCTTTCTTCGGCAGTCTGTTCGGCGGTGCAACCATATTCCTAGCAGGTATACTTGTGATTGTCCTATTCATGGCAATGACAGGTCTAGGAGTACATAATGCACTAGGGCTCTTAGGCGGAGCATGGGGCATTAGGATAGGGATACTGGTTTTGTTCGTCATTGGCATAATATTGTTCATGACAGCAACAGGAACAGTGGTAAGCGGAATTGCCCTTGATGACGGTGCAATAGCAGCTATTTTCGTAGTAGTGATAATAATAGTAGCAATGATTTTCGTAATAGGTGAAAAAGAGAAACCAGCTGCTGCAGAAGGCCAAAGACAACCAGCACAGCAAGGACAAGGCTAAGCCTGCCTCAGTAAGTGAATCCCATGAATCCCTTTGAGCTTTTAGTTTATAATCTCAACCAGATGGGGTTTTTTGGTTTTTTACTCCCCTGGTTACTCATGTTTGCTGTTACCTACGGGCTTCTGGTTAAGTCTAAGGCACTTGGCGAGGACCAGAAGATAATAGGCGTTGTCTCGCTTGTTGCTGCTTTCTTCGTTGTAGGCTATGGAGGACCGCTCTTGGGCACGTTCTTCTCCAACCTCTTTGGAATAGCAGCTGTTGTCCTTGGCGGCATACTTGTAACTGTCCTCTTCGTATCAATGGCAGGTGGGGACATCTCAAAGTTCGCAGAGAGCAGGGAGATAATGGCTCTCCTGGCTGGTGTTGGGATAATCGTCTTCATGATAGTTCTCGGCACTTTCGGCGTTACTGTTGAAAGCGATGTGGTAGCAGCCATATTCATGGTGATAGTAATGGCTGTTGCTGTTGTCTTCATAGCTGGAAAACAGTAGAACTAGGCTTTGCTTTTCATCTCATGAACCATTTCTGAAAGATTCTCTATATTCCTTGTAAGCGACGGCAACAACTGCTTGAAGGCCTTCTCAAGCCCGCCTATCCTTATCTCTAAATCTTCTAAACGCCTTGAAAGGTCTGATATTTCCGGACTGAAATCCTTGCCAGAGGCACCCTTCTTCTCATTCATCCCCTGGATTACCTGTTCAAACCCGATCCTGATTTCCTCTATCTTGCTGTTTATCTTGTTTACGGATTCGCTCAGTCTCTGCCATTTCTCTTCAACAACGCCCTCAACAAGCTCTTCTATTATAAGCTCAGGCTCTTCTGTTTCAGGTAATTTTATCTCTTGGTTGTAAGAAGTATCTGTAGGATAGACCTCGCCCAGCAGCGGTAGTTCATCGTCATGATCAATGGAGGGCTGTTCTTCACCGTATCTTCCTATAATCGATTCCATCTGTTTCCTCTCCTTGGGCTGTTCTTCCCCTACCCCTGCTTTCACTGCCTGTAGCATTGCCTTTTCTATATCTTCATATGAGTATCCCTGGCTCTTTAGCTCCTTGATTGTGTCCTTGTCGCTAAGGCCGCTTCTCATTAACCTTTGAACTTCTTCGATAGGAACAGGTATGCCTTTTTTCTTTTTCCTAAAAAACATTTTCCTCACTTCATATATGTTTTTCCAGATTAATAAAACTTTTTAATCGGTTGTAAGCTCTTCTACAGGTTCTTTGCCAGGACTTAGCAGGTTAAACATCCTCTCTATTTCTTTTATGTCCCTCTTCATGGCAAAGCGGTTCATCTGCCTGTTTATAATCTCGAGGTTGCTCTTTACAATCCCAAGCCCGTCGGTAATATTTTTAATGCTGGCCTCGATTTCTATAAATCGGGAATCCATTTTCTTCATCTTTTCCAGTAAAATGCCCTCTATAGAAGCTGCCTTGTTCTCTATTGTCCGGAACTTGTTCTCCAGCTCCCTTATCCTTCTTAGCTCGTCATTGCTCCTGCGGACAAGCTCCTTCATAATAACCTGATCCTTATCATTCTGCATATCAAACCACTGATAAATATCAGTTGTTCTTCTCTGTATTTTAAGGTTGCTATCAAGATTTTTCCTGCTTTTACATAGACTGCCTGCAAAAATCCCCAAAGATATAAAACAATTATGACAAATAGATAATAGGCAATGCTATGGTCTGTGATTATGAGTACGATGAAGAAAGCCAGACAATGAGGATTAATTGTCTTGGTTGCGTATACGGGGCGAGCATAGAGGACTTTGATGTATGCATGGCAAAAACCATAGACAAGCTCTCAGAGCTGAAAAAGCCTGTGAGAATCGTATTTGCAGAAAGAATGGAGCATGAATACGGCTTTTCTGATTCTAGACTGCTTTTAGAAATAGCAATTGCACTGGAGAAAATAAGCAGGGAGAGGATAATATCCCTCGGCAACATAGTACTGCCGGACTGCGAGGAAGACGCAGGCCCAAGGTATACTGTTCTCCATAGGATTTACAACGAAATCAGGTACGACCCTATAAATGCCTATAGGGAGCTCCTGCGGGAGATAAGGCACACACGTGTCAGGATAAACAGGGAGACCGGAGTAAAGAAGGCCTGCTGCGAGCACTATATGAACAGGGCACTGATACCAATAAAGAACATACTGGAAAGCTGTGAACTAATCAGGCTTGCAATGGACAGGTTAAGCGAGCACAAGAACAGGTCATTGTACAGGGAGATATTCAACCCGTCAGTAAAGCCTAACTTCATGTACACAAGGTATGTTACAGCCCCGCCTGCTGATTCAGAGCTCATAGAAAGATACAACGTAGGGGAGAGCCTTGTAGAGATCTACAAGATACAGGGCAACGTAAGGAAGTTTTACCATATAATCCCCCCGGAATTCAGGCTTGAGGAAGAAGAATATGCCCTGCTTGATAATGCAAGAAATCTGATAGGAAAACATGAACCAAAGGAATCTGAACTGGCAGAACCTGCAAGGGTAAGAGAGAATATCTACAGAATAAGCCTTGACATGCTGACAGACCTCTCGAAAAGGGGCAATGTAAAAATAGATGTCAGTAAGCTGAAGAGCCTGGCTAACATACTGACAAGGTATACAGCTGGTTTAGGCATTCTTGAGATATTCCTCGAGGATGAAAAGATCCAGGATGTATCTGTCAATTCGCCTGTTGGCAAGCTGCCGGTATTTATCTACCATTCTGATCATGAGCAATGCGAAACCAACATTGTACCGAGCAGGGAGGATGCAGACAGCTGGGCAACCAGGTTCAGGCTTATGTCAGGCAGGCCCCTGGACGAGGCAAATCCTGTTCTGGACACAGAGATTAATGTGCCTGGCGGGAGAGCGAGAGTAGCTGCTATAACAAGGACATTGTCGCCTGAGGGTCTTGGCTTTGCATTCAGAAGGCACAGGGAAAAACCATGGACCTTCCCACTTTTCATCAGAAACAGGATGATAGACCCGTTCTCTGCAGCGATGCTATGGTTTATAATGGATGGTGCAAGGACCCTGCTAATAGCTGGCACGCGGAGCAGCGGAAAGACGTCATTCCTTGGAGCATGCATGGTCCAGATAATGCCGAAGCTAAGAACCATAACTGTCGAGGATACGCTGGAGCTGCCTGTCGAGGCACTTAGAAATCTTGGTTATAATATAGAAAGGCTGAAGAGCCGTTCTGTAATTACACGGATAGAAACAGAACTGCCTGCTGAGGAGGCCCTGAGAACTGCGCTTCGTCTAGGAGACTCCTGCCTTATAGTAGGTGAGGTCAGGAGTGTTGAAGCACTTGCCCTGTTCGAAGCCATGAGAATAGGAGCCATGGCTAATGTTGTTGCCGGTACCATACACGGTGACAGTGCGTACGGCGTCTTCGACAGAGTTGTCAATGATCTAGGTGTACCTCCTACCTCATTCAAGGCAATGGATCTAATAACAATATGCAATATGCTGAAAACCCCGGACGGCATGCACTCATTCAGGCGTGTAGTAGAAATGACAGAAGTCAGGAAGCACTGGAAAACTGACCCGCTGGAAGAAGGTGGGTTTGTCAATCTCTTTGAATACTCTGCAGTAGAGGACAGGCTAAAGCCAAGCAAAACCCTGCTCATGGGAGAGAGCTTTGTGCTTAACGAGATTGCCTCAAGAATCAGGGAGTGGAAAGGCAGATGGGATGCTGTGTGGAATAACATAAAGCTAAGGGAAAATATAATGAAGACCCTGGTGGATTATTCTGACCAGAAGAAAAGGCCTGATCTCCTGGAGGCTGAGAATGTAATAAACTCAAATTCCCAATTCCATCTGATAAGCGACGAGGTCAAGCAGGAGGCAGGCGAACTGGACAGCAAGCTTATCTATGAAAGATGGTATAAATGGCTGAGACAGCAGTAACTAATACTGCAATTCTATATTCCTAGGAATATCCTTATGAAGAACCCTATGACGAAGGTCAGCGCTGCTATGCCCAAGCTTATAGATGCCATCTCAAAGAATCTCTTTCTGAAAGGCAGGTCTTTTGCAACTGATATGTAGAAATTGAATATCGCAATGATCATGATTGCATTAAATATTGTAACTCCAAGCGCAAGATAGAGGTTACTGAATAAAAGGAACGGCATTATAAGCAATATCACCGTAACCACATAGGCAGAGCCAGTGTACAGAGATGCTTTGGCAGGGCTCTTGCTGCTGGATTCTGTTTTTGTTGAAAGGTACTCAGAAGCAGCCATTGACATGGATGCAGCAACGCCTGTAATCAGGCCTGCCATTGCTATCAGGCGCGTGTTTTGCAGTGCAAGCGTAAATCCAGCTAGCGCTCCGGTCAGCTCAACCAATGCATCGTTCAGGCCGAGCACCATAGAACCAACATACCTGAGCCGCTCTTCGTTTATAAGATTTATCAGCTTTTTCTCGTGCCTGTCTTCCTCGCTTATAATTCTTCTAACACCTGGTAGCCTCACCTTTGCGTATGTTGCCTGTGCGCTTTCCTCGCCCTTTTCCATAAGCTTGACGCCAAAAGTCAGACCAAACAACTTTGCAATAAGAAGATATTTCCAGATGCTAAGCCTGTCTGGCCTTACGTCTTTACCAGTATATTTTTTCCAGAAATTATAATGGCGTAATTCGTCCTTGGATATATGGTTCAATACTCTTTTGTTATGCCTGTTTGCAGTGCCTGCCAGGTTTTTATATATAAAATACTCTGTTATCTCGTTTTTCTGGAATTTCATAATTCTGTTTTTTGTTTCTTTGCTCAGCCTCATAATGAAGGTTGGCTGGTATTCTTTAAATATATACAGCGCGGTTTAATTTTATGGAAGAACTGGTTGTAAAGAGTTCTGCATTCCAGAATAACAGAAACATACCAAAAAAGTACACATGCGACAGCGAGGATGTAAATCCTCCATTGATAATTGAAGCAATCCCTGAGAAAACAGAAAGCCTTGTTCTGATTGTCGACGACCCTGATGCTCCAATGGGAACATGGGACCACTGGATTGTATGGAATATCCCTCCTGCAGGAGAAATAGCTGAAAACAGTGTTCCTGGTAAAGAGGGTATGAACAGCTTTAACAAGACTTCTTACGGCGGCCCCTGCCCGCCATCAGGCACCCACAGATATTTTTTCAAGGTGTATGCACTGGATACAAAACTGGACCTTGACAGCAGTGCAAGAAAAAAAGATGTAACAGAGGCAATGAAGAACCACATCATTGCAAAAGGCCAGCTGATAGGGCTTTACAGTAGATAAGCTACTCGTTAAGTCGCCTGCCTACTTCGTCCCAGTTCACGATATTCCAGAATGCATCAACAAATCCTGCTCTGTTGTTCTTGTAGTCAAGATAGTACGCATGCTCCCAGACGTCCAGGACCATCAATAGCCTGAATCCTGGATAGATATTGACATTGTGTTTCTCTATCTGCATTATGACCAGCCGTCCTGTATTGTCCATAGCAAGTGCTGCCCAGCCAGAACCCTCCACACCAGTAGCTGCCTGGGTGAACTCTTTCTTGAAACGTTCAAAACTCCCAAACTCCTTTTCTATGGAGTTTTTTATTACGCCAATCTGCTTGCCCGGCTTCAGATTCCTCCAGAACAATGAGTGCAGTACATGGCCTCCGACATGAAAAGAGAGTTCCTTTAGTGTGGATTTGATATCAATCTCTGTATTATCCCTTCTTGCCTTTTCCAGTTTCTCTAGCAGTGCATTGGCAGAATTGACATAAGCCTGATGATGCTTTTGGTGGTGCAGTTTTAGCTGCTCTTCAGATATATATGGCTCCAGATCCTTGTAGCCATAAGGCAGTTCAGGCAATTGAAGATATGCCATAGTCATCAGATTTCTAATTTTATTTGTCAGTTACTCTGTTAATTCTTCCACTTCCTTTCTGCCTTCTTCCAGCTCCTTTACCTGTTCGCTGTCTTTTTTCAGCAGAAGTGCCTGAAATTCACCAACATGTGTCTTCTCTTCCTTTGCTATGTCCAGAAGCATCTTTCTTATGCCTTCATTTCCAGTCATAGCTGCCAGCTGCTCATAGAGATTTACTGCATCCAGCTCTGCTATTATGCCCACACGCAGGATTTCGTTGTCAAGGTCCTCTTTCTTTACCTTACCAAGTTCGATTGGTATTTTCGATAGCATTTCAACACCTATCCTATAGCTAATTTTAAAATATATAAACCTATCCAGGCTATAAGAAACTTTATATATTAAGTTACTATATGTATCATATTGTAATTATATGTTACGTGTGTCTTTATGGCTGTCGTGAGGGTTGCTGACAGGCTTCTGAAGGAGATAAGGTCATTTATTGATAAGGAGGAAAACAGATACCATTACCCTTCAATAGCGGCATTTGTAAACAACGCTATATACGAAAAATTAAATAACAAGAAGAGGCGATAATGTGGTAAGGATCGAGAAAATGACAATGCAGGGCTTCAAGTCCTTTGCAAACAGGGTAACCATACCCTTCACCACGGGCTTTACAGTGGTTTGTGGTCCTAACGGTTCAGGCAAAAGCAATGTTTGTGACGCGCTAACATTTGTGCTAGGTACAACGTCAGCCAGAACAATAAGGGCCCAGAAACTACAGGGCCTTATTTTCAACGGAGGCGCAAACAAAAAACCTTCTGATAGCTGTGAAGTTTTACTCTACGTAGATAACAGCGATGGAAAGATACCTGTTGACGAGAAGGAGGTAAAAATACTGAGAAGAATAAGCAGGAGCGGCATCTCAGTCTACAAGCTTAACGGAAGGACAGTTCCCAAAGCAAAGGTTATAGATTTATTGGCCAATGCAAATCTTTCGCCTGAAGGCCACAATATAATAATGCAGGGCGATGTCACAAAGATTATAGAGATGGGCCCTATGGAGCGACGGGGCATAATAGATGACATATCAGGCATAGCTGAGTTTGACGACAAGAAAGAGAAGGCCCAGAGGGAGATGGAGAAAGTCGAGAACCGTGTAAGGGAGAACATGATAATAGTTGCTGAGAAAGAAAGGCTGGTAGACAGGCTGAAGAGAGAGAAGGAGAGCACAGAAAAGTACCTGAAGCTGGACAGTGAGCTGAGGAAGGCAAAGGCATCCCTGCTCAACAAGAGGATAACCGAGGATGAAAGCAGGATTAAAGAGCTTGAAAAAAGCAAGGCAGATGAGGAACGGTTTAACAAGATTGATTCAGAGCTGAATGAGGCAGAAAAGTCTCTTGAAAAAAAGGAACAGGATATACGCAGGATGGGTGACGAAATAATACAGAAGAGCAAGGACTATGAAACAATGAAGAGGATGGATGAAATAAAGACAGAGATCATAAGAAGAAAGGACAGGATAGAATTAAATGAAAGGGAGATCAGCAGGTTCCATAATATTGCAGTCAGGGAGATTCTGAAGCTCGGGATGGACGGCGTGTATGGAACCGTATCTAGTCTCGTGTCAATACCCAAGAAATATTCTACAGCACTTAGCGTAGCAATGGGAAGGCACGACAGCGACATAATAGTTTCTACAGACGAGACAGCAAAGAAGTGCATAAAACTGCTGAAAGAAAAACAAATAGGCAGGGCAAGATTCCTGCCGCTGAACAGCATAAAGGGTCGTGGGAAAAAACCGTGCAAAGAAATGATCGGTTATGCAATAGACCTTATAAAGTTCGATGAGAAGTTTTCTTCTGCAATCGAGTATGTGCTCGGTTCAACCATAGTCGTGGAGAACATAGATTCTGTCAAGGTATCTGATATAAGAACGGTAACTCTAGACGGTGACCTTATCGAGGAATCCGGTGCAATGCTCGGTGGTTATTTCAAAGAAAAGAAATTCGATTCAGGCAGGTTGAGCAGTGAAAACCAGAGGATGAGGGAAGAGATTCTCAAGCTGGAAAAGGAGTTCGGTGAATTAAGAAGCAGGGAAAAAGAGGAGTCAGAAGAGGTTAGAAAAATAGAGGAGACTAAAAACAAGCTTGAGAGCAGTATTGAGGGCCTTAGGAAAAAAAGAAAGGAGCTCTATGAAGAGAAGATCGAGCTTCAGGGCAAGCTGAGCAGGGTTAATATAGAGAAAGCCAAGATAGAGGCAAGCCTGGAGAGCCTAAAAAACGAACTAAAAGAATATAATATTGACAGGTTCTTTAACCAGAGCGTGGAAGAGCTTCAGGAGAGAGTCAGAACTTGCACAATAGAAATAAACAAGCTTGGCCCAATAAACATGAAGGCAATAGAAGAATACAAGGTATTAAACGTCGAGTTCGTGCAGCTCAAGGAAAAGCTTGACAAGCTGCTGGAAGAGAAGGAAAGCGTCATGAGGGTTGTCCATGAGGTTGAGAAAAAAAGGTTTGATAAGTTCATGTCAACCCTGAAAGAGATAACAGATAACTTCTCAACTATATACAAGGACCTGGTCAACGGCTACGGTGTCCTGCGGCTGGAAGAAGAGGGCAATATAGACTCAGGCCTTATAATCGAGGCCTCGCCTGAGGGCAAGAGAGTCCTGAATCTGGATTCTATGTCAGGCGGGGAAAAGACCCTGACATCGCTGGCGTTCCTGTTTGCTGTAATGCAGCACTATGCGGCTCCGTTCTACATACTGGATGAGGTGGATGCAGCATTGGACAAGCCTAATACAAGGAAGATTGTGGATGTTATAAAGAAATATTCAAAAGAGAACCAGTTCATAGTAATAACTCACAATGATAACACCATACAGGAGGCAGACAAGGTCTTCGGAGTATCCATGGAAGACGGCGTATCAAAGGTGTTCGGCATAGAAATGCCAAAGAGCTGATTAACATGTTAAAAATTGTTGCCGGGGTCTTTGTAAGAGGAGATGAGATACTTTTATTGAAAAGAAGCGAACACAGAAAGGACTATTCAAACAAATGGAACGTTCTTTCTGAAGAAATCCAGTTGTCAGAAAATCCTGAGACCTGTCTAGAAAGAGCCATTAAGGAGAGGCTGGGGATAATCGATTATCATATCATTAGGAAAGGAAAAGCGTTTGTTGATATAGATGATGAAATTTCAATGAAATGGTTGGTATATCCTTATTTATGTGAAATCCTAGGCGGGGAGATAAAATTAGATGCAGAGCACGTAGATTACAGGTGGACTAAAGTAGAAGATATAGCAAGATATGATTGTGTTCCAGGTATGCACAAGGACTTGGAAACCCTGGGTGTTGCGTTATGATAGACGAAAACAAGATGATAAGGACCATAGTCCTGGGCTCAGACTGGCAGGAGGTGCTTGCAGATCTTGTAGTAGAGGAGGGAATGGATCCCATGTCTGTTGATATAGTAAAATTATCTGATTCGTTCATGATATACCTAAGCAGGATAAAGGAGTTTGATTTCAGGGTCCCTGCTAGGTTTGTTTTGATAGCTGCAATTCTTCTGAGGATGAAGTGCGAGCTGCTGCTGGAAGAGGAGATGAAGAAAGAGAAGATAGAAGGAAGCACGACTCCGGAACTGAACATAGAAGTCCCGCTGCTATCGCCGCCTATCATGAGAAAAACAACAAGGAAAGTGAGCTTAGATGAATTAGTAACTGCGCTGAACAAGGCCTTTACCTTCAAAGAAAAGAAAGAGACGAAGAAGCTGAGGATAAGAAAAGCAGCTGAAGAGCTTATAGAGCCAGCTGAAGACGTCGAGGCAAAAATAAAGGAGGTCTTTGACGAGATCCTCCGTGGAAAAAGAAAGTTTTCTGACATAGTTCCTGTGTGGAGAAGGAAGGAGATTGTTAAGACGTTTCTGCCTTTGCTCTACCTTATGCACAGGAGCAAGATATCCTGCGAGCAGGAAGAATTCTTCAAGGAGATTTACATTAGCCTGAGATAATGGAAGCGAACCATTTCCTGATAATGTAATAAAATATATTGAAAGAGGCAGTAGTAAAATATTAGTACTAACAACTCATCAATTATTTGAAATATTTCGTAAGATAAAAGGTAATGAATTGAATCCAATTGAAATCAGAAACAAAATTATGGGAACTAAAGTGTTCTTTCAATGATTTAATTTATAATTTTAAATAAGAATTCACCCATATCTATAGAGATGAGGTGAGTGAAATGGGAGATCTGTTCTTGGTGTTGGGATGGTCAGGGCCTGTTGGCATTGGCATTTTCCTTGTCTGCCTGGGCGGCATGATATACCTGCTATCCAAGGCTGATGCCGTAAATAAGAGTACCAGGTACCAGAA
>Ga0315554_1001466_pt1 | contig 13896 bp, 12 predicted proteins | sample SalMarSW160370MG_FD_202114 | JGI IMG/M metagenome (GOLD analysis project Ga0315554, IMG submission 202114) | Salt marsh sediment microbial communities from the Plum Island Ecosystem LTER, Massachusetts, United States - Salt Marsh Sediment SW1603-70 ... | reverse complement strand
ATCATATTCATGATCGCGGACGCTGAACCGCAAGAGGATTTCGTTGGATTCACCGGATGATAATCCTTCCGGCCAGATCGATCCCGAACCGATTATTTCGGTGCGAGTTTCTTCGAACTTGTGATCGAGTTTCTTCCAAAAGATGTCGGCGATGACTTCGGCCTTTTTATATGTATCCGGGCCGGAGACGAGTATCATCCCCGACGCCTTCCAGCCGTCTTCGAATGACATCGAAACTTTGAGGTATTCAGGTTCCGGACGGCCCTTGATGCCGGAGATGCGAACGCAATCATCGCCCAGATCTTTGAGCCGGATGGTATCGAAGCGGGCGACGCCGTCCGGCGAGATGTAGTTGGCGGGGTCGCCCATCTCGTAGACCAGTTGTTCTTTGATCGATTTTTCGGAGACGACGCCGCCGGTGCCGGGGTGTTTGGTGACAGTGAATTCGCCTGACGGTTCCATCTCGATGATGGGGTATCCGATGTTGTGATACGATTCGACCTCCTGCCAGTCGGTCAGGTTACCGCCGGAGGCCTGCGCGCCGCATTCGATAATGTGCCCGGCGATGATCCCGGCGGCCATTTTGTCCCAGTCATCCATCGCCCAGCCGAATTCATGAATCATCGGCGCCAGGGTCAGGCCGGTATCGGTGACACGGCCGCAGACAACGATATGGCAGCCCTCGTCGAGCGCCTTGACGACCGGCTCGGAACCGAGGTAGATATTGGCGGTGCCGATCCGGGAGCGAACGTCGAGGAAATTCTCGCCCGTCTCCATGTTTTCGAATTTTTCGCCTGCGGCAGTTAGCTCGTACAGCTTGTCCGAAATATCGTCGCCGTAGACGATGCCGACTTTGAGATCGAGTTTCTTCTTCTGGGCAAGTCGGATTATTTCTCGGCTCAGCCCGACCGGATTGATGCCCCCGGCGTTGGTGATCACCCGGACTTTTTTCTTGCAGATCAGCGGGAGGCAATCATCGAGTTGATGCAGAAAGTCGACGGCGTATCCCAGATCGGGATTTTGTTTGCGCTGGCGCTGAAGGATCGACATGGTGATTTCGGCGAGGAAATCCGTGGAGATATAATCGAGCTTCCCGCCCGTCAATTGCCGCCGCAGAGCCGACAGATCGTCGCCCCAGTATCCTCCGGCGTTGCCTATGCGGATTTTCCGCTTCACGATATCAGTCGTTCCTCATGTTGATCCGCTTGTACGTTGGCCGCGTACATCATCCGAGTTGTTTTCCAACGTCAGCCCGAAACGATGATCGCCCCGGTTCGTTGTATACCGGGCAACTACATCCCACCCGCGCACGGCACGGGTGGGCCACCGAAACTAAATCACGTGAATTCGAGGCGTACGGGACAGCCTTTCCGGGACCGTCCCATACGAGCGCCTAATACCACTTCGGGACGAATTTATATGAATAACTGAGCACGCCGTGGCTGCCGTCGACCTGAATCTTGCGGAACTCCAGGCGGACTTTCATCCCGATCTTGATTTTCTCCACTTCGCAGTCGGCGATCTGCGCCATCATCTGGAGGCCGTCGTCGAATTTCGCGATCCCGATGGCATACGGCGCCTGATCGGAAAACTGCGACGCCGGGGTGCGGATCACCGTAAAGGTTTGCAGAATCGCCTCCTCCGGCAGAGTATAATTTTCGAATTTGCGGCTGCCACATTCCTTGCAGACCAGTCGCGGCGGATAATACCGCGTCCCGCATTTGGTGCATTTGGCCGCTTCGAGGCGGTACCGCTGAGGCATCTCTCGCCAGATTCGTGCTGGAAACATCACGCCACCTCCAGGATATGAACCACCGCAGACGCGCCCGAACCGCCCATGTTCTGGGCCATCCCGACTTTGGGATTGCCCTTGATCTGGCGGCCGTTTTCGGCTTCGCCGCGAAGCTGTTTTACGATTTCCACGACCTGCCCGATGCCGGTCGCGCCGACCGGATGGCCCTTGGCTTTGAGGCCGCCCGATGTATTGACCGGGATTTTGCCGTCGAGAGCCGTCAGGCCGTCGGCGGCAGCCTTGGCGCCCTGGCCGGGCTTGAATAATCCGAGCGATTCGGTCACGATGATTTCGGCGATCGAGAAGCAGTCGTGCACCTCGATCAAATCAACATTATCGATTTTCTTGCCGGCCATTTTCAGCGCCCGCTCTCCGGCGAGTTCGGTCGATTTGAGCGATGTCAGCGTTTCGCGCTGATGGAGAGCGATAGTGTCGGTCGCCATGCCGGAACCGATGATCTTGATGATCGGCTTTTTCAGTTTTTTGGCGATATCGACCGTGGTCAGTATGACCGCCGCCGCGCCGTCGGTGATCGGCGAGCAGTCGAGAATATGCAGTGGATCGGCCACCATCACGCCGTTTTCTACGTCCTTGAGTTTGATCGGGAACGGATACTGAGCGTAGGGATTTTTCGATCCGTTCAGATGAGCCTTATAAGGGACGGCGGACAACTGCGCCCGCGTCGTTTTGTATTTCTTCATATAGGCGCGAGCCATCATCGCATACAGCCCCGGGAAGGTCACGCCGTGGAACACCTCGTAATCCTGATCGGCGGCCGTGGCCAAGGCGTATGTCGCGCCGTCACCGGAAACGTCGGTCATTTTCTCGACGCCGCCGGCCATGACGATATCGGACATGCCCGACGCGACTTCCATGTAGGCCTGCCGGAAGGACAGTCCGCCCGACGCGCAGGCCGATTCGACGTGCGCCGCCGGAATATGTTTCTGGCCGATATAGTCGGCCATAATCGCGCCGACGTGTTCCTGGCCGACGAACAATCCGCCGGACATGCATCCGACATACAACGAATCTATATGATCGACGCCGGCATCATCGATGGCATTGAGGGCGGCTTCGGAGAAAATGTTGCGGAACGATTTTTCCCACAACTCGCCCCATTTCATTATGCCGATGCCAATTACGGCTACTTCTCTCATCTCCGTCTCCTCCTACTTGTTCTTCAGGATTTTGTGGCGGTACTTGGCGTACGTGCCGTAATCGACATAGAACTGGTTTTCATCGAGCAGTTTGACCGTGTGCACGGCCTTATCGCGCACATCGTTGATGCGGTCAGTGACCCGCCAGACAAAGGCGTCGGAGCCGGCCCCGGACCCGTAGGAAATCATGAGGATCATATCGCCTGGTTTGGAGACGTCGAGGGTCGAGGTCAGCCCCAGCGGCGACGAACCCGAGTAGGTGTTGCCCAGACGCGGGGTCAGCCAGCCGGGTGTGATCTGCTCCTTCTTGAATCCGAGCATCTTGCCGACGCGGAGCGGAAACTTGCCGTTGGGCTGATGAAACACGACGTATTTGAAATCTCCCGGTTTCATGTTCGCTTTTTTCAGGATGCCCACCGCCGCGCCGCTGATGGTGCGGAAATAGGCCGGTTCGCCGGTGAAACGGCCGCCGTGCTGCGGGTAAAATTCGTGCTCCCGTCGCCAGAAATCGGGCGTATCGGTCATGAATGAAAACGTGTGGACAGCTTCGGCGATGACGTTTTTCGTGCCCATGATAAAGGCCGCCGCCCCCGCCGACGCGGAGTATTCCAGGGCGTCTCCCGGAGCGCCCTGCGACGTGTCGGCGCCCACCGCGAGGGCATATTTCATATATCCCGATTTGACCAGGGCCAGCGTGACGAACATCGCCTCTGACCCGGCCTTGCAAGCAAATTCGAAATCGGCGCAATGGCAGTCCGGCACGCAGCCGATCGCCTCGGCCACGGTCGTTCCCGACGGTTTCACGGCGTACGGATGCGATTCCGATCCGACATAAACCGCCCCGATGTCCTTGGGGTCGATTTCCGCCCGGCGGATGGCATTCTTGGCCGCTTCGACCGAAAGGGTAATGGTATCGATATCCGGTGTCGGCACCGATTTTTGTTCGAGCATCAGGCCCCGCTTGTAGCTGGGAGCATCCGCTCCCCAGACCTTGGCGATTTCCTCGACTTTTATGCGATGCCGAGGAATCATCGCTCCGTATCCAACTATTCCAACCATGCAGCTACCTCAACTCATTTTGATCTATAGGTTATCGTGTTCTCTATTCTTCGTTTTTCGCGCCGCGCGCAAAGATTCAAAGTATATAACGATTTACGCCAAAAGGCAAGAGGCAGAGTGAATTTTTGCAATTAGTCCGAACGGTAGAGCATTGTTGCCACCGGATTCGGCGATGGCAGGCGGCTCAGGAGCGAACGCTTGGGGGAAATTCGGCTAATACCTATACTCTTGCGCGTGATGCTCGCACAGCCACAAATAGTGCTCCACAACTTTCCAGCGCCTTTAAGAAATCGCAATAAATTTGTTGACGCTGCATTTTGCTCAGCATATTATGAGGTAATAATTGTCTGATTTTTCACACTTCAACTCTGTACCGATCTCAAGGAGGAATCGATGAGAAATTTCATCCTTCTGACCGTGCTGTTGTCGCTTCTGGCCTTCGCCGCCATGGTCGATCAGACCCGCGCCGGAAACCCCCGGGGCTATAATTTCTTCGTCGCCGGTGAATTCGGCTTCGCGGTGTCGCCCGAAGTATTCACCGATTACTATTCCATCGGGTACGGATTCAGTCTGGGACTGGAATACCCGGCCAGCCCGAATTGGTCCATAATCGGCCTCCTGGATCTCAAATTTTTCAGCCCCGACGGCGGCATGATTGCGGACTGGTGGACCGATGAAGGCGAATATCCCGGGTCGTCTAATATCGATGTCAGCGAGGGGAGCCTGACGGCCGGGACGATTGCTTTTCTCGGTAAAGGAAGTTTGAAAACCGAAGGCTCCCGCTTTTTCCCTTACATCAAAGGCGGCTTCGGGATAACCATCGCCGGGGCCGATGAGATAAAAGTCGTGTATACGCCCCAATATAGTTCTACTCCTGAGACTGCCTGGCAGGCGGGCGCCGGCAGCGAAACCAATCTTTGCGTTATACTTGGCCTCGGGGTCGAGAAGGTCCTGGGCAACGGCAACAGTTCCCTCTTTGTCGATGCCGGGCTTCACATGATTTTGCAGGAGCAAGCCAATCCGACCGTTGCCCCCATCACTGTCGGATTTAAGTTCTAAGGTTTCGGCAAAACTGAAATCTATTCGAGGCGGCGGTTTCATGTTTGTCGAAATTCCTCGGATGCCGAAGGAAATCATTGCGGTCATACAGGCTGTCAGCAATTGAATTGTTGTTGTTATGCTGTCAGGATATCCTAAATTGCCGATGATATAGTGTATGGCTATTGATTTTCGAACGGGAGAGTGAAGACTTAGCGTGGAACCCAGCCAATTGATTCCCGGCGTCAACGACGCCTTGCAGAGTCCCGAATGGTCGCTGCAATTGCGTTTCTTCCTGGCCCTGGCGATTGCGTTTCTAATCGGACTGGAACGGGAAAGCGCCGGCGCCAAACGCCCGCGCGTTTTCGCCGGCGTCCGCACCTATTCCCTGCTCGGCGTGTACGGCTTCGGCTGCGCCTGGCTGTTTCATATCGGTGTGACGTGGGCGATGCCGATGGGAATGTTGTCGGTAGCGGTGCTGGTCGTAATCGCATATCTGGCAAAGCTCAAAGAGGATCATATCGGCTGGACGAGCGAGGTCGCCGCACTCCTGACGTTCATCGTCGGCGCCCTGAGTCTGCTGGCCGAAATCTGGGTACCGATGGCGCTGGGCATCGTGGGGACGTTTTTACTCTCAGAAAAAGCCCGGTTCGAGAATTTCGTCGAAAATCTCAACAAAGCCGAATTCCTTGCCGTCGTCAAATTCCTCCTGGTCACGGTGATCATCCTCCCGGTGCTTCCCAATCGCGAATTTACGCAGTTCAACTTGAATCCCCGGCATATCTGGCAGATCGTGATATTGGTTTCGGCCATCGGATTCGCCGGTTATATGCTGGCGAAGAGATTCGGCACCCGCGTGGGGCTTTGGCTGTCCGGCCTTCTGGGAGGTATCGTATCCAGCACGGCGGTGAGTCTGGCGGCAGGCCGGATCGCGCAGAAATCGCCCGATAAAACCGGCCATGCCCTGCAAGCCTCGATTCTGGCCGGGAGCGTCATGTATTTGCGCATTCTTATCCTGATCTGGTTTATCAAACCGTCGTTCGTACCCTACATCTGGTGGAAACTGGTGTCTCTCTCCCTTATCGGGTTCGCCCTTTCGCTGAGGGTTAAATCGACTCAGCCGACTCCTGAGCGGACGGCCGTGCAGACGCCGCCGAACCCGTTCGAGATTCGCCCGGCGCTGATTTTTGCCGTGTTATTCGTCGTTCTCTCCATCATCACCAGCCTGGCCAAACAATATTACGGCGAGGCCGGGGTGCTGGTTCTGGCGGGGCTGACCGGCTTCACCGATATCGATCCGTTTATTCTGTCGGTCGTCAATCAGGCAGCGAAATTTCAGTCGGTCATCGTCGCCGCCATCCTGATCGCCATGATGAGCAACACCATCGTGAAGGGATTCTATTTTGGATTCCTATCCAAGCGGCTGCGGTGGGAAACCGCCTGGCGATATGCCGCCTGGGCGCTTTTGCACCTCCCCATAATCTTCCTTTTTTCTTGATATAAGACGGCATCGTCGGCGGTTCTGCATCAATAAGAATATGTGAGCGAAGACTATTCCGATTCGTCATCGGATGACGGCAATTCGTCGAATTTCGCGGAATAGATGAAAAACACGCCCGCAAGGAATATCGCCAGGGCAATCGCCATGCCGAGCCATCGTGCGGAATAAACGACATACAGCAGCAGATACAGCGACAGGCAGAAACAAAAAAGAAAGAAGATCGGGATAAGACGCGACACACCGAAAAGACGCGAGCGACTGACCCGGCGGTAGTCCGGCAGATAATGGGCGAGATCGTATCGTTTCAAAATCAAGTCCGCCGCATCCCGATGGGCCTTCAGGGAACGCTGGATATCGACGACGAACAGCAATCCGAACAACGAGACGATAGCGACGAACCCGATGCCGAGCCAGTCGGCTTCCGGATACGGACCTTCCGGAATAAACGCCAGCGCCCCGCCGAAAAGAAAAAGGTACACCAGGGTAAACCATAGACGCTGATTTTCGAGATGCCTGACGATCGCATTATGCTGCTCATAGATGCCCCTCGCCAATTCTCGACGATCATTGCTTGATCCGTTCATGATTCGAAGTCCCCGCGCCAGAGTGATCTGCTGTAAGTATGGAAGACGCGCCGTCGAAGTCAAGTTTTATTACAGGTCATTTATTTCTGATACATTGGAGGGAGGTACAGAATGACTTGACATTTACTTGCCTGGATCTCACATTACCGCAGGCATAATTAATTCAATTTTATTTTTCAAACGATCGAAAGGACGGGTGTCATGCGTACGTATACCGTCATGCCGGGCGATACTCTGGGCGGGATCGCGCGGCAATTCTACACCGACGCCGGCCTGCATAAGCAACTGGCGGCGTTCAATGGCATCACCGATCCGAACCGAATCTATCCCGGCCAGATTATCGAATTGCCCGCAAAATCGGTTTTGATCGGCGGGCCGGCGACGACGCCTGCGGCGCAGCGGGAGATCGAACCGCCGCACGGGCTGGATCAGATCGTGGCCGTGTTCGGAGACATTTTCGAATTCATCGGGCCGGACGGCGTGCCGGACCCGGGATGGGAATCGGACTACCTGACCAGAACGGCGTTGCCGTTTTCGATTCGTCTGTCGTGGGATCAGACCAAGGTCGTGAGGAATTTGTACTGCCACAAGAAACTGGCCGGGATTTTCCCGGAGGTGTTCGCCGAGATCGAACGGAGCGGGCTGCGCGACAAAATCAAAACCTTCGGCGGCTGTTTCAATTATCGCACCAAACGCAACGGCAGCAAGATTTCCACCCATAGCTGGGCGATCGCCATCGACCTGAACCCCACGTCGAATCTGATGGGAACCAGGGGCGACATGGACGAGGGCGTTATCGAAATTTTTCGGGGATACGGATTCACGTGGGGCGGCGACTGGTCGGGCCGGAGCAAGGACCCGATGCATTTTCAGTTTTGCAGCGGATATTGACTGCCCAAAGGCAACCTGCGGCCGGGAAAACACGTATTATAACTAAAGACGTCGGGGATTGCGATTTCGACGACATCGCACGATTGAACCCGGGGACCGGATGCACTTGACTTTTCAAACGAAAGCGGGATGAACCCATGGGCAAGCGGCAATCCAATCTTGATTTTCGCGGCATGGCGCTCGTTTTCAGGATCAGGGATCACTTTGCGCCGCGCCAGAAAATCATCCAGGATATCGATATCAAACCCGGATATCGTGTACTCGATTACGGGTGCGGCCCCGGAGGATATATCCCGGCTGTGGCCGAGATGGTCGGGCCGTCCGGTATTATCTATGCCGCCGACGTTCATCCTCTGGCAAAAGAATATGTCGAGAATATCGCCGCCAGAAACCATCTCGGTAATGTCCGGTTCATCGAAACTGATTGCGACACCGGCCTTGCGGATCGAAGCATTGATGTCGTGCTCTTGTTCGATATCCTGCACGATTTGGACAAACCAGACCGGATCCTGGTCGAACTCGGCCGGGTGCTCAAACCGGACGGGATACTTTTTGCGAGCGATCATCATCTGAAAGAAGACGAATTGATTGCGAGAATCCAACATTCAGGGCTGTTTCAATTTTCGGGAAAAGGCAAGTACGTCTTGTCTTTCACCCCTGTGCCACGTGAGATATAATATCGGCACCGCCCGGCGCGCGACGCCGGGCCGGTTGCGGATATAATCTATCGACGGCTGAATCAGCCGTTCTCTTTCTTGAATTTCCCGAGCACCGTCAGGACTTCGTCGATATCGCGCGAGGTATGATCGGCGCAGACCTGGAACCTGATCGTCTCGTCCCCCTTGGGAACGACCGGATAATTGAGTCCCGTGGCGAGAATACCGTTATCCCGGAGATACGCGACCAGCCGCCGGGTGCGTTCGGTATCCCGCACCAGAAGCGGCACGACCGGATGCGGGCTGGGGATGGTTTCATATCCGAGGTCGATCAGCCCCTGTTCGAACTTTTTGGTCATCTCGCCCAAATGCTTCAGCAATTTTCTTCCGTCGTCGCTGTTGAGGATTTCGACCGCTTCCAGCGCGGCGGTGGCTTCGGAGGGCGTGATGGGATTGGTATAAATATAGAACGGGTTTCTCTCGCGAAGGAAACGGATGATGCGTTCGTCGGCCGCGACATAGCCGCCGTTGACACCGAAGGCCTTGCCGAGGGTGGCGACGATGATATCGATATGCTTGGCCCCGGTCACTTCCTCGGTGCCTCGTCCGGTGGCTCCATAGGCGCCGACGCCGTGGGAATCATCGACGACCAGCACGATATCCTTCGGAAATTGATCGTTGTATTTGGCGGTGATCTCGGACATTTTCGCCAGCGGCGCATAGTCTCCGCGCATGCTGAACACGCCGTCGGTGACGACGATGAGATTCTCGCACTGGCCGATGGATTCCTTGATGCGCCGTTCCATTTCGTCCAGGTCGAGGTGCTTGAAGATTTTCTTGTCCTTGGGGCGGGCCAGTTTCATGGCGTTGATGATGCAGTTATGGTTCAGTTCGTCGCTGACGATAATCGTCTCCGGCGTGGTCAGCGTCACGACAACACCCAGCATGGTCGTATAGGCCGAACTGTGCAGCATGCAACCGCCGCGGCCGTGGAATTCCGCCAGGCGCTTTTCCAGCTTCAGATGCGGCCGGTAGGTGCCGCTAATGAAGCGCACCGCGCCGGGCCCAACCCCGAAATCATCGGAGCCGTCCTCCTCGGCCTTGCGCATCCGCTTGAGAAACTGCAAGCCGAGATAGGAGTTGGAATTCATGCGGATGAATTCCTTGTCGCCGTGTCCGTCCAGCAAAAAACGCGGGCCATGATCGTCCTTGGCCTTTTTCACCTTCACCACGACCTGTTCGTCGCCTTTGGTGATACCGAACTTTACCAGTTCATCGACCTGTTCCTGCAAATATCGGGCGAAATTTTCCACGGGCATCGGTCTCTCTCCTCGTTATCAATATTTCTTTTCGGCCAGTTTGGATATCTTCTCGCCGACCTTGCCGATCATATCGGCGGTCATGGTTTCGAGATCGTAGTGCGGATCCCATCCCCACTCTTCGCGCGCCGCTGAATCGTCCATCGAATCGGGCCAGGCATCGGCGATTTTCTGCCGGGACGGATCGACCTCATAGGCGATCTCGAATTCCGGAATATGCCGGCGGATTTCGTCGGCCAAAACCTCCGGCGTGAAGCTCATGGCCGTTATATTATACGCATTGCGGTGCACCAGCCGCGACGGTTCGGCTTCCATGAGTTCGATCATGGACTTGACCGCATCCGGCATGTACATCATGTCCAGCGAGGTGTCGGCACTGAGATAGCAGCTATACCGCTTATGCTTGATGGCGTCGAAAAAAATCTCGACGGCGTAATCGGTCGTGCCGCCGCCCGGTTCGGTTTCATAGGATATCAGGCCGGGAAAGCGGACGCCCCGGGTGTCGACCCTGAACCGTTTGAAATAGTAATCGCACAGCAGTTCCCCAGTCAGCTTGGACACGCCGTACATCGTCTCCGGGCGCATGATCGTCTCCTGCGGCGTCCGGTGTTTCGGCGTCGAGGGGCCGAAGGCACCGATCGAGCTGGGGAAAAACAGGGCGCACCGATACTGGCGGGCGGCTTCGAGCATATTGTACAAACCGCCGACGTTGACGTGCCACGCCACCGCCGGGCGGGTTTCGCCGATGGCCGACAGGATGGCCGCCAGGTGATAGATGGTGTCGACTTGATACTGCTGCATGACCCGGGTGATGTGGTGCTCGTCGAGAACGTCGAGGAACTCGAATGGGCCGGAATCGCGTAATGTCTTGTCGTCCGGCATCCGGATATCGGTGGCGATCACCCGCTCTTCCCCGTATTTCTTGCGCAGCGCCACCGTCAGTTCCGATCCGATCTGACCGATCGCACCCGTGATGAGAAAAGTCGTCATCTCGTGTAACCCTTACTTGCCAAAAGCGCTCTACCCTCTTACGCTCCGGCCCGTGGAGCACGGCCGGCATTATCAAAAGGCATATATACGAATTCGGAAAAGGGAAATCAAGAGGCGCTCTCGAGAATCGACCGTCACTGTTGCTTTATCCAGGCGGCGATATTGTCGATGACCGTTTCATCGACGGGCGCGGCGTTTTCCGGGGGCTTGGTGACGCCGATGGTCACCGAATCGGAAGCCGGTTGATACCAATGATTCAGGCCGTCATACAATTTGAACTGTACGTTTTTCCGGCCGGACAGGGTCTTCTCCCAGATGGCAAAATCCGATGCGGCGGTTTCCTTGTCCCGGCCGCCCTGGAGAATGAGAAACGGCTTATTCATCTGTTTGGCGGCTGCGACACCATTGTTGTCCATGAGATCGTACCAGACCCGGGCGGGTGCAAAAAAGAGAATTTGTTCGGGCGGGACTTTCCTGTCGACCAGCCGCCGAACGAGGTCTTTGGCGTCTTTTTCAATTTCCTTGTGCGCAGTCGGACCGCCGGGTATATCGGTCATACTTTCCAAGAGCGTTTCGTCCGGCGGACGGGCGGCGGCCGAAAGCAGAATGACGCCGGCCAGGTTGCTATCACGCCGGGCGACCAGCGGCGCGACGAATCCTCCGAGGGCATGCCCGGCGAGAAAAATTCTGGTGGTATCGAGCAGGTCAGGCTCCATCCTGACATATGCGATAATCGCGGAGAGGTCATCGAGCAGGTATTTATCGAGATCGAAATTCGCGACCACATCCGGCCCCAGCGTGAAGGCGCGGCTGTCGAAACGAATCGAGGCTATCCCTTTGGAGGCCAGGCCCCAAGCGATATCGCGAAACGGTTTGGCGTCCCCGATCGATTCGTCACGGTCGCGCAGGCTGAAGCCGCTGTAGAGGATTACGACTGGATTCGGCTCATTGGTCCTCGCTGTAGTCATCGATATATTCAGCGGGTACTCCCCCTGCATGGTAAAGTCAACCTCGCTGAAGGCGCTGGTATCGATGTAAGCCGGGATAGTGCCGCCGGCGGCCGGCGCGACCAGCGCGGCGCAGATCAACACAATAGCTGCCATCCAATTTTTCATATCCGATCTCGTATTCTCCGCATTATAGATCTTTACAGGTTATACAAGATCAAAGTCGATCCGTCAACGGAAATCAGCGGCAAAATAGTTCAACAAAGCGCGACCACGGCTGTGCAATGGAGTTCATATGGCCTCGTGCGAAGTATAATTTCGTTGGATTTTTCCATCCCGGTGGCGTTTTTTTCGCTTAAATTCGCATCACCACGGACTCTCGTAGAGATGCGACGCGCCACGATCACGGCCTGCTCGGCATGGGCGCACGTCTTCGCAAGCGGCTAAAAAAGTAAGCGAAACAGCGAAAAGAGGATTGTCCATCATAGGGCGCCGATCGACGATCGGCGCCTTTTTTTGTCTGCCGGATAGTTTCAAGTGACAATTACGCCGGGTGCGACGGAGTCACGCCGGTATACCGCAGGACATCTGCCCTCGGTATATAAGCGTGAAGTGATGATTCGACCAAGAAAAAAAGCGGGCGATGGGGGTCGAACCCACGACGTTCAGCTTGGGAAGCTGACATTCTACCGCTGAATTACGCCCGCTTGGATCGTTAATCTGTCACGGCAAATCTAACGCGCGCCGGCGTCGCTGTCAAGACACAAAACACGGATCGGCGCCCAAATGAGCGGGTGGCGGATCGGCGAATAAACGGAACTGGAATAGCGGATTATTTGATCATTTTTCTTGTCGGCGGCAGACGAAAAAAATATATTTTTTAATCTGTAATTCACAGATTCAGCATGGCAAGGAGGAATTTATGACAATGCGAACGGTTCTTCTCTCGCTGGCGATCTGTGCGCTGGCAGCGCCGCTGGCCGCACAGCAAGCCGAAGCGCCTGTCGGAACTGTTGCTTCATCGGCCATCACCGGAATGATCAATGTATCCCTGCACAACACGACCGCCGGTATGGGATATTTCTGCGCGAAGGACAACGGCGGATTTGAAAATTTTACCGGGATCTCTTACACCAAACTGGCCTGCAAGGGCTGCCATGCCGCGCCGGCGGTCAGAATGTACAACGATTCCGGCTATGTGAATCTGCTGACGTGGAACAAGGAAACCGGCAAAAGGGAGCATATGTCCGGTGTCATCCCCGTCCCGAAAGACTGGCCGACAGCGTTCAAGATCGATTTCGTCGCGCGGGAAAACGATACCGGGGCGTGGATTTTCCAGCAGCACGGCCCCAGCGAGAACGGCACTCAGATGATCATCGGTGAACCGCTGACGAAAATGCCGAAGATGTAAAACAGGAATTGGGAATACCTTGCACCCGGGGGCCGTGTGCTCCCGGGTTATTTTTTTCAATAATGCGAACTACGGCTCCCGATACGGGTCGTCCATTTTCCAGCGATCCTCGACCTTTTTGCCGGTCAGACGGACGACGAGGATGGATATTTCATAGAGGATATAGAGCGGCCCGGCAAGCATCACTTGGCTGAACACGTCGGGCGGCGTCAGAATGGCGCCGAGGATAACCATCGCGATGACGGCGTATCGCCGCCCCTTGCTCATGAATTTGTAGTCGATCACGCCCATGCGGCCAAGGATAAACGACGCCACCGGCAGTTCGAAGACGATCCCAAAAGCCAGCACCATCATGCCGACGAAACTGATATAATCGCCGATCATGATCATCGGTTTCATATTTTCGGTGGCGAACCCGAGCAGAAATTTTATAGCAATCGGAATAACATAGAAGAAGCAGAAGCTGCCGCCGATCAGGAAAAATATTGTTGCCGACAGGACAATCGGAATGGCGATTTTGGCTTCGCTCTTGTACAACCCCGGCCCGACAA
>Ga0315554_1001465_pt1 | contig 13897 bp, 12 predicted proteins | sample SalMarSW160370MG_FD_202114 | JGI IMG/M metagenome (GOLD analysis project Ga0315554, IMG submission 202114) | Salt marsh sediment microbial communities from the Plum Island Ecosystem LTER, Massachusetts, United States - Salt Marsh Sediment SW1603-70 ... | reverse complement strand
CCGAATAAATTTACTCCGTTTGTAAATGCATTAAAGCAAATGAACACCTCTCTTGGGATATGGGCTTCACCTTTCGGCGGTTATTCTAACCGGGATATAAGAGTTAATTGGGCAAAAGAACATGGTTATGAAACTGTAGCCGATTTTTATTGTTTTGCCGGAACGAAGTATAAGACAGAATTCAAAAAAAGGATGTTGGATTATACAAAGAAATATAATCTTGGTTATTTCAAATGGGACGGTTTCCTTCTTTCATGCAATCAATTAGATCATGGACACCTGCCGGGAGTTTATTCAACTGCTGAATACATCAGCACCTTTATTGATTTGATGGAAAGCGTAAGAAAGATAAATCCGGATATTTTTATAAATATTACAGTCGGTACCTGGCTGTCTCCATGGTGGTTGAAATATGCAAATAGTGTATGGATGCAGGGAGAGGATTATGCTTATGCCGAAGAAGTTCCCTCAATCAATGCGAGAGATAAATCTATAACTTATCGTGATGCCGTTTTATATAAAGATTTTTCAGAACAAAATTTGATTTTTCCTGTTTCCAATTTAATGACGCATGGAATAATTAAAGGAAGATTAAATTTCCTGGGTGGGAAAAATGAATCGCTTTATTCCTTCAGCAATGAAGTGATGATGTATTTTGGCAGGGGTGTGATGATGTGGGAGTTATATGTCTCTCCGGAATTATTATCTGTTTATGAATGGGAATCAATTGCCAGTACAATAAAGTGGGCTGATACAAATAAAAATATTCTTGCAAATACAAAAATGATTTTCGGTAATCCCTTGAAAAGGGAGGTATACGGTTATATTCATTTTACTAAAGAGAAAGGAATTCTTTTATTGAGAAATCCTGATGTTAACCGGAAAGAAATCGAACTGAAATTAACTGATGAAATGGGGGATATTGATTCTTCAAAAGAATATTACTTAAAAGTATTTTATCCTTACAATTATGTTTTTGGGCAAAAAATAAAGCCCAATCAATCCATAACAATACCTTTAAATAGTTATGAAGTTTTAGCCGGTGAGTTTATTCCGGTAGAAGAAATTAATCAGGAACTCCCTGTTAATTCAAGATATGAAATTCAAAATGGAAAACTTAAAATATTTAGAGATTATGGATTTCAGGGGATAGTTCGTAACATAAAATCTGAAAAATTATTGACTATAGATAAATCTGAAGATAACAAAATAAATTTTAATGAAAATAATGTTACTAAAAATTCTCAGGAATTTTCATCAAATATTAAAGTGAATATCCTCCCCGGTTATAAGGGTTCGAAGCTGGGAATTTTATTGGAACCCGAAAATAACCTGCTTGATGAATACCAACCTGAGGCGGAAATTAAAATTAATGGCAAAGTAAAGAAGCTTGTAGTAGAGCAGGAAAACGGGAAATGGTTCTGGATGCTGAGTGATTTGAATGAAGGAGAAAACAATGCAGATGTTAAAATTGAATTTTCAAAGAATACGAATTATAAAATAAGCTCCTGGATTTTAAGCGATTATTTAATGGAGGGAAAAACCGTTGAAATTTCTAATGAAAGTGACAGTGAAATTCTACCGGTTAAACCTTATCCGGCTAATATTAAAAAGATAACTAAAAAAATTTCAAGCTATGACGTGAAATAACCGAGGTGTTTATGTATTTCGATTGGATTACTTGGGGAATCTGGTTAATAGGCTTTATGATAATGATTATTTGGATATATGTTCCAGTTAAGGAATTCACAAATTGAAGGACAGAATGATGAAAATTGACATTTCAGAATTGAAAGTATCTACTCCGGGAAGAGTTTGTTTGTTTGGCGAACATCAGGACTATTTAAATTTACCGGTTATTGCATGTGCCATTTCTTTGAGAATTGAAATATCGGGAAATAAAAGAGACGATTCAATTGTAAATATTTCGTTACCCGATGTAAACCAAAGTGAATCGTTTTCTTTAGATAGTGAATTGGAATATTTGAAAGAAAGAGATTACTTCAAGAGTTCAATAAATGTGCTGAGAAAACACGGTATTACATTTTCAAACGGATTTGATTGTGTAGTTCATGGAGAAATTCCAATTAATGCCGGCACTTCCAGTTCCTCTGCACTAATTGTTTCATGGATTAATTTTTTAACCCGAATGAGTGATCAGTCTCAAAATCTATCACCGGAAAAATTAGCAAAATTAGCTCATGAAGCAGAAGTATTGGAGTTTGCTGAACCGGGCGGGATGATGGATCACTACTCAACTGCTATAGGAGGGATTATCTATCTTAGTTTCCAACCAAAATTATACCTCGAAAAAATCGATTCAGGGCTTGGTGCTTTCGTTTTAGGAAATTCACTTGAGCCCAAAGATACAAAATACATTCTGGGTAAAGTTAAAAATCAAGTACTAAAAATAATTGAAAAATTAAGTAGTGAGAATCCGGCATTTTCGCTTTCAGAAATTTCTGAAAAGGAATTGCTTAAGTATGAAAAGAATCTTTCCCCAAATCAATATGAACTCTTGGAAGCTACAATCAAGAATAGAGATATTACAAGAGAAGCAAAAAAGGTTTTATTAAAATTACCTTTTGATCATAAAAAAACCGGCTCCCTTTTAAATGAACACCAGGCAGTTCTAAGGGAAAAATTAAAAATATCAACTCCTAAAATTGATAGATTAATTGAAGTCTCACTAAATGCAGGTGCAGTGGGTGCGAAAATAAATGGTTCAGGAGGTGGTGGTTGTATGTTTGCGTATGCACCTCAAAATGCAGAAAAGATTAAAGAAGCAATTGAAAAAGAAGGTGGCAAAGCATATATAATTTATCCTGATAAGGGAACAGAGGCTATTACGTTTGGAGAAGCTGAATGAATGCTGGCAAATTAGTAATACTTGCAGGTGGAATATCTTCAAGGATGAAAAGGCCGGAGCAATTGGACAATATAGATCCGAAATTAGTAAAAGATGCTGATTTAAAAGCTAAATCAATGATTGGTGTTGGAAAAAATTACAGGCCATTTTTGGATTATCTTTTATTTAATGCAAGAGAATCAGGATATAAAGATATATTAATTGTAATTGGAGAAAATGATAATAGCATAAAAGAATATTATGGTTATAAAGATAATTATAACAATTTTTTTGGACTTCAAATTTCATACGCTGTTCAGAAAATTCCTGCAGGTAGAACAAAACCATTAGGTACTGCAGATGCTTTATATCAGGGATTATTATGTAAATACAAATGGCAAGGAACTCGAATTTCTGTTTGTAATAGTGATAATCTTTATTCGCAAAAAGCACTTGGACTTATGTTAAATACGGAATTTAAAAATGCTGTGATTGATTATGATAAAAATGCTTTAGAATTTGAAAAAAGCAGGGTAGAAAAATTTGCAATTACAATTAAAGATAGTGGAGGATACCTTGTCGATATAATCGAAAAACCTTCAAATGAAGAAATTAGTAAGGTTGAAAAAAATGATGGTTTTGTCGGAGTTAGTATGAATCTTTTTACATTTAATTATGATATGATTTTCCCATATTTAGAAAAAGTACCCTTACATCCGGAAAGAAAAGAAAAAGAATTACCGGCAGCGGTCGTACTCATGATTAATGATTATCCCAAGTCTGTTTTTACATATCGACTCCCTGAACACGTTCCGGATTTGACATATAAAAATGATATTACCCATGTAAAGAATTATTTGACAAAAAATTTTAAGGAGTTATTTTATTAAACCATGAGTAAGGTCAGAAAGAAAAATGAAATAAGAAAGAATTTAGTATTAAATGCATTGCTGCAAAACGGACACCTTTCATTATCAGGTTTGAAAAAATATACCGGTATAACTCATCCGGTTTTATCTAATTTACTTACAAGTCTTAAAAAAGATAATTTTGTTGTTGGTATTAATTGTAAATCCTCTATATCTGCCGGACGTCCTCCGGCAATAGTTAAGTTAAATAGTAAAGCCGGTTTTATTCTTGGGATTGATATCGGACGGCTATTCACAAAATATATTGTTCTTGATTTAGTACAAAATATAATTGCGGATATCAGAAAAAAATCGATTCCTTTAAGTAATGATATTTCCGTTGTTGACAAATTAGAAAAAGCTTTTAGTTTCCGGGAAGCAGTATTTGCATTATCAAAAATAGAAGAACTGTCGGCTAAAATAAAATCAATTCGATTATCCTGTATTGTGGAAGTTGTAGATGAGCAAATGAAAATAAATCCGAAGTTCTGGGAAAAATATTATAAAGGAAATGCAGGTGAACAATTTTTTGACAGGAAATTTAGTTACATTGACCGGATAAGATATTATTGGAGCAATAAAAAAGTAAAAGAATCACTTCTGAAATTATTGAGTAATCTATCAAACAATAAAATTCCTTTGGCTTTAATCAGTCAATATCTTCCAAATTAATATAGAGAAATAAGAGAAAACGAAATTGAAAATAAACCCAACGAAATAATTTATCATAAGATAAATGAAATATTGGAAATTTATAACTACACTACATCTGGAGGTAACTTATGAAAACACGGCCCTGGCTGATATATGCAATAGTAACTACTGTTTTTTGGGGCGTATGGGGGGCTTTAATTGAAATACCTGAAAAAGCCGGTTTCCCTGCAACTCTGGGTTACACGGTTTGGGCTTTGACAATGATACCGCCGGCATTGGTAGCTCTGAAAAAAATTAATTGGAAACCTAAGTTTGATAAGAAATCAGTTTTTCTTGGTTGTGTAATTGGATTTGCAGGAGCCGGCGGTCAATTAATTTTATTCCAGGCATTAAAAACCGGTCCAGCTTACCTTGTTTTTCCATTTATATCTTTATCACCTGTTGTTACAATAATTTTATCTTATATTTTCTTAAAAGAACGTGCATCTAAAAGGGGCTGGTTTGGAATTGCATTCGCATTAGTTGCAATACCACTTTTATCCTATTCACCCCCGGAAAATTCATCCGGTTCAGGATATTTATGGATAATTCTTTCTTTGCTGGTATTCTTAGCGTGGGGCTTTCAGGCTTACTTTATGAGATTTGCAAACCAGACGATGAAAGCAGAAGGAATATTTTTTTATATGACTTTAACCGGTCTAATTTTGATTCCTTTTGCATTATTAATGACCGATTTTTCACAAAATATAAATTGGGGATTTAACGGTCCATATCTTACAGCAATGATCCAGATACTTAACGCTGTAGGAGCATTAATGATAGTTTATGCTTTCCGATACGGCAAAGCAATTATTGTAAGCCCTTTAACTAATGCAGTTGCTCCCGTTATAACAATAATCATTTCATTATCAATCTACCAGGTTATTCCTCACCCGGTTATTGTAGCAGGTATGATATTGGCGTTGTTGTCAATTTTATTAATGGCTTTGGAAGATTCAGCGGATGAGCCGGCTACTGAAGTTAAAGAAGGAGTTAAAATATGAATCATAAAATTTTTAATGTAATTGTTGTCGGTGAATTAAATGTCGATTTGATCCTTAATAATATTGATTCATTTCCGGAGATGGGGAAAGAAAAAATTGCAAAAAATATGACGTTAACACTCGGCAGTTCGTCTGCAATATTTGCCAGCAACCTTTCATCACTCGGAGCAAATGTTGCTTTCCTTGGAAAGATTGGCCAAGATTCTTTTGGTGATTTGATAGTCGAAAGCTTAAAATCTAAAAATGTAAATGTTGATTTTATAATAAGAGATAAAAAATCAAATACCGGTGCAACCATAGTATTAAATTACAGTGAAGATAGGGCAATGGTAACCTACCAGGGGGCAATGAACGAACTATCAATAAATGATATTTCTAAAGAAGATCTTTCTCAAGCAAAACATCTTCATTTCTCATCTTATTACCTGCAGCCGGGAATTAAAAAAGATATAAGTAAACTTTTCAGACTTGCAAAAGACTCAGGACTTTCAACATCTTTCGATATGCAATGGGATCCTGATGAAAAATGGGATTTTAATTACAAAGAAACCCTTCCTTTTGTTGATATTTTTCTTCCTAATGAACAGGAACTGAAATATTTATCAAATAAAGAAAATATTGATGAAGCACTGGAGGTTATTTCAGGATATTCAAATACGGTGATTGTGAAAATGGGTAGTAAAGGTTCGATTCTATTTAATAAAGGAAGTAAAAATTTCAAACATGCTTTCCTAAATAATGAAGTTGTTGATGCAATAGGTGCCGGGGACAGTTTCAATGCCGGTTTTATCTTTAAATATATCCGCGGAGAAAATTTACAGAAATGCCAGGAATTTGGAAATCTAATGGGTGCAGTTAATACTACAGCCGCCGGGGGAACAACAGCGTTCAGTAATTATAAAAACATTTTAACAACAGCAAAAGAAAAATTTAACTATTCTGAATAAATGAAATTACAGGAAAAACTGAAAGAGGCTCAAAAAAAATCATCTGCTGTTTTAGCAGCAAATTATTATAATATTGAAACCTGCAAAGGAATATTAAAAGCAGCAGGTAAAAGTAAGAAACCGGTTATTCTGCAGCTTACCGAAAGTTCAATCGAATATATGAGTTTAAAAACTGCTTACTCAACCGGGAGAACTTTATCTGATTATTATGAAGTTGAAAGCTGGATTCATCTTGATCATTGTAAAAATATTGATACGATAAAGAAATGTCTGGATGCAGGATTTGATTCGGTAATGATTGATGCTAGTGATCTATCTTTTAGTGAGAATGCTGCAGTTACAAACAAAGTTGTGGAACTGGCAAAAAATTATGAAGCTAATGTTGAAGCTGAATTAGGTTATATACCTAAGCCGGATATTGAACTGGAAACAGATAAATTTACTAATCCTGAAGAAGCAAAGAGATTTGTTGAAGAAACGGGGGTGAATGCACTGGCTGTTGCAATCGGATCCAAACACGGATTTTATAAAGGAGAACCGAAATTAGATTTAAAAAGACTTAAAGAGATTAGAAAAAATACTGAAGTATGTCTCGTACTGCACGGTGGATCTGGCATTCCAGGATCAACCCTGCAGCAGGCAATTAAATTCGGAATTACAAAAGTAAATGTTGCGACAGAAACTAAAGATATTTTTATGAGAACCTTGAAAGAGGATTTAGCGAATAGTAATGAAATAGATTTAAGAAAATTATTCCCTCATGCAATTTCAACGGTAGAAGATTTAATTTCCGAAAAACTTAAAATCATTTCAATTGATTAACTAAAAAGAATTTAATGAAAAAATTTTTACTGTTTATACTGTTAGCACTTTCTTCTTCAATATTTCCACAGTTGAATTGGTACCATAAAGTCAGAATATCAGGGAATCCTTTAACTATTCATAACGCCGATTCGATTGTTAAACATGCAAACGACAGCTATGTATTCGGAATTGAAGTTGACAACGATATTCCCGGCAGATATGAAAGCTTTTTAGATCCGGCAGAAAAATTGAAAGCAATAAAAATAGTTGCGGATAAAGCACATGAAACCGGTAACTATGCTTTTGTTTATATAGCCGGTCTTGAGTGTATTACTTCAAATGCAGATAAAAAAGAACATACTTTTTTTAAGGATCATCCGGATTGGGTGCAAAGGGATATTAATGGCAGACCGGCAAAATTCGGAGGGAATGATGCCTTCTGGATAAAAGAAGGTGATGAAGATGTCTGGATTTCTCCTTTTGCAGAAGAATGGCGGAAAAATTATATGCAGAGGGTTAAGCAAATTGCCGAAACAGGTATTGACGGAATCTATGTAGATATTCCTTACTGGATGACGCATTTTGAAGGGTGGGAAAATACCTGGGCTAGCTTTGATGATTATACTGTTGCATCCTTTAAACAAAAAACGGGACTAAATGCAAAAGAAGATATAAAGTTAGGTGATTTTGAAGATCCCGGTTTTATTAAATGGGTAAAGTTCAGAATAGAAGCTATAAATGATTTTATGAAAGAGATAGATCAGACTGTCAAATCTGTTAATCCTGATTGTATAACCATTGCAGAAATATATCCGGGTATTGGCGAAGATGCCGTTAGAGTCGGAGCTGATGTTTACACCTTATACGATATTCTTGACGTAATTGCTCATGAATACAGCGAAGGAAAATATTATGCTTCCCAAAGAGAACCGTTTGATTGGTACAAATATATTTTTGGTATGAGAACTTTCAGAAGTTTTGCAGGAGATAAACCAACCTGGATGCTGAGTTATTCATGGGATAACGACAAAAAAGTTAAGCCGCAGGAAGCTATGAAAAGTCTATTTGCATCACAGATTTTTAACGGTGTTAATACTTGGGATGTTAAAACATTTGTTATGTCATCAACAAATGACCTGGAAACACGGAAAGAGGTCTACAAATGGATCGCTGAAAATTCGGACAAATTTTATTATAAAAAATATCCTGTTAATCCTGTTGGTATTTATTTCTCACCTGAGACAAGGAACTTGTTTCCCGATGATTACCCCGAAAGCTTTTTCGGGATGATTTATTTATTAGCAAACTATCATTTTGATTACCAGGTTGTTTCTCCTAAAACTTTATCTGATTCCAATTATAAAGTGATAATTCTTCCTGATGCAAAATGCTTAAGCAGCCAGGAAATCGAGGGCCTAAAAAATCTTGCCGGGAAAGGAATAAAAATAATTTATACCGGGGAGACCGGGGAATATGATGAAAATAGAATTATCAGGGGAGAAAATCCTTTAAAAGCTGATTCATCTTTTTATAAGTCAAATAGTTTATTTATTGATAATAATATCAGTAAAAGCTATTACAAAAATTTAAAGGAAAATTTGAATAATTATTTTTATTCGGGTTTCTCCAATGAAAATAAATTACCTTCTTATACTGATAGTTTAATTTCTAAAATAAATCATTTTATTGAGATAAATCCTGAAATAAAAATTGATGCACCTTTAAATATTCTAGCCTCATATTCGAAAGATGAAAAAGGAAGAATATTTATTTATCTTCTAAATATTAATCAATTATGCGAAGTATGTAATAGAGATATAAAACAGGATAAAATTAAAATATCTTTTAATAAAAACTTAGGTAAGAAATTTTATTTTCTTCCGTTTCTGGGAAAACAACAAAATTTAAAACCTACAAATTTTTCTAACAAATACCTTTTGGAAGTACCCGGATTTGATAGAGGTGCAGTAATCCGGATTGAGGACTAGCTATGAAATTGGAAAAAATATTGAAACGATGATTTTTTAAGTCTTGTTCAATCGGATCTGGATGCATCAAGAGAAAACGGTATAAAATTAGTCTTGCGATTTTCTTATACGAATAATCAAATCGGTGCAGATGCTGCTTTGGATACAATTCTTCTCCATATAAGTAAGTTAAAACCTATCTTACAAAAAAACTATGTTGTTATTATTTATGTGGAAGGAGGTTTTGTTGGTGCCTGGGGTGAATGGTACTATTCTTCCCATCATCTTTATAATACAAATGATAGGAGAACAGTTGTATTTGCACTTCTTGATGCTTTGCCTCAAAAAAGGTGTGCCCTTTTCAGCCAGCAAAAGCTGCTGATTAGGGGTTTTTAAATCTATTGACTTTCTTCCCGATTTTATCATAATTAATATTAGTAAATATCATTCCGAATATTTATAATACAATTACAGTTTATACCTTTACCTATTATAATTATTCGTTTCTTTTATATCTCCTTTCGTGTTTAGATTATGAAGTTCTAAAATCAATGTCCTGTTAAATTTTTAGTTTTTATTTTCATATCAATTATTTCGTCATCAATTTTATCGATCTTGATTTTCTAATTCTTTTCTGAAATTAAGATTTCGCGATAGTCTTATTAGTAATGATATTTTCGTGAGTTATTTTATAGTTAATAAAAATGGTTGAAAATCAGATTAATTTAATAATAATCATTAATAAAATTCGAAAGGAATTATTATGAAAACTAAATCAATCTCTTCATATTATAAAAATATATCTATTATCTGGGCAGTTGTGTTTTTCATTGCAATACCTACCCTACATGCTACTACACATATAATCCAATTCGGTGGTACATTTGGTTTTACTTATTCGCCAAATTCTCTAGATGTTTCTGTAGGAGATACAATCCAGTGGGAGGGTGATTTTAGTTTTCATCCACTTAGTTCTACTGATGTTCCCCCAGGTGCGCTTAGCTTTCATCGGGGATCAGGCAGCCTATTTTCTTATCCAGTTATGGTTGCCGGAGAATACTTATATCAATGTGATAATCATTTTAGCATTGGTATGAAAGGATCATTCAATGCAACTATAACCGATATCAGAAATCCTTTTCTTCAAGTTAATAATTTCAAGCTTGAACAGAACTTTCCGAATCCGTTCAATCCAACAACCAAGATATCATTTTCATTACCGCAATCTGCTCTAGTTACATTAAAAGTTTATGATATACTTGGTCGAGAGATTGCAACTTTAGTTAATGATAAAAAACCTATGGGTCAATACGAAGTCACATTTGATGGGAATTACCTTGCTGATGGAGTTTATTTTTATAGAATGCAGGCAGGAAGTTTTACATCAACGAAGAAGTTTGTTTTGTTGAAGTAATTGAAAACATAAAAGGTGACTCCTTTAATATCCAATTTTGGATATACGAGGTCACCTTTTTATTGTCATTCTACCAAAAAAATAATTGCTTGCCTAAGCCATCTTCCCTATTCCTCACGCAAATATTTTTTTCATCTTGTCAGTAAATCTTGAAATGATTTAACCTATTCCGAGTGTAAAAAAACCTTGCTTAATTTTTAACCAAGTCCAATAGCTTTAAAGAGAGCAGCATTTTTAATAAATCAGATTTATGAAATTATTTTTAGAGGTGGATGGATTTTAATCTATAGAAAAATTTCTTTTTTTAAATTTCAGGAGCCATTTAAAAGGGAGCTAAATCCCAAAGTTCTTAACTAATTTACTTAGCGAAGAGGAGAGGGATAAATTTTTAGATTATATTAATTGGGGATTAGAACAGGCCGATAGAATCTCTCCATTTGTAAAAATCCATATTCAATAATAGATGAAAAGAACAAATATTATAATTTATTTAATTTTATTTGAGTTTCTATACGCAAATACAGATTATACTTTTAAGAACCTTTATTTATGATTAAAAAGCGCTTGGAATTCCTTTTACTAAAGCATTCTGTTAATGAAGCGGATGATAAGCTTGCTCTAGATAAATTTAATAAAAAAGTTGCAGAACTCACACGGGCAATTTCCGGTGCCGATGTATATAGAAAATGGTTGGATGAAAAAATTAAATACTTCAAAATAGCTGTTATTGACGGAGCGGAAGTACCTGATGATTCATACAATTATTAAAATTGAAAAAGAGTTTGATGATTTTAATCGCAAACTTAATGGCGATCCGCTGAAAGTACCTTATGAAGGCGGGTCTCCTACATCTGTAAAGCAGCGTGTTGATTTAATAACTTCTGCATTATGGATTACAACATCTGCTCCAACTACGACTTATATTCAATCATACGATGCAGCAGCAAATCAATTTGGGAATTTATTGTCCACACTCAAATCAATCGATGTAGAAGTCAAAGGCCTTGAATCAAAACTTGAAAAGTATGGTGCCCCATACACTCCGGGAAGATTTCCTGAATGGAAAAAAGATATTAATTAGAATTCAAATAAATAGTGATGTTTAAAAGCAGTCTCATAAACCGGGACTGCTTATTTAATTTGAGCAATCATATTCTTGATATATAATTTTAAAATAATATGTTCAAAAAAAATCTTCGTAAGACAAATTGTTTTAACAAGTTTTAAAAAAGTCCTTAGCATGCTCAATTGTTTTGTAAGATCAATGAAACTTATGTTTATTTTATTTATTATTAATTTTATAGTTTAATAATTTCAATTAGAAGAACGAACTGTTCCGATTTTATCTTAACTAATGAGTTCTATTCAGTAAGTCAAATTTTTGTGAAAACATTTTTATTTATATTACTTCTGATTACTCAATTGATTGCTCAAGAGGATAGTCTAAAAGTCTCCTCTCAAAATCCATCTCCAATGGTAGAATTTACACGAGTTCATGAGAGAATTACACAAAAAACCTATAAGGGTTTAGATTTAATAATTAAAGATTTATTTACAAAGCCTATAGAAATATTTATATCCGAAAAATCACTCCATTATAATCAATATGATCTATTAATTCATTTTCATGGAGATGGTAATATTGTGAAATATGCTGCAGAAAGATATAATGGAAATATTATTGCTGTTGATATAAATTTAGGAACCGGTTCATCCAAATATTATAGAGAATTTACCGATTCCACGCTTTTTATAAGTCTTTTAGATTCAATCCAAAATATTTCAAAAAAATTAAATCATATTATAAAGATAAACCGTATTGTACTAAGTGGTTTTAGTGCAGGTTATGGTGCCATAAAAAAGATATTAGAAATTAATAATTTATACAATAAAATTGATGCAGTACTTTTGCTTGATGGTATACATGCAGGTTATGTACCGGATAGAAGAGTATTATTCGAAGGTGGACATATTGATTCTTCAGCATATGAGGTTTTTATTAAGTTAGCAAAAGATGCCAGTGAAAAGAAGAGCAGGAAAAAATTTTTAATTACCCATTCCGAAATTTTTCCGGGTACATTTGTGAGTACTACTGAATCTTCAGATTATATCTTAAACATATTAGGATTGAAAAGAAGAGCAGTGCTCAAATGGGGACCATTGGGTATGCAACAATTAAGCAAAGCAAGAAAAAACCATTTTATGGTTTTAGGTTTTGCTGGAAATACTGCTCCGGATCATATAGATCATTATCAGGGCTTATACTATTTTCTAAATAAATTAATGGAACTTTAAGTAATTGTATTAATTCGTGCTAATACTTTAAAAGTAGGTTATAAAAAAAATACTTTTTTGCAATTTCTATTTTAATTATAAAGCAGATACTTAGAACGTATTTTTTTAAAATTATTCAAATCTTTTTGCCACGAAGAAATAATCTCTTCAGGAGTCTTTCCAGCATTCAGCATCAAGCGAACCTCGGGTGTCCCGCAGAGTCTGTTAAAAGATTTTCCTTTCCATTCAAACTTATCGGGATGATTCTTCTTTATTTCCCAAAGTAAATAAAGTCCTGCTTCAACAGGTTTGAAAATATTTCTGTTGGTTACTTTTATATAAATATCATTGCATTTTTCATTAAAATATTTAGGCGGTACGGCATTATTGGGTGTGGTTACCGGAGTTGTTTGAATTACTTCGAATTTGACACCGTCAAGATTAAAATTATTCAAATCATTTGCTGCTTCTACTGCATTTAGCCACGGAGCACCTATAAATTCGAAAGGTCTATCAGTACCGCGGCCTTCTGAAACATTAGTTCCTTCAAAAATGCAAGTACCCGGATAGACAATGGCCGTTGATAAATATGACATATTTGGAGAGGGTTTAATCCATTTTAATCCTGTTTGATCATACCAAAGAACTCTAGACCAACCTTCCATTTTTGCAATTATTAAATTACATTTTTGTCCATTGTGCAGCCATCCTTCCTGATTATACATTTGAGCCAATTCGCCAATTGTCATTCCATAAGCCGTAGGAATAGGCGCATAAGCAACAAATGATTCCATAGAATCTAAAGCAACAGGTCCATCAACATATACACCCCTGATAGGATTGGGTCGGTCTAAGACTATTATAGGAATGCCTTTTTCTGAAGCAGCTTCCATGGCAAAGCCGAGAGTCGAAATAAATGTATAAAATCTTGCTCCCACATCTTGAATGTCGAAAATAAGTATATCAATATTCTTCATCATAGCTGGAGTTGGTTTATAGGTTTTACCATAGAGAGAGTATATTGGAATGCCTGTTATG
>Ga0315554_1001464_pt1 | contig 13899 bp, 10 predicted proteins | sample SalMarSW160370MG_FD_202114 | JGI IMG/M metagenome (GOLD analysis project Ga0315554, IMG submission 202114) | Salt marsh sediment microbial communities from the Plum Island Ecosystem LTER, Massachusetts, United States - Salt Marsh Sediment SW1603-70 ... | reverse complement strand
CAGGCAGAGTCATTGTCGGAGCCAGAACGACGCATGCGACTTCGCTCCCGGATGATTGCCTCCAATTCTACCATCTGCCTGCGCCGTTGCCAAGACGCAGCACCAGGAATATTGCCCGCGTCCGACGTCTGTGTTATAATGCCCAACGCCGGACAACAGGCTGGCGAGCGGCCTTCCGAGTGGCTCGCGAGCGCGGCAGAGGAGCACCGATGGACACTGGTCAGGCAATGTATCGGCTCCAGCAGGCGGAGAACGAGAAAGCAGACTGCATCTGCAGACTCCGCCAGGTAGGAGAGAGCCTCGAAGACTCCTCCGAGGTTGAAGCCGCCGTCGCTGCGCATCAGGGGGCCGAGGATGCCGCAGCCGGGGCCGAAGTCACATCCCGCGACCTGGAACTGAAGGTGCAGAGCCTTCGCGCAAAAACCAAAGCCGTCGACCAGCGCATGTTCAGCGGCAAGGTGACCAATCCGAAGGAACTGTCCAATCTGCACGAGGAGAGTCAATACCTCAAGCGCAGGCTCACCAGCGCCGAGGACGAACTCCTCGATGCCTTGATTCACCTGGAAGAGGCAGAAGAGCAGTTGTCCGCGGCCGCCAGCACCCTGAGCGAAGCCAGAGCGCAGAAAGAGACTCTGACGGAGGACCTCATCGCGAAGCGGACTCGCTTGGAAGAGCACGTCCTCCGACTGGACGCGACCATCGGCGACATCCGGGAATCACTCTCCCCGTCGGACTTGGAGACCTATGAGTACACGAGCCGCCGCAAGGGCAGCACGGCGGTTGCCCTGTTGAGCCGCGCCAACGTTTGCGGCGTGTGTGGCGTGACAGTGCCCCTGGCCACCGCACAGCAAGTCCGCGAGCGGGGAGCCCTTACGACGTGCCCCAGTTGCGAGCGCATCCTTTGCGCCGAAGGGTAGACGCCCCCCGGCCAGCATTCACAAGGGAGTGATGCCATGCCCCCAGAAGCCGAACTCGAACGGGCTTTCGAAGACCTGCAACGCATTTTCAAAGATAGAGTCACCCAATCGGCCATGCACCGAATGGCGTACAGCCGCGATTGGAGCCCGCGCTACCGAACGGCACAAGACCTGCCCGACCTCGTGGTCGTGCCTCGCTCCACAGAAGACGTCGTCCAACTTGTGAACATTGCCCTGAGGCACAGCATCCCCGTCGTGCCCTTCGCGGGGGGCACCGGCATGGGCGGTGGCGTTGCCGCCTGGAGAGGCGGCATCATGGTCGAGACGAAGGGGCTGGACCAGATTCTCGAACTGGACAAGGAAAGCCTGACGGTGACTGTAGGAACGGGCATCAGCGTCTGGGCGCTGAACGAATACCTGGCCCGCCACAACCTCTGGTTCCCGCACCAGCCGGAGAGCAAGCGCGCCTGCACCATCGGCGCGTGCATTGGCTGCGACAACGACTCCACCTTCGGCATCCGCTACGGCAAGATTCTGGAGAACCTGACCAACCTGGTGGTGGTCACAGGCCGGGGCGAGGCAGTGAGGCTGGGACGCCGCAAGGCGTCCTTCTCATCGACCGGGTACAAACTCATGGACCTGATGGTCGGGTCCGAAGGCACGCTGGGCGTTGTCACCGAGGCTACGCTCCGCGTATGCCCCGTGCCGCAGACCCGCCAGGTGCGCGGCTATCTGCTGCGCAGCCTGAACGAAGGCGCTCAAGCCGTGGAGCGGGTGCTGTCCGCAGGGCTGTGCATAGACAGTGCGCACATGAACGACCGCGAGCGCCTCCACTTCTACACCCACGCATACCGTGAGACGTATCACCGCGAACCGGAGGTGCCCGACTGGGCCGAGGTCATCCTCTTCATCTCCTGGGCGGGCGACGAGGATGTGGTGGACTTCGCGATGGACAAGACCACCCGCGTTCTCAGGGACGAGTACGGCGCCGAGTTGGTCGGCGAGCAAGAGATGGTGGACGGGTGGTGGGATTCCAAGCACCGCCTGGACTTCATCCCGTTCAAGCAGAAATGGCCCGACAGCCAGCGCGAGAAGAAGTTTGGCGCCGCCGACGTGGGCCTGCCCATCGGCCGGCTGGAGGAAGCCTATCACAGGTTCCGCCAGATTGCCGCCAAGTGGCATCAGGACGTGCTGGGCATGACCGTGTACAACGAATCCGCCAACAGGTCCACGGCCAGCGTCAGTTTTGCGGTGTTTGTGGATGACTCCAGCGAGGAGAACGTCCGCGACTTCTACGAATACGTGCGCGAGATGAGCCAGATGGCTGTCGAACTGGAAGGGACGATGAGTTCATACATCGGCGACGGCGACAGGCTGGGTGGGTTCAATGTACTGGAACACGGCCTGGGGCTGGAGTACATGAAGAGAGTCAAGGCGCTCTTTGACCCGCAGGGCATCATGAATCCAGGCAAGAAGTTCGAGACGAGGTGGCTTCGATGAGCGCACGCGATACGCTGCTTTCGTACGGAGACGACATCTACACGTGCAATCGAACGCGCTGTGGGTTCTGCCGCGATGAGTGCCCTGTGTACAGAATCGAGCGGCTCGAGACCTACAGTTGCAGGGGCAAGATGCTGGTGGCTCGCGGGCTGATAGAGGGCACGCTGGAACCCGACGAAGAGATGGCCCGCATGGCTGATGAATGCCTGCTCTGCGGCTATTGCGCCGCGCGGTGTGCCCTGCAGAACGTGGAAATCATCACCGCACTCCGGGAAGCCCTTGCGGAGTCTGGGCACAAAGCCGCGAAGCACGAAGAAAACACCGCACAGATTCTGGAGACCGGGTACCTGTTCCCGCGTGCCGCTCCCCTCAAACGAGCAGGAACGACCCCGTTGTACCTTGGGTGTCTGTATCAAAGCAAGCCTGCCGAGGTGAAGACCGTCCTCTCGGTGCTGAAAAAGGCTGGCTTCGACCCCTTGATAGACGATGAAGTGTGCTGCGGGTACATCATCCAAGCCACAGGCGGCGCGGCGGAATTCGAGCAGGCACAGGCGCGCTTCCGCGAGGTGTACGGGCGCTACCAGGACGACGAGATTCTGACCCTGTGCCCCACCTGCAACATCACCTTGCGCGACAAATATGGCCTGAACACAAAGCCCGCCATCGTCGCAGTTGCAGAGCGGCTGCGACAGTTGAACCTGAAGCCGGTCTCCCTGACCGCCACCTATCACGACCCCTGCCATCTTGGCCGCATGCTCGGCGTCTTCGACGAGCCGAGGGAGATTGTGCGGGCGCTGGGTGTGACGCTGGTGGAGATGGAACACAACCGCGAGTTCTCAACCTGCTGCGGCGGGGGAGGCGGTGTCACCGCAGTGAGTCCCAGGCTATCGGCAGAAATCGCCAAGAACCGCGTGAGAGATGCGCTGGCCGTGGGAGCAGAGAGCATCATCACGGTGTGCCCAACGTGCGTGCCCACGCTGCTGCGCGGAGCCGGACGGCTCGCCAATGAGGTGGACACGTTTGTGGACGTGCTGGACTTGTGGCAGATGCTGGACGAGGCCCTTGAGGAGTAGATGATTCGCCGACGCCCCGAACCGCCGTTTGTGACAGGACGTTAGAATATCAGGAAGCTAGCAGCCAGTGGCAAGCGACAGGTCACTGCCACTGGCCTGTGCATATCAACCAACTCTCGTTCAGGATGGAGGCTCATGGGAAACCCGAAAACAAAACCGCTCATCGCCACTTCGTTGCTTTTCGTTCTCATCCTCGCAGGGCTTCTCGCCGTCGCGCTGGCCGCCCCCCAGACGCAGGACCTCTCCTGGGAAGATGAATTCAGCGACGCCACAGGCCTTGAAGCCATGACCACCACGGTCATTGCCGACGGCCAGCTTGTCTTGGCCACCACCGAGGTCACCTGGACCCAAGCCATCGCAGCGGATTTCCTGGCAGGCACGCTCAACGCAACACGGGTCGTCTCGGAAGACGGAGGCGGCGTAGAACTGGCATTGGCCGGGTTCTCCGAACCAGCCCCGACAAACAGCATGTCGCCCCCAGGCCAGAAGTCGCCTTCCGTGGCCGTTGACTCAGCGGGCGGTGTCCACCTGGTGTGGCAAGACGTGCTGGCATCCACCTATTGGAGCCTTCTGTACGCGCGCTCCGGGGACCAGGGAGCCACCTGGACTACCCCTTCCGTTCTACCTCGTAGGTCCAATGCCTATCAGTATCCGGCAAGCCTGGCCGTGGAAAGCCCCTCCAGCCTGCACGTCGCATGGCGCGAGTCCAAAGACGCTGAAGTCAGCGAGGCCATCTTGTACAGCCACAGCACGAACGGCGGCGTCTCTTGGTCGCCGCCCATCACGCTGGCCAACTACGCTTCCGCGGGGCAGAAGACGCCAGACATTGCCGTTGGCGATTCAGGAACCGTCCATGTGTTGTGGACCAGAGACCTTGTGGGCGCGTTCTACGCCAGGAGCACGAACTGGGCTTCGGTGTCGCAGATTAGCGACGTCAGCGCGGCCCTTTTCTCCAGCAGACCCAGCATTGCCGTAAGGAGTAGCACGGTGTATGCGCTCTGGGCGGACGACCGCACGGGGGACATGGAGATTTACCTGGACAGGAGCACCAACGGCGGCGCCACCTGGGGGACCGACATTCTGGTCAACGCCAACGGCGTTTCCACCCGACAGGACACGCCAGACCTCCTTGTACTGAGTGACGGCTCCCTGCTGGCGAGTTGGCGGGATGGCGCAGACAGGGCCGCCCACGGCTACGACATCTTCGCTGCGCGAAGCACCGACGGCGGATTGACGTGGACTGCGCCTGTCCGCGTCACTGACGACGGCAGCAGCATCGACCAGCACGACCCCACCCTGGCCGATGCGGGCCAGGGCATCGCCTACCTGCTGTGGCGGCAACTGGACAACGGGAAACTGAACCTCTGGTATGCGTACAGCCGAGACGGCGGGCTGACCTGGTCCGATGCCCTGCCCCTCGACCCCGGAGGGAGCGGAATTGAACACGAACTGTCTTCTGCAGCCGCCGACGCATCGGGGCACGTGTACGCCGCATGGGCAGACCGTCGCGAGGGCGGCGGGCGGGTGTACATCTCCAGGTCAACACTTTATGTCAATCAAGGCGACTTCGTCTCGCCCGTCCACGACACCGACGGGGTCACGGAGTTGGGCACTGCCTCCTGGCAGGCCAGCGTGCCCGAGGGCACCAGTTTGGCAGTCCAGGTCCGAAGCGGCAACACGGCGACTCCCGACCAGTCGTGGAGCGCGTGGTCTGCGCCGCTGGCGCAGTCGGGCCAGGCCATCCCCCTCCCGCCGCAGAGATTCGTGCAGTACCGCGTCACCATGACAACCACCAACCACCTGGTCTCCCCGCGCCTTCAGGAGGTTCGCCTCACCTACTCTCAGTTCGCCGCCGACGGCCGGGCACGCTCGGTGCTGATTACGCCCCTGAGTCTGGGCGAATGGACACAACTCTGGTACACAGCCACCGTTCCGGTCAGCACGACGCTGCACGTGGACATCTGGGACGTCACCAACACCCCTGTGTTGACTGATGCAGCCAACGGCGCGGACCTCAGCGCGCTGGATGTCGAAACCTACCCGGCCCTGAAACTGGTTGCCCGACTGAGCAGGGAGGACGGAGGCGCTTCTCCGCAACTGGATGCATGGGCGCTGACCTGGGCCCCCTACGTGCCGCCGACAGACACCCCCACGCCCACTCCCACGGCTACGGAGACGCCTACTCCCACGGCGACACCCACGGAGACGCCTACTCCCACGGCGACATTCACGGAGACGCCCACGGCCACACCTACAGAGACGCTCCTGCCAACGGCGACGCCCACTTCTGCAATAGAGATTCGGGCCTACCTGCCCGTCATCACGCTGGACTTCAGCCGGTAGCAGACCCTGCAACCAAAAACAGACAGCGGGCCCCAAGGGGCCCGCTGCTCGCGTTGTTCGTTCGAATCGGAGACCGTCAGGGTTCTACGGGGATTTGCAGCCGTACCAGAGTTCCGGTCTCGCCCGCGACAGAGATGTCCAGCCTTCCGCCGAGCATCTCCACACGCTGCATCAGCATCTCCAGACGGTCCGCCTGCCTTTTCTGTGCCGGTTCGATGGAGTGGAAATCCACCGGCTCGCCGTCGTCCTGCACAGAGAGAGTCGCCACCTCGCTTTCCACGTCCAGCGCGACCTGAACTCGTGACGCGCGCGCCTCATCCCGCGCCCTCGCTACAAGTTGCTGAATGGCGCGGAAAAGGGTGACCTCCACGTGGGACGCCAGCCGCCTGCCCGTACCCGACGGCGTGAAGGCAATGGCCAAACCCGACTTCTCCTCGACGTCCTGTAGATAGCGCCGGGCGGTTGCGATGAGACCCAAATCGTCCAGCATCATCGGCCTCAACTCGGCGATGAACCCGCGTATTCGCTGAAACGTGTTGTGTGCAGCGGTCTGCAGATTGGACAGTTCAATCCGGGCCGTCTCCGGGCTGGTGTCGAAAAGGCGCTCGCAGATTTCTGCCTGCAGGATGAAATTGGTGACCGACTGCGTAGGCCCATCGTGCATCTGCTGCGCAAGCCTCCGCCGTTCCTCCTCTTGGGCCTCGATGATGCGGGCGATGGCCTCAGAGTCGTTCCCTCGCGGTCGCACCTGCTGTTGCGGCTGCACCACGTCCCGGAGTTCCAGGGCACGCTGCAGGAAATCCCCGTACCTTTGGAGTTTTTCCTGCTTTGCCTGAAGTTGCTCCACCTGCCCGCGCATCACCGTCAGGCGCACTTCTGCTTCCTGCGCCGCCAGGTACAACTGCTGGATGGCATCCCTGGGATAGGTCTCGATAGCAGATTCCATCTGACGCAGCCGCGTGGTGACCTGAGCGTTGCGCTGCGCCAGCCTCTCCACCTCCGCCGCACTTTGGCGAACCAGCATGGCGATTTCCTCGATTTCAGTCCGCACACGCTCGTATTCGGTTTCCGTGTCTTGCCAGAACGATTGCAGTTGATTCGGTTCTAGGTCTGCAGGCATATCCCCTCTCACTTGAAGAGATTCTAGATTGCCGTGTCCTCCAGCCGAATCCACCCACGGCGCAGAGCGTAGATGGCGGCCTGAGTGCGGTCGTTCACGGCCAGTTTGCGAAGGATGCTGGTCATGTGGTTCTTGACGGTCTGGCGGCTAATCTGAAGTTCTCTCGCGATTTCCTTGTTGCTCATTCCACGCGCGATGAGTTGGAGGATTTCCATCTCCCGCGGGGACAGCGGCAAGAAGAGTTCATCCAGAGCCTCCTCAGCACGCATCGGGGCAATCTCATGGAACTGGCTCAGGAGCCACTTCGCCACCTCTGGCTTGTCCAGAACGGTATCATCCACGACGTAGTTGCCCTGATACACTTCGCGAATGGCATTGACCAACTCGGAAGCCGTGACATCCTTGGGGAAATAGGCAGAAGCCCCGGCCTGAATGGCGTGGAGGGTCTGGGTTTCGTCATGGTAGGCCGTCAGCACAATGACCCACGTGTCGGGGCGAAGGGACTTGAGTTCGCGGGTGACCTGGAGGCCATTTATCTCAGGGAGGTTGATGTCCATCAGCACCACATCGGGTTCCAACTCCAGGGCGCGGCTAATCGCTTCCCTGCCATCCGAAGCCTCCGCCACGACCTCAAAGTCGTTCTCCACTTCCAGCACGCGGCGGATGCCGCCTCGCAGCAGCGGATGGTCGTCCACAATCATAATTCGTATCTCGTTCACGTCTTCGCCTCCCTTGCCCATGGGCCACAACCCCTTATAGTATAGCACAATTGACCGCGATTCGCAACGCCGGATTTTACGTTGTGTTGGTGAGTGTTTTGGCTTTCATGGAGACCTCGCCAACCTCCCGCAGGTTGTTCCACGCCAACATCCGCCTTGCCAGCAAACCTGCAGGAGGTTCCGCCAACACGCTTTGGAACCGAGCCTTCGCAACGCCGCGATTTACATTTCCGGCAAGTTCATGTACAATACTCACGGCGGGCTGGCAAAGCTGCGCATACCGACTCTGAACCGCGGAGGTAACCCTTTTCGGGATGGTTCACACCAGCATTTCTGACGAAGCAATGGACGACGAGCGCGTCGTATACGGCTCCATCAGCGAGCGGGATTTCCCGCTGCTTCCCGTGCGCGACACGGTCCTGTACCCGCGCATGGTCACCCCTCTGTTTGTGGGGCGCGACCGCTCGCTGAAAGCGGTGGAGGCTGCAACCACTGCGGATGATACCCTCATCGTTGTCGCACAGAAGGACAAGGAGGTGTCCGCGCCTCGCCCGAAGGATATCTACAGCATCGGCACAGAGGTGACCGTGGGGCGCACCCTGCGCATGCCCGACGGCACCACCAGCATCCTCTGCCAGGGGCAGCGCCGCGTCCGCATTGTGGAATACACGCAAACCGAACCCTACATCCGCGCGCGCGTGCTGCCCATCCACGAGTCCTCGGAGAAAAGCCTCTCCACAGAAGCGTTGATGCGCGCGGTCCTGGCCCTGTTCGAGAAGATCGTGCAGTTGAACACCAGCCTTCCCGAAGACGCCTACGTTGCCGCCATGAACGTCGACGAGCCGGGATGGCTTGCAGACCTGGTCGCTTCAGTGCTCAACCTGACCATGGCCCAGCGCCAGGAACTTCTGGAAACAGCCGACCCTACAGCCCGCCTTCAGAAACTGAGCATTCTGCTCGCCAAGGAACTGGACGTTCTGGAACTGGAAAGCCGCATCCATACCGAAGTGCAGAAGGAAGTGGACAGGTCTCAGCGCGAATATTTCCTCAGGGAGCAGATGAAGGCCATCCAGCAGGAGTTGGGCGAGTTTGACACGCAAACGGCCGAGTTGGCCGAACTCCGAGAGAAAATCCTGGAAGCCGACATGACCGACGAGGCTCGAGGGCGAGCCGAAAAAGAACTGCAGCGCCTCGTCGGCATACCTTCCATGTCCCCCGAAGTCACGGTCATCCGCACCTACCTGGACTGGCTCATCGAACTCCCGTGGACCAATCAGAGCGAGGACAACCTGGACCTGCGCAACGCTTCCCAAACCCTCGATTCCCGCCACTACGGCCTGAAGAAGGCGAAAGAGCGCATCCTGGAATACATGGCAGTGCGGAAACTGGCGGGGAACCGGATGCGCAGCCCCATTCTGTGCTTCGTCGGCCCGCCGGGCACGGGCAAGACCTCCCTGGGCAAATCCATCGCCGAAGCGCTGAACCGCGAATTCGTGCGCGTGAGTCTGGGCGGCATCCGGGACGAGGCCGAAATACGGGGGCACCGCCGCACCTACGTCGGCGCCCTTCCAGGCCGCATCATACAAACCATGCGCAGGGCCGGAACCATCAACCCGCTGTTCATGATGGACGAGATTGACAAGGTCGGTCTGGACTTTCGCGGAGACCCCACTGCCGCGCTCCTGGAGGCCCTGGACCCGGAGCAGAACCACGCGTTCTCCGACCACTACCTGGAAGTGCCCTACGACCTTTCCAAAGTCCTGTTCATCACAACTGCAAACTTCCTCGACCCCGTCCCCCCTGCCCTGCAGGATCGCATGGAGGTCATCGAATTCCCTGGCTACATCGAGGAAGAGAAACTGGAGATTGCCAGGCGATTCCTCATCCCGCGGCAAATCACCGAGAACGGACTGGAGGGCAGCACCCTCGCGTTTTCCGACGAGGCGCTGCGCCACATCATACGCGAGTACACCTACGAGGCGGGCGTGCGCAATCTGGAGCGGGCCATCGCGACCATCTGCCGGAAACTGGCGCGCACCAAGGCTGAGGACAAGCCTATGCCCACGCGCGTGACGGCGCAGTCTCTGCAGAAGTACCTCGGCATTCCCGAGTTCATCTACGGCGAGGCGGAGAAGAAGGACGAGATTGGCATCGCCACCGGCGTGTCATACACCCAGGCGGGCGGCGACATCATGTCCGTGGAAGTGACGCTGATGGACGGCAAAGGCTCTTTGAATCTGACGGGGCAAATGGGAGACGTCATGCAGGAATCGGCCCAGGCGGCCCTGAGTTATGCGCGCTCCCACGCGGAGGCCCTCGGCTTCGGCGCCACAGACTTCGACAAGGTAGACATCCACATCCACGTGCCCGAGGGCGCGGTTCCCAAAGACGGCCCCTCCGCAGGGCTCACCATGGCCGTGGCTCTCGTCTCCGCCCTTCTGGATGCTCCCGTGCGCAAGGACGTGGCCATGACCGGCGAGATTACCCTTCGAGGGCGGGTGCTTCCCGTCGGCGGGCTGAAAGAGAAGATTATGGCGGCCCACCGCGCCCGCATGAAAACGTTCGTGCTCCCCAAGAAGAACCAGAAGGACCTGGCGGAAATCCCCGCGAAGATACGCCGCGATATGAAGTTTGTGTTCGTGGAACACATGGAAGAAGCCCTGGACGTGGTGCTGGTCAAGCCGCCACGCCAAGACAAGCCCGCTGCCGCCAAGCAGCGCAAGCGGAAAAAGGAAGCCGCATCGAGTTCGGTCGCACGCGCACAGTAGAATCGTAGATGAGGACGGGGAGGCTCGTATATGGGTGCGCCTAAGCCTGTCTCCACAGGAATGAAGACAATCCGAGACATGTTCATCGGCTGGTTCTTCTTCAACGGCTTGCTCGTGCTGCTGTATCTGGGTTTCCAGCGCTACACGCAACTGGACACGTGGATATGGCGCGAGCCTGTGGCGCGTATGATCACATTTGATACGTGGGTCGTGTGGCCCGACATCACCCCGCCCGAAATCCAGATGGCTGGCGGGAACCACGCCGTGCAGCGGATGGACACCGACGGAGACGGCTTCGAGGAATGGGTCGTCAAGTACGAATACGACCTTGCGACGCAGCGCAGCCCTGTGGCCGTCGCCATCTACGACAACGACCGGGGCACCCCGCCGGTCCTGTACCCCTACCGCCTGACCCTGCCCGAACGCGACTATGCCAGCGAGACAGGTTGGCGGGGCACACAAATCGAAATCAAGGATTTCATCAAGGGAGATACGACCGGCCGGCCGGAAATCCTCGTCCACGGAAATGGCCCGCCTGAGGAACTCGCCCTCTTCCGCTACGACGAGACGCGGAAGTCCCCGGACTGGATGGACCCGCGCGACTACCCGCCCGTGTACCGGTGCATCGGCTACTTCCGGGGCGATGCGGTGTTTCTCCCGGACGAGAACAACGACGTCATCGTCACGCGCCGCGTGGCCTACGACCGCTCCCAACTCGCCATCAAGGAGCGCTACCGATACGACCCCGTGCGCGACACCTACCTGGACGCCGACGAGAAGACGCTAATGCCCAGCGTGGAGAGTTGGGTGGACTTCGCGTTCAAGGAGCCGGAGGACGTGGCATCCTCCGAATACTCGGAGAAGATCGTGCTGGCCTACTACAAGCGCTTCCCCGGTGGAGACGTGGTTCCCTTCATGAGCCGACAGGCCCGCGAGTATGTCAAAATCGCCGACCAGACCCACGATTCGGGCGCTTACGGCCTGCCCGTCATGCCCGACCAAATCGAGCGCATTCTCATCCAGACGCTGGCCTATACCCCGCAGTCCGAGAACGTTCCCTACGTCGACTACCAGGGGATCACTCACTTTGGCGCCATGGTCCATGTAGAGTTCTTCTACTACCTGAAAGACGCCCCCACCGAAAGGCGCTGGTACTCCATCAACTGGTTTGTGGTGCAGGAAGAGGGGAACTGGAGACTTGACCATATCGAGCCTTGAGCCGGCAACGGCCACGCCGGAGGAATTCGAGAGACTGCTCAGCGAGGGGCGCAGTGCTTCGGTGGAAATCTGCCCCTTCGACAGTTCCCCCAGGAAACTTGCCGAGCATCTCGCGGGCATGGCCAACGCGAAAGGCGGGCTGGTCATTCTCACACCCCCCGACAGCCAGGGGGCCGAGGACTTCGAGCAGCAGATGGCCGAAGCGCGCCAGCGCATTGCCGATGCCGCGTTCCTGTGCGACCCCCCTCTCATCGTGCCGGTGCCCCAGGTCGCCCATGCCCAGGGAAGGCCGCACCTGCTGATTCAGGTTCCCGCGGGCTTGCCCAAGGTTCACGCCGTCAAGGGCAAGTTCTACACGCGCAGCGGCACCCGCAACCTCGTGCTCACCCAGCGCCAGTTGCGCCAACTGATGTTCGAGCGCGGGGAAGCCGCGTTCGAATCCCTGACGCCGCCGCGCGCCACGCTGGACGACCTGGACGACACGAAGGTCAAACGCTACTGGGAGTCGGTGCAGGGCCTCTCGGCGCAGACACCGGAAGAAGCGCTGCTCCTGCGAGGCTGCGCGGTGGAGCAGAAGGGGCGATTGGTGCCGACCCACGCGGGCATCCTTCTGTTCGGGCGCAGCCCCGAGCGGTTCTGCCGCCACAGCGAAATCCTGGCCGTCCGGTACCTGGGCGAAGAGATGAGCGACGAGTTTCTGCGCGAGGACATCCGCGACACGCTTCCGGAGCAGATTCGCCGCGCCGAGGCGTTCATCGCGAGCCACATGCGTCGCGGCGTTCGCATCAACGCCCTGGCTCGCGAGGAAGAAACAGAGTATCCCATGAAAGCCGTGCGCGAGGCCATCGTGAACGCTGTGGCCCACCGGGACTACGGCATCCGCGGGGACGGCATCCGCATCCTCATGTTCAGCGACCGCATCGAGTTCTACAGCCCGGGACGCCTTCCCGGCCACGTCACCGTGAAGAACATCGTGGACGAGCGGTTCTCCCGCAACGAGGCCATCGTGCAGGTGCTCTCGGACCTGGGCTTCATCGAGCGGCTGGGATACGGCATCGACCGCATGATTTCGCGGATGGCCGAACACGGGCTGCCCGCGCCGGAATTCCGCGAAACGGCCAACGGGTTCAGCGTGACCCTCTACGGCCACGGCGGGCGGTTCCTGGCCACTCAGCCCGAAGCGAAGAAGTGGAAACTGCTCAACCTGAACCCGCGACAGGAGAAGGCGCTGGAGTTCATCGCGAGCGAAGAAAGGATTACCAACCGGGAGTACCAGGACTTGTGCCCCGACGTCAGCCCCGAAACCATCCGCCGCGACCTGGCGGACCTGGTGAGCAAGGGCCTCCTGCTGAAGATTGGCAAGAAGCGCGCCACCTACTACATCATGAAGTAACGAGCATTATCCCACACATATCCCACAGTATCCCACATGGGATGTGCGGCGTCAGGACTGTTGCAAAGTCCGGCGTGCCGCCCGACACTGAAGCGGTCGGGCTAAGAGGGCGAAGCCCTGCGGGCTAAAGGGCCAGCCCGAAAGGGCTTTGTTCTCTCAGCGCGGTGGCCTCCAGCCCCGCGCGATGCATTGTCAAGCGGGCATTATCCCACAGATATCCCACAGTATCCCACATGGGCGGCTGCAAGCTGCCAGGGTCCGGAGCCTTCGGGATGCCTATGGCGCCCCTATGAATCGGTGTCCGATAAGCATGTAGGGGCGACCGGCCGGTCGCCCCTACCCACCCCGTGCGGCGTTGACGCATGGATGGGCGCATGGTAGAAGAGGGCAAGTCGTCGCAGAGGGCAGCTACGATCCCCCTATCGCCTCGCATGCACCACACACAGTCAGGACACTAGGGCCGCTGCCCCAGCAGCCCAGGTTCGCGGATTGAGAATCCGTACCGGACGAGTCGCCCTTGCAGAAAGTCAAGATCGCTTCCTCGGGCCTGTTTCGCACCAACACAATCAGTTGCGGCTTTTGCCATTGCTTCATCGCGTGCCTCCATCGACACACTCGCGCATCGGCGCCCTTCAAGCGCCCGCATGCGTGCATATCGTACGACAGGCGCCCGCTGCTGTCAACCGCCGCCGCGCATTGACGCATGGATGGGCGCATGGAGAATCGTCGTACGGGCGCAGCATGCTGCGCCCCTGATATGGAAGGACCTGTCAAGTCCCCCTTTTCAGGTCTTTTGTACACAGCTGCCATTGGGCGCCATCTATGGTGGCATGTGGCTTCTCCCCTTT
>Ga0315554_1001458_pt1 | contig 13953 bp, 13 predicted proteins | sample SalMarSW160370MG_FD_202114 | JGI IMG/M metagenome (GOLD analysis project Ga0315554, IMG submission 202114) | Salt marsh sediment microbial communities from the Plum Island Ecosystem LTER, Massachusetts, United States - Salt Marsh Sediment SW1603-70 ... | reverse complement strand
AATATATGAACTATTTTAAAAATTATCAGTTTTTTTAACTGAACTTACACATGGATATGAACTTCAATGTGCTCTGTATCATGAAATAAATTCATTCCTTGATTATATATCTACTTAAAATTATTTTTCTATCCCTTCCAAATAACTACAAGTTATTAATTAGAAGGATAACGTTGAACAAGTGCCCGCTTTGTATTGCTTTACGAAGCGGGTATTTTTTTGTCATTGTTTACATTTGATAACTTATCTTGAAGGTTACATTCCTTCTTTCTTCAAAGCTTGCACCACTGAAAAATGCTCCCTTAATTAAATGTGCATGATCTAACAAGTTAGTTATATAGATTGAAGGTTCAAGTGTATTACTTCCAAGATTAAATTTATAACCACCCGATAAATTAAATATCCATGAAGGAGTTGTATGCGCACCCTGGTTAAAATCAAATAAGCCGGTCTTAAAATTATAACTGTCGTTACCGTTTGCTAAACCACTTCCGTAAATCCCTACTAAATTAATAAACCAATTTTTAGGCTGGTAATTTAATCCGACAACTGCGGCTAACCTTTCATCATGATCTAAATCAAATGGTTCAGTAGAACTGTCAGGTGGAAGGAATCCTCCCGAAACTGGACCTGTACCATAAGCGTGGATTAACGAAGTATTAATATATCCAGAAATAGGGGTTTCAGGATTGCTGAATGTTAAGCTCAATTCTATACCACTTATTTTAACATGGTTAATATTAACATTTACCCTGATCGTGCTGGAACCAAGAGTCTCATCATCCAGACCCGGAGAGGAATCTTTATGGAAGTAAGTCAGTTTACCGGTAAAACCGTTAAGGAAGTTATGAATAATACCTGCTTCATATAAATTATCTTTTTCCGGAAGTGTGGCTCTGGCAGAATCACCTTCAACCGTTGCAATTGAAGATAAACCCTCAATATTAGTAGGAATGAATAATCTGTCGTAGCTTAAATAAATTGTACTAAAATCACCTGGGAAAAAGCTGATTTTTAACCGGGGATTTAGTTGAGTTTGAAGTCCAATAACTGGAGCTATATGGTGATCATATCTTAATCCGGCTTCAATTCTTGTCCATTCAAAAGGATGAATGCTGGTTTGTCCGAAAAGACTAAAATCGGAACCTTTAAAACTTGTATTAATTATTGGTCCATTACCGTTAATGTCCTTGAACTGAAATTTTTCTTTACCGTTAGTAGCACTAAAATTAAGTCCTATATCAAAAGCAAAATGATGTGAGAGTTCACCGTTGTATTTTACACGTGTGCCATAAGAAATAAAACTTCTATCCTGGTTAACTGTATATGCTGTTGTAGTATCAGTTCCTAAATACTGTATTGTTTGGTCATATGGACTGGTACCAAAAGTTAGACCGCCTTCTCTAACATATAAGCCTGCAAATAAATCACTCGACTTATCGGTCTCTGTTGAAAAAGTATGAAAATAAGAAAGAGATTGGAATGAATTGTAGCTTCCCTGGGTATCATAATTAATTCCTTCAACAGAATCGAAAGGAATCTGCGTTTGGGTCTTGCTGTAGTTTAAATTAGTTGTAAGGTAATCATTTGAGCTTAAAAAATAATCCATCTTGCCATAAAGAAAATAATCAAATCCATGATCATTAAATAGCTCCGGAACTGGCTGGTCTATTCTGCGATCAGTCTCTTGTCTTGCACCCGAAAAGAAATAACCGAAAGTCCCGATATGATCACTAAAAGAAACTCTCTGCCCATTCGAATTCAATGCTTTAAAGCTACCCACATTAGGACCAAGATTTTCATTGTTTGAAGTTAAATAGCTTCCCGCGTAGCTGGAAAGGTTTAAATGAAATTTTCCAGGCGGCACCTGGTTTCTAACATCAATAATAGCAGCTGACTGCCCTCCATATTCAGCAGGAAATCCGCCTGTATAAAAAGTAATATTTTTAATTATACCAGGATCTACAACTTCATTCAATCCTCCGAATACGCCCAGTGGAACGGGAATACCATCAATTATATAAGTATATTCACCGTGCTGCCCGCGTATATGCACTTCACCGGTCGGTGCTCTTACTGCTCCAACTAAATTTTCTCGTATAACTGATGTCATCCTTGCATCAGGTGACGAGTGAAATGTCTGTAGTTCTAATGTTTTATTACCTGTTTTTAAATCTATGAAACTGGACATATGAGCTTCTCTTTCCCCTGTAACCACCACCTCTTGCAGCCCAATTATATTTTGCAATAGAAGTATTTTTAGGTTATCATGTTCTTTATCAATTATAATAGGAATTGAGTATTGCTTATATCCAACTAATTGTGCGGTTAAATTGTAGCTGCCTTCTTCAATATCATTGAAGGATGCAATTCCGAAATGATCGGTCTCTTTTACGTTAACAAATTTATTCTCTTTTTTCAAAATTAGTACGACAAATGCTAACGGAGTACTCTGGCTTGAGTCAACTACGGTAATTTTATAATTGATTGTAACTACTTTTTTATTTCTACCTTTTTTATTGAGTGAAGCATGAATGTTTATAGTAAATCCCAAAACAATAAGAAGAATTATTGTATTCAATTTGAATAAATTATTTTTCAAATTAAATAATCTTTGTGTAGACATAAAAAGAATCTCCTTCTGAATTTTTAAAATATTTTTTACAGTACAATGCAGAAGAATATCTATTTTGCATCAACCGGATTTGTCAAAAACAAATAACAATAACGGGAAACAACAAAATTGTTGGAATCAACAATTCGATTTTGTTTAGAAAATTCTTCTGTGGATTAAATTTATTTGAATAGGTCTATTTTGAAGGAGGAGCTCTGAGGTGGTGTTTATAACCGAATTCTCGTTTGGGGACTTTGTTATCATTATTTAATGAAAGATAGACTTCACTATTTGCAGCTTCCGAACTTAAAACGGGAACATAATTAATATTATCAATTGTATTGCTAAAATGTGCAACAATACATTCGCCGTTTACATCAGAAAATTTATCGAATGGATTTGGAGTTTGGCTCTCTGGAATCTGCTCTAAATTATAATCCCCTTGATGAAAATCATAGTGATGGTAATGAAAAATTGTAAGGGAAATTAAAAATAAATAAGCACCTAAGAAGATGTAAGAATATTGCTTAGTGTATTTATTAAAATAATCGGTCATTTATAGGTTAAATTGTTCATTTTTCTTTATAAAGATATTAAAGTTATTCTTCAATCCAAATACTTTATATCAAAAATAGCTACTCCATTAGGTTGAAATTTTTTTTTAGTATTACTAAAATTATTTATCTCAATTAACAAAACTGTTACCTGCTATCAGTATTAAGATTGATTAGTTAAATAATTTTCTATTCCCATTTGCTCAATTTGATCCCGCTGCATTTCAGCCCAATCAACATGTCCCTCTTCCATATTTAGTATTTTGGTAAGCAAATCAACAGTAGCTTGATCTGAAACTTCGCGTGCTAAATCAATAGCAGTGTTATAAGCCTTAACAATCTTTCCCGTTTATTTTTTTTACTTAACAAACATTTGACTGAAAACAAATTAAAAATTATCTTAGTTATATAATCATTTCATCTATATTGTTCGTATATATTTTTGAACATTATTTACTTTCATTTCTTTCACCAACAATAGACAGAAAATTATGAAAAGACCAATCATTATTCCTTTATTAGTTTTATTTACTGGTGTTACTTTATTCGGACAAAGCAGTGATTCTGTAAAAACATATACATTAAAAGAAATTACAGTTGTAGGCCGTAAGTATTCAATTGACAGGAGTGAGTTCCCGGTTGAACAGGATAACCTAGGGTCTGTACTCAAATTAGGAGGATTTAACCTTGTTAGAGAAGGAGTTTCACTTGCTCAAGATATATATGCTGACGGTTTGAAAAGAGGTGATTATTCAGTTGTATTAGATGGAGAGCGTTACCAAAGTGCCTGTCCAATGCGAATGGATGCCCCGATTTCACGCTTTAATCCTATCGACGTTCAATCGATGGATCTTGTAAAATCATCTGCAAATTTACAATCAGGTTTAGGTGGTGTTATAGCGATACACCGTTCAAATCCTACCGAAAATTTTAGTTTAGAGAGTAGCATAAGCATGTTGTTTGGAAAGTCGGACGAAACGGATTTTGCTTTGTCTGCTGAAAAATTCCAAAACAGAATTTCTTTCAGGTATGCCGAAGGGTTTCCATATAAAACCTGCAATGATAAATCATTTAAAGATTTGTACGGATATAAAAACGACACAAAATATCAATATGGCGAGGCGTCCTTTTATGGTGTAAATGACGATTGGAAATATGGAGGCTCCATCATGTACACAGAAAATGTCTCATTTCCTTATCTTCAGATGGATGAAAGAAAAAGTACAGTTTACAATGCTTCTCTATCATATAGGGATTACAAAATATATCTTAATTACACAGACCATTTAATGAATAATGATTTAAGAGTGAGTCCAATGTTTATGGAAACCGCTACAAAGAATTTAACCCTGGGATTAGTTTCAGAAAATTTTGAATTGTATTACCGGCATTGGAACGCAGATAATAATATGATTATGAATAACGGTGCTATGCAAATATACAATAATATGATACCGAAAATAAATTCTTACTCAGCAAATTTTTTCCAAAAAACAAATTATCTCGGTTTTAATTTTAGCGGCAGGCTTGGAATTTCTTATACAGATATTGGTAATAAAGACATAATGACTTTTTACCGGGTTCTTTATAGTAATGCAAAAGAAAATAGGTTGTTTCCACAATTTGGATTAAATATCTCTCATTCTTATGTAATTGGGGAATTAATGACTTTAGGCAGTCAAATTGATATCACTGCTGAAGCACCGGAAACACAAGCACTCTATGTTGCACTTAAAAGGCCAATGGGAAATCCATATTGGAGCGGCAATACTAATCTTAAGGAACCTGTGCGTACTACATTTAGAACAGAATTTAACTTGTCAAATTTCCGAGTTGATGCCTTTGGATCATACATTTTTAACTATGTTTATCTTTCTTCAGCAATAATTGGAATGCAAAAATATCAAACCTTCGGAAATGTTGATGCACTTATTGCCGGATTAAATTTTCATTTTAATTATGGTGATTATGTTGAATCGGATGTTTCATACACTTATGGAGAGAATAAAACAAACAACCAGCCGTTAATAGAGATTCTTCCCTTTCAAATATCAACAAAAATTACATTGCCAAAGTTTTATAATATAAAATTATATATAAAACATACTTATGAGAATGCCCAAAAAAGAATTGACCCGGTATTCGGCGAAACACCAAGTTCTACTTGGAATAATATTGATGTAGGAATAATATGGGATTATACTTCATTTATATTCAGTGCGGCTGTCGAAAACATATTAAATAATAATTATTCCAAATATTTATCTTATGTAAGAAATCCCTTTGCCAGCGGTTTTAGAGTTGTAGAACCGGGAATTACTTTTAGAACTAATTTTAGGTATTACTACTAATTGAGGTACAGATTCAGTTAAGTTAAACCACTGGTAAATTAATCTGCCTATTTGTTTTTGCTTGAACGGTATCCAGAGTATGTATGGCAGCTTTGTCGACCAGGCATATCTTCTAAGCCAAAATGCAGGATGAATATCATCTTTTAAGTTAACGCTTGGCTTTTTGGCTTCAATAAAAAATTTTCTTGTTCCTCCAATCCTAAAGCAATAATCAGCTTCAACAGAGTCGGCCATTTTTGAGAATATTCATGGATAACATCTTTATAAGCTTCAGCATAACCTTTTCTGTTTTCAACATCCCAGCCAAGTTCTGTGAAAAAAGGATTGATAAATTCATTTCTTACCTGGGTTTCATTATATATGCCGGATTTATACGAACTGATATTTCTTTCGAAAAGACCGACAAGTTCTATAATTCTTTTAGGAGCAGACACTTAAAACCCGCATTTTATTATAAGTCTTTTTGCGACTTATTCTTTTAACAAAATTAAATCAAATGTCTTCTATTAAATTATTTTATTTGCTGTACTATTTGTAGGGACAAGCCGCGACTTGTCTCTACATTATCTTCCAAATAAATTTTTGAATCTTTTATTTTTCTATTCTTGACAAAATCATCCCATTATTTTAGCTTTTCTATAAAATAAATTAATAATATGCTGCAGAGGTGAACATGGCGCAAAACCATTCTTTTGATATTGTATCTGAAATAGACTTACAGGAAGCAGATAATGCTGTTAATCAAGCATTAAAGGAGATTCACCAGCGTTATGATTTAAAAGATTCGGCTACCTCGATAGAGCTTAATAAAAAAGAAAAAAGTATTTCTATAAACACAAAAGATGATTATTCATTAAAAGCAAGTATTGATATATTACAAACAAAATTTATAAGAAGAGGGATTTCTATAAAGGCTCTAAAAATGGAAGAACCGGAACCTGCTGCCGGGGGAAGAATAAAACAGCTTATAAATCTGCAGAGCGGGATCTCAAAAGATAATGCTAAAAAAATTACAAAAATGGTTAAAGATTCAAAGCTTAAAGTGAATGCACAAATTCAAGATGAGCAAATTAGAGTTCAAGGTGCAAAAATTGATGATCTGCAGTCGGTAATTAAAATGGTAAAAGAAGCAGAGCTTGATTTCCCAACTCAGTTTGTAAATATGAAATAATATCTAGACAACTTTCAAGATTAACAATTTGTTTACAATACCTTGAAGGTTATTTTTAAACAGCTATTGACTCAGAATTTTTTTATTATAAATTACAGTATGCATTGAGAAAAGATTTAATAATTGGAGAAGAAATGAATACGGATGAAGATATGGTTTGGACTTGTCAATACTGCGGAGTTCAAAATACTGTTTGGGTTGATTTAACTGTAGATGATAAACAGGATTTTATCGAAGACTGCAGAATCTGCTGCCGCCCGAATAGAATTATCATTACTACAGCAAAAATTGAAGAAGAAGCTTTTATTGAAGCCAGACCTTCTGACGAGTAGAATGATATATAGTATACACTTCGCTTTTTTTGATTTATCACATAAAATAAAGTATTAACGGAACGCAGTTTTTTTAGAAATGTTGATATTTGTTTTCTTGTAGTCTAATACATTTACAACACCATTCATATCAAGATCAGCATTTATATAACCTATCTTTAAAAGATTAGCCGCAATAACTTTGAAATCCTGGTTATTAATTTCCCCGTTAGAATCACTATCGCCTGAAATCATACCGAACACCCCATTTCCCAAATCTATTGATGAATTACCGAACGCTTTTTCCCCGTTTACTGTAAAATCATAATCTACAGAATTACCCATTGTTATAGGTTCCCCGCTCATAATAGGCAGATGATTTCTGTGATATATTATAAGATAACATTTTTCATCATTTATATTTTCAAAAGTCAAAGGACTCTTGCCGTCTAAAGATGTAATCCTTCCATCATTAGTTATAAATGCGGCTTTTTCTGCAATTACTTTTGATCTATTTGTATCGTTAGTTAATTCAACCAGAACCCAATCAACAATATTTCCGGAAATTTTGGCAACATGTTCTTCCCCATTATAATCCCAAGGCAGGCCTTTATAAGGTTGAGATAGAGGTATTAAATTTTCCTTGCTTAATTCATTTGACATGGAATTATTGTTGTAAGGTCCTTGTAAAAACAACTTAATGTTAAAAGTTACTTTTCCATTTGCCTGGGAAAAACAAAGAAAAGAAAACAGCCAGATTAAGATTGGGACGACAAACAAATGTTTCATTGTTTCAATTCTTTTATTCAAAAGGAAATTTAGATCTCCTCTTTGAATAAATCAAATTTTTTAACATGCACGGCACTTTTTAGGGCAATAACCGCAACTATGATATTTATTACTACCGAAATTATAAAAATAATTCCGATTAATTCAAGTAGATTCATATCTACACCTATTAATTATAAAAGTACCCTCACTTTTTAAATATCAAGATAAATTAAATTAATCCATAATCATTCTTAAAAATGAAGAACTATCTTCTTCTTTTTCTTCTTTTTCCTTATCATCTTTTTTTTCATTATTATTTTCATATTTCGAAGGATCAAATTTGAAACCGGACTTTGGCACATCATCTTCTTTATTATTTAATGAAGTTTTAGGACTTTTCACTCTATATATAGTAGGGATTTCGAGGTCCTGCTTGTCTATATCATTAGTATCCATAAAATTGAAACCGCTCAGATAGTTATCATCATTATCATTTGATTTCATTTTTTGAGAAGCAGAATTTTTTGAAGCAAAATTTCCTTGTGCGCCGTTAAATCCCGTTGCTATTACGGTATAGGATACATAATCATTCATATCTTCTTTTCTCACACATCCGAAAATAACATTAGCCTCTTCACCTGCCGCTTCAAAAATAATATTATTTCCTTCGTTTATTTCCTGGATAGTCAGATTACTTGAACCCGTTACATTTAATAGAACACTCTTTGCTCCTTTAATATTTATTCCTTCTAAAAGCGGACTTGAAATAGCTTTCTGTGCTGCTTCAATTGCTCTATTTTCTCCGCTGGCTATTCCGCACCCCATCAATGCTTCACCACTGTGATTCATAACTGAACGTACATCTGCAAAGTCTACATTAATTAATCCTTCAATAGTAATTATATCGGCAATACCTCTCGTTGCCTCATAAAGAACTTCGTTAGGTTTATCGAATGCAGCAAATGCATTTGTTGTGTTATCGAGAATATTAAGAAGCCGTTCATTTGGAATTACAATTAAGCTGTCAACATATTGTTTTAATTCGAGGACACCATTTTCAGCATCCATCATTCTTTTCTTGCCTTCCCATCGGAATGGTTTAGTAACAATTCCAACAACAAGCGAACCAATACTTTTAGCAATGGAGGCAATTACCGGGGCACCACCGGTTCCAGTTCCGCCGCCCATTCCGGCAGTTACAAAAACCATATCGCTTCCTGCCAGTATTTCTGCAATTTTTTCCCTGTCTTCCTCGACAGATTTTTTCCCGACATTTGGATCTGCACCGGCACCTAATCCCCTTGTAATATTGGAACCTACCTGGATTTTATGCGCAGCATTACTGCTGTTTAATACCTGTGCATCGGTATTAATGGCAATATACTCAACACCTGTCAATCCTCGTTTAATCATACTTTCAATTGCATTGCATCCACCACCGCCAACGCCAACAACTTTTAAAATTGCAGACATAGACTTGTCTTTGTCTATTGTTGCGAATTGCGACATAGTATCCTCCTTATTAATTTATAATTCGTCAAAAAATTGCTGCACTTTTTTAACAATAGAAGAAAATTTCTTAATACTTTTGCCTTTTCCGGGTTTTATTAAAACCTGGTATTCACTGGATTTTCCTCCGGGAATTCCTCTTATTAATCCTGCAACCGTTGCAAATTCAGGGCTTTCAATTTCACTTGATAAACCTTCACCTAATTCCTGCGGCATACCAATCCTAACGGGAAGACCAAAAACTTCACTAGCTAGTTCCGTGCATCCTTTTAACAAGGAACCGCCACCTGTAATAACTATTCCTGCTTTAATTTTATTTTTAAAGCCCGCTACTCTTATTTCATTATCTACTAATGTAAAAAGTTCTCTCATTCTTAAACTAATTATTTGTGTTAGCAGACTAATTGGTATCTTAGCATTACCTCTTGCTCCAACACCTCTAATCAAAATATCCTCATCTTTAATAATTGCACTCTCGGTAGCATAGCCGTATTCTTTTTTAAGGTTTTCAGCTTCTTCAGTAATAACCCCAAGCGATTCTCTTATATCGTTAGTAACTTGATTTCCTGCAACCCCGATAACTCTAGTATGTTTAATAGCTTTGTTATGAAATATTGCAATATCAGTAGTACCGCCTCCGATATCAATCAAAGCCACACCCAGATCTTTTTCGCTCATTTCCAAAATTGAAGAGCTTGAAGCAATTGGCTGAAGAATATAATCCTGTACATGAAGGCCGGCTCTTTCAACTGATTTTTTTATATTCTGAATAGCCGGGATTGAAGCAAGTACAATATGATTTGTTGCTTCAAGCCTTGAGCCGGACATTCCGATAGGGTTTTCAATTCCACCCTGGTGATCAACAGAAAATTCTTCCGGAATAATGTGAAGAATCTGTCTGTCGGATGGAATTCTTATTGTTCTGACGTCCGCTTCAAGCCTGTCAAGATCTGCTTTGGTTATTTCTTTATCTTCACTGCTAATTGTTACATAATTCCGGTGGCGCATACTTGTAATATGTTCGCCTGCTACCCCGACATTAACAGTATTTATTTCAAAACCTGCCCTATTACAAGCAATTGAAACTGCTTGTCTTATTGCCTCGGCTGTTTTACCGATATTTGCAACCAGACCTTTGTGAAGTCCTTCGGAAGGTGCCACTCCGAATCCGAGAATATTCATTTTACTCTCATCAATTTTCTCGGAAATAACAGCACAAACTTTAGTTGTACCTAAATCCAAACCGGCTATTATATTTTTTTTCATTCAATAGTACCTGTATTTTGCCCTGCAGATGTTGGACCGATATAAATATTACCGGCAAACCTTAAATCTATATAACTTGTATTTTTTACCATATCATTTAAATTCTGATTTTTCCATAAGCTTTCAAGATATACCATTTTTCTTGCTTCTTCTCCCTTACCTAGTATTACAGGCACAGGGTAACCGGAGAAAGTTAAAATAATATCACCGCCGTTCCTCAAATTTATTTCAGACAACCGATTCGGCATAGTATTATCAATCAATTTAGTTGTTTCAATTATTTTAACAGCATCCAGCAAGTCTTCATCTTTTATAAAACTGAATGGTTTTGTTTTTTCACCGGAATTAGGATTACTTATAACCGGTAAATCAATTAATTTGGTATTTGACATAAGGGGTAAAATTTCAAAATTATCCGAAACGAAATAAAGTTCGGTTCCTTTTAGAATAAGAGCTATCATTTTTCTTTCAGTGATATAGACATCAATTTCTTTTCCTTTTGTTTCAACATCCACCTTAGATATATAAGGATGTTTTTCTAAGCGATCTTTTATAACTGCTAAACTCAATTCATTATAATCAGAAATACCTAATAATTTTGTTTGCTTCAAATAATCATTTTGAAGTAAAAATTTATTCCCGGTAAGTTCAATTTTAGTAATACTCTTTTTTATCATTTTTTTCGGAAGCAAAATTAAATAGAATAAGAGAAAGATTAATAGAACAAAAAAGAATGTTCCTAATATTTTACTTCCTGCTTTACTCATAAACTATCTTCTTAACATGCTGATAAATTCTTGGTTAAATTTCCAAATATCTCCCGCTCCCATTGTTACAACAATATCGTTATCTTTCACAAGCTCAATTAATGTATGGGGGATGTCCGTTTTATCTTGAATATATATAACATTTCTGTGGCCGAATTTTTTTGCCGCATCGGCAACTAGCTGCCCGGTTATTCCTTCGATCGGCTTTTCTCTTGCAGGATAAACATCAGTACAAATAAAAACATCCGAATTTAAAAATGATCTTCCGAACTCCTGGTAAAAATCTCTTGTCCTTGTGTATAAATGAGGCTGAAAGATTGCCACCAATCTTCTATCGTTCCAGCCATTACGAATCCCCGCCAGAGTTGCGCTTGTTTCCGTTGGATGATGTGCATAATCATCAATAATTAGAATTCGCTCATTATATTTAACTTCAAATCTCCTGTAAACTCCGCTAAACGAAGCTAGTGCATTTTGAATAATTTTAAAATCTATTCCAAGTTCGTTAGCAATGCAAACCGCCACAAGAGAATTTTTTACATTATGCAGTCCCGGTATTTTCAATTTAATTTTTCCCAGTTCATTACCTTTATATTTAACAGTATAAGTACTGGAAAATTGTTCATAAGCTATATCAACAGCCCTAATATCTGCTTGTGTTGTTATTCCGTATGTAAAAATCTTCTTATTTATGTGAGGGATAATATCCTGTAATGCCGGTTCATCCATACATAAAACAACAAAGCCGTAAAACGGAACTTTATTCGCAAATTCGATGAAAGCAGATTTAATGTCATCCAGGTCTTTATAAGTATCCAGGTGTTCACTTTCTAAAGTTGTTAATGCAGCAATAGTAGGAGTTAATCTTAAAAATGTTCTGTCAAATTCATCTGCTTCCACGACAATATATTCACTATTTCCTAAACGTGCGTTTGTACCTCCCAGGCCGCTTAACTTTCCACCGACAATTATTGTAGGATCAATTCCTCCTTCGGTTAATGTTAATCCCACCATAGAAGTTGTGGTTGTTTTCCCGTGTGTTCCGGCGATGCTGATGCCGTATTTCATGCGCATACACTCAGCAAGCATTTCAGCTCTTTTAATAATTGGTATTTTTCTTTCGGCTGCGGCCATAACTTCAGGATTGTCAAGCTTTACCGCTGATGAATACACAAGTACATCCACATCTTCAAGATTTTTTTCAGAATGTTCTTCATATATTTTAATTCCCAAATCACTCAAATGATTCGTAATATCGGAAAGATTGTTATCTGAACCGGAAATTTGAAAACCCTGGTTCAATAATATTTCGGCAATCCCGCTCATCCCGATACCGCCTATACCGACAAAATGTACTTTTTTAATATTCTTAAACATTACTTGTTTGTTTCTATTTCTATTTTTAATTCATGGATGCGGTTAATTAAATCATTTTCATTTTCATAATCGTAAGGTCTAATTACTATTGGTCTTCTTCTATTATTTAATTTAATTCTAATTAAACGAAAAACATTTTTCTTCGATGTATCCCTTCTTCTTGAAATAATTATTGAAGACATTTCTTCTCTATTAAAAGTTTTTATTTTGAATCGATCAACAAATGAAATTTCATTCGATGAAATTTCCAGGTATCTATTTTTAAACAGATTATATAAAAGACTGATTAAGGAAACAAGAACAATAATTCCAAAAAAATAAATAATCGGATCTTTTGTTATAAGTATAAATGAACCTTCAAAAAATTCTCCTCTAATAATTGCATAAATGATGAACACAACAAAATAAATTATCGTCGATTGATAATAAAACGACATATTGTATTTGAATATACTTTTTTTGTCTTTGTTATCGTTCATGCCAACTGTGCATATTTAATTATATTGTTTGCAATAATTGAAGCTGCATTTTTTTCACCGAGCAAACTTATATTTTTTTTTATTATGTTCAACCTTTCATCGTTAAAAATTAAATTCATTACAGCATCAATTAATTCATTTTTTAAATTCTTATTCTCAACAAGTAGGGCAGCATTTTTATCCGATAAAGATTTTGCATTAAAATACTGGTGGTTCTCGGCCACATTAGGAGAAGGCACCAAAACCGCCGGAATGCTAAGTGCAATTATTTCGGCTATTGTAGTGGCGCCTGCTCTTGATAATAATAAATCACATGCAGAATATGCTGAATTCATTTTTTCAATAAATGGAGCTATCCATATATTTCCCCCGGCAATTGATTTATATTTATCAAAATAATTTTTACCGGTTTGCCAGATAACCTGAATATTATTCTCAACCAACTTATCAATTGAAGATACAATTGCTTCGTTAATTGATGCTGCACCAAGGCTCCCGCCTAAAACTAAAAGGGTCCTCTTTTCACCTGAGAGATTAAACTCTTTTAATGCTTCTTGTTTATTAATTGATTTTAAATTTTCTCGAACAGGGTTACCGGTTAGAAATAGCCTCTCTTCATTTTTAAAATATTTTTTTGAATCCTCGAAACCTAAATGGATTTCATCAGCATATCTTTCAAGCAGTCTTGTAGTGACTCCCGGATAACTATTTTGTTCCAGCAAAATAATTTTTGCACCAACTAAATTTGCACTAAATATTGCCGGACCAGCTACATAGCCTCCC
>Ga0315554_1001457_pt1 | contig 13953 bp, 10 predicted proteins | sample SalMarSW160370MG_FD_202114 | JGI IMG/M metagenome (GOLD analysis project Ga0315554, IMG submission 202114) | Salt marsh sediment microbial communities from the Plum Island Ecosystem LTER, Massachusetts, United States - Salt Marsh Sediment SW1603-70 ... | reverse complement strand
GGGGGATAATAGTTTTACGATGAACTTAGTGCTTACTACGTCAAAAAATGTTGCATAATTAACAAAATTTTTAAGCAGCAAAAGATTGCAACAAATCCATTTTTTTAAACAATAATATTCGACTGATAATTTCTTGCCCTTTTTGAGTTACACGGTATTTAAATGTTCTAGGAAATCTGGTTATTAAACCATGTGCTCTTAACTTACATAATAGTCTTGTTACTTTTCCTAATAGTTTTTTCATATTGTTTATCTCAGAAGGACCAAAGGCTTTTATATTTATAAGAGCCTCTGTAATTTCTTTTCTGGTAAAACCCTTAATAAAATATGCTCCATTCATAATAGTATTAAATAGCTTACATGTAAAATCTCTTAGTAAGTTAAATGAACCATATTGTCTTGTATTTGTGTTCTTCTCGGATAATTTTGTAACCTTGGGGTGACATAATGATTCTATCTCTTTATCCAATCCATTACTGCCTTGTAGATGTGCAAGACTATCAAGGTATCTGTCATTACATTTAGCTGATACCTCTGCTATCCGGTAAAGATTTGATATGCTTTTACCCATCGGCAACCATTTGCCCCGTGCATATATCTTGAAAGCCCTTGAATTATTGATTGTTGTTTCTATTCTTAAAACACTATGCTTATCATACATCTTCAATGAGTTCTTATCCATCATAAACTTCACTCTGAATCCTTGCTGCCAATAATTCTTTCTATCGGAGACTGCCTCTCCCTTATAATGACTATTGAGCTTCCTTCCAAAAAATGTGAATATGTTTTCCCCTACCTGGCATAACGATGCGTATTCTACCAGCTTTGGATATATTTCTTCTAACATCTGTCTATCCTTAAACAGCACATCGCTGGCATACTCACAATTATCTATACACCAACTATATGCCTTTCGTCCTAATGTATTCTCTATGTTCTTCATAAATGGATTTACTTTTCCCGCAAAGATATCAAATACCTCATGCCATTTCTTTTCTATTAATCTATTGGCTATTTTTTGAGCCTCCTTTATATCTTCTACATATGTAATACTGTTTTTATAGCTGCCATATTTTATACCTCTTTTATCTAATTGCTTCTTCAAATATTCTTTCCCGTTTATTGATATCTTTACTGTATATGGGAGCCAACTCTGGATTTTTACATACATCAATCCAAATTCCCTATCATTGTAGTAAAAATAATGATGTGTGCATTTCCTGTATTCCCATCTCTTTTCTAATTTCCCGTTCATTGGGTTCTTTCTCACAGTCATTGCATAACATGGTTCCACCGATGAGAGTATACATACAAGCCCTTCCTTTTCAGGAGCATTTATTAATATCTCCTTTGCTATTTCTCCTTTATCTATATTTGGTGAACTTATAAATTCCCTATAACATCTTCTATCTTTTTCTATTTTATCTAAGTGACTTTTTAATTCTTCGCTCTTTTTTAATACATACCTTTTATAGTCTTTCAGTAAATAACCCTCTCTGCTGATAAAATAATAGAACCTTTGGTCTATATGAAAATCCTTTATATACCCCCTGATTAAAATATGGTCAAATCCATTTAATACCCCTGTTATTTTTTCATTATATTTCTTTATAAAACTTTCCATGATTTTTTATGGAAATATACTTTATTTTTATCTATTGTTTCTGAATTGTGATTTTCTGACTCCTGATTTCTTAATCCACCGTTCGATTATTGTTTATCCTGTATCATCTGACGGTTTGTTTGTAGCTGGAAGCTACGCTGTGAAACTTAGTGATCTAAGTGTCTTAGTGTTATTTACCACTAAGACACAAAGAACACTAAGAATCACTAAGTTCATCGTAAAACTATTATCCCCCTCCATAATTCCGGTGCCATATTGTCACATATATTTGAGAAGGCCTTTTAAAGGCCAATTATAGGCCAATAGATGGCTGAGGAAAAAAACAGAAATGATGGTTTAATAAGTAATAATTTTTAAAATTTCTCTTGCCAATTAATAATAAAAAGAGTTTATTTGTAATATCTATATAGCTACGGGGATTATGTGAAAGCATATATTAAACACTTTTCCGAATCTAAAAGATCTTAAAAATATATTCAATTACTTATAGAAATACATCAAAAGGAGGGCTAAAATGGATAATACCGGCACAAAAAAAAGAAGCAAAATTCTCTCCCTGCTTTTATCCATTCTTACCCCGGGATTAGGACATTTATACAACGGCAAATTTATTTGGGCAGTTGCTATTCCTGTAATATTTATCATTATTTATGATATCATATACTATTTTTCATTAATAAAATCATTCACATTTTTTTTAATCTTTGTACTATTTGCAATATATGTTTATATATTTTCTATCGTGCATTCAATCGTTTTGGCCAAACGAAATTCTAATTATCAACTAAAAAGTTATAATCGTGTATATATTTATCTTATATGGCCAATCCTCTATTTTGGAATTGGTCAGTTGTTGCCGGGAAACAATTCTATAAGACCGTTCAATATTCCTACTAACAGTATGGAAAATACATTGAAAGCCGGTGATATGATTTTCATGGACATGGACTATTATAAAAGTGCGGATGTAAAAAGAAATGCTATTGTTATTTTTAGTTCCCCGGAATCTCCTCACAAACTTATGATAAAGCGTGCAATAGCATTAGAAGGTGAAAAAATATCAATTGTGAACGGAAAAATTTTCATTAATGGTAAGGAGTATAGAGAAAATAATCCCGACATAATCTATGAAAACAAAAATTTTGCTGACCTTCATGAAACGGTAATTCCGGAGGATCATATATTTGTCATAGGAGACAACAGACCCAATAGTCTCGACAGTAGAAATTTTGGAAGCGTACCGGAAGAAAATGTAAAGGGAAAGCCGTTGTACATTTATTTTAGTAATTCATTTGACAGGATAGGGATCAATTTGCAGTAAAAAGTAAGTGCTATAACAAGCAAAATTTATTTCTACATTCAGATCTTGGAAAATGAATTAAGAGACTTAATAATAAGTTAGGCATAACAATTATAATATTTCTAGATAATCTGATATAACTTAGAATTAACTTTAATTTAAAAACCGGGGGACAAAATGACACTGAAAGATATACTTCTGAATGAAGCGGAAAAAGTATATATAATTACAAAAAACCTTTTCGCTCTTGTTTCAAATAATGAACTTCAATGGATGCCGGCATCCGGTAAAAACTGGATGACAGTCGGACAACTTATGATGCACTGTGCCGGTTTCGGTTGCGGTAAAGCTATTCAAGGTTTTGTAAAAGGAGACTGGGGATTACCGGAAGGTTCAAACATGGAAGATTTAAATGAAGAAGACCATGTACCTCCCCAAACCGCATTACCCGGTGTTGAAAATGTTGAAGAAGCAATTAGACTTTTAGAGGAAGATAGAAAGTTAACAATAAGTTGTATCACAGATGTTGATGAATCAGAGCTTCTAAACAAGACTTTAATTGCACCCTGGGACGGAGAAAAATTAACATTGTTTCAACACTTATTACTAATGATTGCGCATCTCAACCAGCATAAAGGCCAGCTGTTTTATTATTTAAAGTTAATGGGTAAAAATGTTAACACGAAAGATCTCTGGGGAGAATAGACCTTGGATATATTTTTTAAGAGAATACTATGAAAAATAAATTGTATTGATTCGGAGATTTGATAATAAGTCAGGCAAAATTTGTTATTATAATATTTCATACATTCGGAAAGGTATAAAAATATGAATCTTAAATACAAACCACCTATAACCATTATCATTGTCTGTTTGTTTGAACTATTGGGAATAATATTAATACCTCCTGCTTTATTCAAAGAGACAACGCAAGCAATAGGTTTATGGTATCAAGTTTATATAGTATTATCCGGTTTAGTTAGTGCTTTCATTATTTGGATGTTATTGAGAATGAAAAAATTAGGCATTTATATTTATTTTATTTTATATACAATACATAATTTAATAGCAGTATTTGTAGGGAATTGGATTGTTTATGTTCTCATTATACCAATTGCAGGAGCTGCCTTATTACTACCGTATATGAAAAAAATGACATTAGGGGTTTAAATATGGAAAAGAATCCTTTCATCACGAAAACATTGATGCCAACAGACAAATGAACAATCTAGTTTTAACAATTAAGTGGAATAACAAACCACTTTAATAAAAGGAGTTAAAAATCAATTTAAGGAAAGCATCATCGCTTTTAATACTTGGTTCTGTATATACTATTTTTCACAAGGGTATATTTGCGGCGTTTCCCTCTTTATCCAATATTAGTTTTGCTAACAATATTTTCTCAGTTTTATGGATATTATCTACTCTGACTTTAATATTATTCATTTATTATTTTCTTAAAGAGATTGCCCCGCTCAATTCACAAATCAAGTTATCCTTATACTTAATTATGTTATTTACAAGTGTTATAATATTATTAAAACTTCCTTTTAGCCGGCCATTACTATCCGGGATACTAAGAAATTTAATATTCGAATTGTCCGGATTGCTGAATTCGGCTGCAATCTTAATATTTTGCTTTTCCTTTTATAAATTAATATCCAATAATCATTCATTGCATCAATCCTTAAGTTTATTAATTTTGGCAGTGAGCATCGGTTTCATATTAGAATTAATCCCTTTGGGTTATTATATAAATTTCATTTTAACCGGAAATGAGATTACTCCTTTTCCCCTACTGAAAATCTTGGCAGTTATTTTATTTTTGTTTTCATATTATGCCGTGATTAATTTTTTAATAAAATTCAGAAAAGTTTATGATTATAATAAATTGGTATCGAAGCAATCTATTTAAATATTGCCGCATAGCAATTTTATAAAGAGGTAGTTAAGCGACTTAAATTGAAAAGGTATTATATGAAAGAAATTTACCACTGTTTTTGGATAAATGCACCGCTTCGAAAAGTTTATTGGGCAGTGACGGAAAAATCCGGATTGTCCGGTTGGTGGACAAAGAGTTCAGAGGTTAGTAATAGAGTAGGTGGTATCTCAACATTTCGATTTAAATCCGGTGCATTTAACAAGATGAAGATTAAGAGTCTCAGTCCAACTAAAATCGATTGGGAGTGTGTTGATGGACATGAAGAATGGATAGGTACACAAGTAACTTTTGAATTGCGAAAAGATGGTGACGGAACAAAGGTCTGTTTCTCTCACTACGGTTGGAAAACACAGTCGGAATATACAGGAGAGTGTAGTTTCCATTGGGCAAATTACCTTGTTAGTCTAAAAAAATTATGTGAAACCGGGTATGGCACACCGGATGAAGGATCATAATTAGCTTTCGAATATGATTAGGAGATTACGGTTAGTTCATGTTTTGTTTTTATTAAAACAGATTATTAAATAAATAAAAATCCGGGAGATAATTTTGTAATGGAAGAAAAGAAATTTGACTGGACATATTTCAAGAGAAGAATTTATATAAATAAATGCAGTAAAGAAGATTTGTTTTTAAAATGGGCTACTCCAAAAGGATTAACCGAATGGTTTATTGAAGAAGCAGATTATGAATATGGGAACAAAAGCTACAGAAAACCGGATGAAATAGTACGGGTGAATGACCGATATAAGTGGAAATTTCATAGGGGTTCAATTGTCACCGGGACAGTACTAGAAGTAGAGGAAAATTATTTATTCAAATTTACATTCGGCAAAAAAGAAATTAATTCGGCGGAAGATGTAATTGTAACGGTAACAATTCATGAAAAAAACGGGAAATGTTATTTCGATATACTTCAAGAAAATATGGCCGCCAGTAAATATGGTAAGGTTAACTACTACATTAGCTGTGATATGGGATGGATGTTTCATACGAACAATTTGAAGTCTATTTATGAAGCCGGACATGATTTGAGGGTAAAAGGCGAAAACAGAATGCATGTAGATGCTCCAAGCGGGTATCCGCTGGATCAATATAAATGGACTGAGTTCAGGCAAATAGAATATATTACGGCATCCAAGGAAACTGTCTTTGAAAAATGGATGACCTCAAAAAATATTGTTGAATGGTTTGTTGCAGAAGCAATATACAAATACGATGGGACAATAGTCAGAAAGCCGGGTGAAAAAATTAAAGCCGGTGACAAGTATACCTGGATTTTCTTTCAGGGAATTAAAGTAGAAGGAACAATATTAAATGTAATTGATAATGAATATTTGTCATTTACATTTGGGAAAAAAGAACCTGAATCAGAGGAAGATGTCATTGTGGAAATCTTCTTTTCTTCCGATTCTGCTAAAAGAACTCTGATTGAATTACATCAAAAGAATATTGCTGATTCCGAATACGGACATGTCAATTACAATTTAAGCTGCATGATTGGATGGTGTTATTTTTTAACTAATTTAAGATCTGTATTTGAATCCGGTTATGATTTAAGGGAAAAAGAAAAAGATTTGGCTTTAGAATCACAAGAATATACTTTAGAACGATGAAGGGATATAAGCCTTCTGCTTAAAATAGCAATTTAGTCGATAGCGTTTACACACTCGGTATCCGGCTTCATCCTTTGGGTTACAACGGATAACTTCGTTTTTCAGACTACGGTTGGTAAACCCGCTTCGGAGAAGGCAGACGGCTTAATTGCAGGTCGTTAGATTTTTTCAAATATTCAATAATTGAGAGAGATATGATGAAATATGTAAGAGGTATTATTTTTATTTTTTTCTTTTGTACGAATTTGGTAGCTCAAACTGGTGGAGTAAGAGAATATGGCATACAAATCGGAAATTATGCAGCGGGTAAATACAATTCTATAACAGACGTTGAAGACGTAAAGGTAGGTCACTTTACTTTGGTAAAAGGTAATAATATTAGAACGGGAGTTACCGCCATTTTACCATATACTGGAAATATCTTTATGAATAAAGTTCCAGCTGCCATATATGTTGCAAATGGTTTTGGAAAGCTTACCGGTTATACTCAAGTCGAAGAGCTTGGGGAAATTGAAACCCCCATTATTTTAACAAACACACTATCTGTCCCGACCGCTGCAGATGCTTTAATTGATTATATATTATCTGTTGATGACAATAAGAAATATGTAAAATCTATAAACCCTATTGTTGGAGAAACAAATGATGGTTCCTTAAATGATATCCGGGGAAGATATTTAACTAAAGCAAATGTAATTGATGCTATTAACAATGCAATTTCTGGTTTGATAGAGGAAGGTTCGGTAGGGGCTGGAACCGGTACTGTTTGTTTTGGTTATAAAGGCGGAATCGGAACATCTTCTCGAGTATTATCAAAGGAAAGAGGCAGCTATACAGTTGGTGTACTGGTTCAAACAAATTTCGGCGGCAATTTAACTATTTCAGGGATACCTGTAGGTAAAGAATTAAAAAATCAAAAAGAAATGAATTCTGGTGATGGTTCATGTATGATAATAGTTGCTACTGATGCTCCAATTACATCAAGGAATTTAAAAAGATTAGCAAAGCGAGCAATATTTGGTGTTGCAAGGACTGGCGGACACTGTTCAAATGGAAGTGGTGAATATGTAATTGCATTTACAACAGCAAAAGGTTTACGAATTCCTTACTATTCTCCCAATAATGATTATTTAGAAAGAAAAGAATTAAGAAATGATAAAATGACATCGCTATTTGAAGCGGTAATTGAAGCAACTGAAGAAGCGATCCTAAACTCATTATTTGAATCAAAAACGATTACTGGAAATAATGGGCTTACTATTGAAAAGCTGCCAATAGAAAAAGTATTAAAGATTCTTAAATATCATAATATATTAAAATAAAGAACTTAATTAAGTAAACATGAATTCAACTGTTTAGGTTATTTTAATATTAAGGGCGAAACCTAACAAGTTACAAGCAATTAAAGCTGAAAGCTTTTACGCATTCGGCATGCGGCTTCGTGTTGAAGACTACGCCGGATAAACGGGGCTCTTTACCTGCCAAAGCTGCTTTGGCGAAGGCAGGCAGCTTAATTGTATGGTTGTTAGGCATTAAAAATTAATTGCAGATTTTTAATATGATTGAAGATTTAAATTATAAAAAAATTGCCAAAGAACTTTTTGATGATATTCAAAAAGTAAAATTTAAGAATACTCCAAATCTTCGAAGAGTTCGTAAGAAGTATTCAAAAATACTCGCTCAAGCAGCTCCTGAACAAATTTTAGATTTTGCCAGATATTTCATAGATAATTATGATCATCGCTGGATTGCATTTGAAATAATTAAATGCCATAAAACTGCAATTAAAATTATAGGTATGAAAGAATTAGAAGAATTTGGGAAACAAATTAATAGCTGGGGAGCAGTTGACATATTCGCCGGATTTTTAGCCGGACCTGCCTGGCGTAATGGCCAGGTTCCGGATGAATTAATATTAAGCTGGGCCATCTCACCAGACCATTGGTGGCGGAGAACAGCACTCGTTTGCACAATACCTTTAAACAAGCGCTCGGCGGGCGGTCAAGGTGATATTCATCGAACTCTAAAAATTTGTCGTAAATTGGCAGCCGATAAGAATGATATGGTAATCAAAGCTTTATCCTGGGCATTGCGAGAATTAATTCCTCACGCTCCGGAATCCGTTCGAAAATTTATTAGTGAAAATGAAAGTCTACTTGCAGCACGAGTAAAACGTGAAGTAAAAAATAAATTGACAACGGGAGTAAAAAATCCTAAACGGGAGACAAAGTAATTATTAATATTTTTTTATTCGTCTAACAAAACAATTTAAGCCGATATTGTTTACTCATCTGGATTCGTTTTAAAGGTTACGCTGGACAGATTTTTTCATGGATGATGGCTGTGCCAGCTATATTCTTGTTTATTAATTAACTTTGAAAACGGTTGAAACCGTTCAAGGTGGTTTTGGTTTTTTCGCTTTTAAACCAATAGATAAATCAATTGGTTAATGATATACTATTAACAAAAGCTAATCATTATTGAGCATCCTATAAATATGATTAGATTTTGTTTATTACATAATATCCTTCCAAATAAAAATAAACACTATCTCCGGGACTATTTCAATAATAACATTTTTCTAACTGCAGTGTAGTTCTCAGCTGCAATCCTGCAGAAATAAATTCCGCTCGATATATTTTCGGCATTAAAATGGATTTTATAAACTCCCGCTTTTTGCTGATTATTTACTAGAGTTGCAACTTCACGTCCAATTGAGTCATAAACTTTTATAGATACAAATGTCTCATGGGGAATTTGATATTCGATTGTCGTTGACGGATTAAACGGATTTGGAAAGTTTTGTTTTAATATAAATAAAGTAGGAATATCATTAAATGAATTCTTTTCATCTACCTCCGTTATTGTTATAGGAGCTTTAAAATCAAGCTTAACGATTTGATCATTGCTTACGTTAATCTTAACAGAATCACCGGTACTTAGAAAATTTCCGTCCAGAGATATCGACCAATTTAAATTAAGAGTATCAGGACCTTTAATCTTTATAGTATATTCACCATCGTTTAACACAACTAAATTATATTTTCCGTTCACATCCGAATAATCATTATCAACATCCGATATTATTACAAAAGCATTCTGAACAGGTAAACCGGAGCTGTCGGAAATAATTCCTGATATTACCCCGGCAGTCTCGAAATCCGAATACTTATAAACCTGGGTTGAGTAAGCATCTTTTATGTCTATAGTTTGGGTGGGATCTCCAACATGGTAAATTTGAAGGTCCATAAGTTTATAAGGTCCATCGACAAGATCACCGTAAATAAATCGACCGTCAAACTTAAGATGTAACTTTTGTGGAGTGTTTTCCTGTAAAAATTCTATTGTAGATGACCATAAGATAGTCTCATCTTGTGAATCTACAAGACGGGCGAGTGCAAATACATTGCCTGAATCACGCGGCACAACTTCAATTTCTATTACAAGAGTATCTATTAATTTATTCGAATCAACATCAATTGAATTTTCAGAATAGTTACCTGTTGAAGAAATAATTTGAGCCATTGGTTCTTCAAATTGTGAAGCAGTATAGGATTGTGTTGTATAAATATCCGAACCGGAAAATATTACTTTGGCACTATCCCTTATAATTGCATATCCAATCTTATAAGGACCATCAACCTGACTTTTATTTATTTCTGTCCCGGGAAAATTCAACTTTGCAGAATTTGTTCCGGATGCAAATGCTGTTTTAGATTCAGTCCAGGTTATGTTTTCTCCGTTTTGCCCCATTAGCCATGCCAATATTGTATAAAAGTTTGGAGTTAAGGCATCAACAGTAAGTGAAACCATTAGAGTATCGAATAATCCGTTTGAGTCAATATCAATACCTTGACTTGAGCTTCCACCTGTTATTTTAACTTCCGGCGGATTAAATTGATTAGCCTTGTAACTGGTTGTTAGAAGTTCCTTAAATGCTGTTTGTTCACCATCGGGATCAATAACCTGGATGTATATTGTATATGGCCCATCTATACCTAATGCCGCAATATTTTGTGCAGGTAGAGAAAAATCAAATGAATTACTACCAACCGGAATTGCAGAAGTCTGGCTTGATGAAACAAGAGTTTGATTATCGCCGAATAATGAAATGTTTATTGTGTATAATATAGATCGGTTCGTCTGTGTAGAAAAATTTACAAGTATTTCATCATAATAACTATCGCTGTTTGTGTCCCGTGCAATTTCAGTAACCTGGTTTAACCTCAATGTAAATTCTCCAAAATCTGAAAAACTATATGAACCAGTACCAAAAGTATCAGCAGCCGTTACAGTACCTGCGCTATCAACAATAATCAAATTCATTTCATAAGGACCGTTTAGAGCATTATTGAAAATCTCCTCTCCACTAAAAATTGGATTGACTTCATAGTTTCCCGTCTGAGGGCCAAATTCTTCACTCCAAAATGCTGGATCGGTATAGGATGAACGGGAAGTAATAAAGTTATCCCCCTTTTGCAGGATACCTGTAACCCTATACATACCCGGGGTAGTGATTTCTACTCCTATAGATGCTCCCAATTGATTATAGACACCATCACCATCTGAATCGAAAGAAGTATCAGAATAAGATCCTGTGAATTTGGCTTCATCCGATTGTAAATTACTAACAGTTTCTGATTTTAATAAGGATTGGTATCTATACTTTGGCCAATTTCCCTGACTAAATTCAAAATTACTTTCCAAATTATAAAAGGTTGGTCCGCCTTTAGTTTTACTCGTGTTACCATCTATACTTTCAATATCATATTCAACATGATAGTATTTATCGCTTCCAATAAGGTTAAAGACAGGATCATAATATTTGTTACCAAGTTTGCCGAACCAATGAGAAGCGAATACCCATCTATCAAAACTCTGATCGATAAATCCCCTTGCATTTCCATTTGAACTTTCCAAATTACCAAAGGCAACAAGCCCGGTTGGACTCACAAAACCTAATTTATTACGACCTGTATGACCATCCTGAATTGCACCATCGACTCCTAAAATTAATAAAAGATTGGTCCAAACATTTGCCATGTTGCGGCAATTACCCCAATTTGCTAAGCCTTCAATTAATTTAAACCATGCATTACCTCCATTAACGTATCTCCATTTGCTTCTAGAGTAAATACCATCCATAATTTTTTCAGCAATTTGTTCTTTAGTTTTTGAACCATCAGCCCACTCAATTGCTTTTTGCAGCCATATTTTCTTAATAGATGATAATTGAGGTGAATTATAACTAACCCAAAGTGGAAATGAAATAATTTGTTCACCTATTTTGTTATTCAGATTATTTTTAAAGAAAAATTTTAATTTTAATTCATACACTCCGATCTTTTGAGGAAGATTTATAGAAATTACGCCGCTTTTTCCTACAATACCTGCAACACCTTTCATTCCTGTATTAACAATTTCCCAATTACAATCAGTTCTTGAATCATCGCCTAATGATGATGGAAATGATGCAAGTTCAACCGGCAGCCTAAACCATCCATTTTTCATTCCTGCTGCAACAGGAGAATTAGATAAAATATTAGTAAGCTGCCCTTTTTCATCATAGGTTCCTTCCCATACCGGTTTGGGAACATCCTGGATATTTATATTTAACGTAGCAGTTATTTTCTTTACTCTAATATTCCATAGAACCTGTTGATCTATAACGTTACCATAAGTCCATCCCGTTTCACAAGGATCTTCCGGATCATGCCCCCATCCTAAATTTGCTCTAAGCCATGTTGGTTTTACTGCATCCGGAGGAATCTCAACCGTTGCTTTTGCAGTCATTGTTCCTCCATAATTAATATTTTTATAACCTGTCAAGTCAGCGTTAAGCACTTTTTCATAAGGTTCCCAAACCTTATTTCCATTCCAATCTATCCAGACATTAACATGTTCAGGACTGCTATCATATGCCCAGCATGATTCACCTGATTTACAGTTTGTTGGATTTGCGATATATACATCAACTGTTATATCCAACAAATTTCCCGGCTTTTCAACAACATTTACACTGCTTATTTTTTCAAAAGTAGTGCTTCCTCCGGATGACTCACAATACTCCGGTGCTGTCACAGATGATAATTTCATTATTGGAAATGTTTTCCGTTGTTCCATTGCCTCATTTATTGTCTGCGAGAATGCTTCCTGAGGCAGTATTATAAAAAATCCAAATAGAGTTATGGTTCTGAATATAAATAATAAGAACGGATTTGGTTGCTCTTCCTTTGTGTAATTATGAACTCCTGTTTTTAACAAAGGATGCCGAGTATTATTCTTTATTGATGTTTTCAAAATATCCTCCATCTATTAAAAAATAATATTTTGTCTTTACCTGATATGCAGAAATAATAAGCTTAAAGAACAATATAATAGAAATAGCGTATCTATTTATGAAATATGCAGGAAATCGGAGTTGATGAAAAATTCGTATTATATAGGAAAAAACATCCTATATATATTCTTGTAGAAGAGAATTACTAATTAACTTAAAAAAAAAATAATCCAAAAGAAAGTTAAATAAATTAATTAAGCCTTTTTTAATCTTGAAGGTATGATAAATATAATCTGCATTGTCTATTTTTTAGACTAAGATTATTTCAATAAACCCGGTTTCTTTAAGAAACCGGATTTATAAAATAGCCATTAAATTTTATCTACGATATGTACCTTAGCTTTAGAAACCAAATAATAGAAAGCGGGAATTACAAACAGTGTTAATATTGTTGAAACAAGCAGTCCGCCAATAGCTACAACTCCGAGGGGAATCCTCATTTCTTTACCGGCATCACCAATTCCTAATGCAAGCGGGAGCATACCAAGAATAATTGCAGTGGTTGTCATAATCTGGGGTTTTAACTTGGTAGGGCATGCTTCCATTAAAGCATCTTTCGGAAGATACCCCTGCTCACGTCTTAATTGATTTGTATAATCCAAAATCAATATTGCATTATTTACCACTATACCGATAAGCATTATAATTGCCATAAGTGAAGTAATACTGAATGCAATGTTAGTTATATAAAGTGACAGAATTACACCTATCATTGCAAGAACAACGGTAACCATAATCATAACAGGCTGCCAGAAACTTTCAAGAATCGCAGCTAACAACATATAAGTAAGAAGAACTGCGAGGAAGAATGCAAATATCATATCTGCAATCATATCATTCATCATTCGGACATTTCCTCCCCATTTTATACTGTATCCGGGAGGGAAATTAATTGTTGCCAGTCTATTCCCTATTTCTGTTGTAACATTTCCCAGCGGAACTCCCTCTGCAGGTGAACCGGTAAATGAAATTGTTGTAAACTTATCTCTATGCAAAATTTTTGTATAACCGCGGGTAAATTTCACATCGGCAACCTGCGACAATCTTAAAGCCCCTGCAACTGGGGATACAACAGTTATGTTGCCGATATCTTCCGGTGTTCTTACCGAATTATCATTTAGAGTTACGGTT
>Ga0315554_1001455_pt1 | contig 13961 bp, 10 predicted proteins | sample SalMarSW160370MG_FD_202114 | JGI IMG/M metagenome (GOLD analysis project Ga0315554, IMG submission 202114) | Salt marsh sediment microbial communities from the Plum Island Ecosystem LTER, Massachusetts, United States - Salt Marsh Sediment SW1603-70 ... | reverse complement strand
CCAGATCACCGCACCCTCATCGTCCGCGCGCACCAGCCACGCTTTCGCGCTGCTGCCCACCCAGTGGGTTCCGCCAAACAGATACCCTCCCGCGCTGGGGAGAATCACCGCGTTGAACCTGCTGGAATTTGTACCGTAACTGCGCGTCCACTCTATGTCACCGGCATCGTTCATCCGGGCGGCGGCTCCTCTGTTCTGTAACGAAAACTGTCCCACGGCAATGATTGCGTCGGAGGCTCCCAGCGCGAGGTCGGCCGCGGAGCGGAGGTCGGTGTACAAGCTGTCCCAAAGCAGCACCCCGTCCCGATCGAGGTGAAACATCAGCATCTCGCTCGTGTTCTCGTTGATCACGCTTGCCCCCGCGGCGATCAGGGTGCGGTCGGATAGTTCAAGGGCGTGGTACAGGCGGGGCGATGGTGCGGACTGGGGATAGCTGTACACCCACGTCCCCCCGTAGATCGTCGTGAAATGCCAGACAGGACCCTCGTTGACTTCCCCTCCCGGTTCGTGTGCGGCCACCTTCCAGCGGTAGGTGGTGTTATCCTCCCAGGGTAACGGTGGACTGAATACGGTGTCGGGGAGGTTGGTTCCGGCGGGGATCAGCGTGGAACCGGTGCCATAGTACACGTCGTAGGTAACGACTCCTTCCGGATCGGAGGGCGTGTACCGCCAGGACAGTGGCATGTCCGGACGGACCTCTTTTGCGCCGTCGAGCGGCACAGGATTGAAGGGACGGTTCGATGCGGGACTGGCGGGATTGTCGCTGCTGCTGCAGCCGATCAGGAGAAAACCTGCAAGGATTGATGCGCACAACCAGCTTCGCCGATTCCCGACAACCATCATGATCTGCCTCCGATTCCGGGGTCCTCGCCCTGTCTGGGAGATGGGAACAATATAGTAATCGTGCGAGAGCCGGGGGGAAAACAGAAAAACCCCGGCGGATGCCGGGGCCAGTGTGTCGGGGTGGAATCGATGGTCAGGCAGCGGTCAGATCGCGCTCCAGAACAAGTTCGATGCGTATCCTGAGGTCGGTCAGTGCTTCGGAGATCGCCTGCAGCGGGAAAACGGTTCCGCGGAAATCGAACTCTCCCGACTCCACGTTGAAGTAGCGGAGCACATCCTCAGCCACCGGGCCGATCCGGCGGCCTTTCAGATTGTCATCCGGGTTCGCGGGGAGCACGATCTTGTCCAATCCTTCGCTCACCCAGGAATCCAGGTTCTCCTCGAACCCTGCGACATGGCGTCTCAAGTCGGCACGGTTCAACGGATTCGTCGAATCGACCGCGAGATGGTTCCGCAACTTCTCGCCGCGTTCGAGGGCGCGTTTATACCGGCGTTCGGCGCGCCGTTTGTCCTCGCGGGGCACAATCATCTCCTCGGGCCAAAGCAGCCTGCTGACCACCCCGGCGTGGCCAAGCATCTGGTGCACGGCGGAGAACAGGTCAGCCGCAGAGGCGGACCGGTCTTGTTGAATTCTGTTGAACGCCTCGAGCGCCCAGCAGGCGTGTTTGTCCAACTCCTCGAGGTAGATGCGGACTTGGTACGTGTTCATCGTTCTCTCCGGTTGAAACAAATTCGTTCTTTACGCGGCATGTTCGCGTTTCGCAATATCCAGTTCGATGATTTGGCGAACATCCGCGGTGATCGTCAGGTTTTTCTTGTGGCCCAGCAGCGAAAGCAGCGCCAGCCACGCCTTGTTCTTTTTCTTCCATGTCCGGTTCAATTTCCGCGCGTAGATGGAAACGGCGAATTCTCCGAAGCGGAAACGGAGCAGGCGGCGCAGCGACTCGTGCAGTGAGTAGAACGCCCGGTGGGCGGAGATCTGCGCGCGTTGCAGCCCCGCGAGGGAAAAATGCGTCGGCCGGTAGACGACATGGTGGGCGTCGTAAAGACTCCAGTCCGTGAACGCAATCCGTCCTTCGCGCTGCAGCTCTTCGAACTGGGCGGTGCCGGGCAGCGGGGTGAGGATCAGGAATTGGGCCGTTCCAATGCGATGCCGGCGGGCGAAACGGACTGTCTGCCGAACAGTTTTCAGGTTGTCGCTGTCGAGCCCGAGAATGAACATCCCGTGGACGTGAATGCCGTTCCTGCGGAACCTGTCCGCCGCGCGGCGCAGGTCGTCAATGTTCGCCTTTTTGCGGATCGCTTCCAGCGCCTCGGGGCTCACCGATTCGAACCCGATGAACACCGTGTGGCACCCGGCCCGCCGCATCTGTTTCACCAACTCCTCGTCACGGGCGAGATCGGCTCGCACCTGTGCGGACCAGCGGAATTTGAACCTCCGCTCGATCATCGCTTCGAGCAGTTCGCGCGCCCGCCTCGGCGAAGCCATGAAATTATCATCGTAGAAGAAGAGGTAATTCCCGCGGTCGTCGTAGCGCTCAAGCTCCTCCATGATCGCCCGGGTGGAACGGAAACGGAATTTTCGCCCGAACATCGCGGTCACCGAACAGAATGAGCAGTCGTAGGGGCACCCGCGGCTGGTTTGCACGGGAATGATAGCCTTTCCGCCCATGCGAAGCGTCCTGCCGCGGACGAGCGAAAAATCGGGGATCGGAAGCGAATCCAGGTCGTCGATGGCCGGGGCCGTTGGATTGTGCAGCACATGGCCGCTGGGATCGCGCCAGGAGAGGTTCGGGACAAGCCCGAAAGCGCCTGTTTTAAACAGCGCCTCGAGAAAAACCGGGAACGCCGATTCCGCCTCTCCGCGGATGACGAAATCCGAGTGCTTGAGTGCTTCATCGGGCAGGAAGGTGACGTGCGGTCCGCCGAGCACCACGGGCACTTTCAGCGCACGAGCCCGGTCGGCCATGGCGTACGCGCGCGGGGCCGTCGAGGTGATCGTGCTGATGCCGACGAGATCGAATCCGGGCACTTCATCCCAATCCACGGCCACCTGCTCTTCGATGATCACGGTCACGTCCCAGCCCCGCTGGCGCGCGAGCGTGCCGAGCAGCACCGTGCCGAGACGCGGCAGCGACATGCCCGAAAAAATGTGCAGGTTGGGCGACTTCGGCTCGATCATCAGCAGTGACGGTTTTTGGTTCATAGCTGGACCCGGTGTTCGCATCGGAACGGCATCATTTCTTGCCGCCTTTGGACGGTTTTGCTTTTTTCGCTTGCCCGGGGGACTTGCCCGCCGATTTCTGTGCCGATTTGAACTTCGCGAGATGCTGCTGGATTTCTCGGCGCTGCTTCTTCAGGATGCCTTCCCAACGTTTGATGCCGTCGCGAAGGCCGCGGATCCGTCCCTCGACCACCTTCAGCTTCAATTCCATTTCGGCCAGCCGGACATGCCGTTTGCTGGGCGCCAAATGGCTGTCTCCGCTGCTGATCGCGTCAAAATCGCGGATCAGGTCGGCCGCGTCCTTGATCTCTTCGAGCGAATAGCCGAAGTTCTGCAGGTCGCGAATCAGCGTGCAAAAACGGACCGTGTTGCGCGAATAGAGGCGAAATCCACCCACACTGCGTCCATCCGGCAGCAGGATTCCCCGCTCCTCCCAATACTTGATCGTTCGTGCGTTCAAACCGGTGGCTTCGGCGAGCTGCCCCACGGTCATCAGCAGCGCCTCACGGCCCTTCGCGTCTTTCTTGCGACGCGTGGGAAAACCCACCTTGCGAATGATCTTCTGAATCCCTTCGAGGTCGTAGCCCAGCGCGAGCAGCTGCTGGATCTGGCGCGCCTCGCGAACCGCCTCCTCGGTGTAGAGCGGGGTCTTGTCGTCGTCCAGCGTTCCGGCCGGGATGATCAGCCCCAGCTTTTCCCAGTCGGAAAGGGTTTCGCTGTCCAGTTTCAACTCGGCGAGGAATTCATCGCGCGCATACACCGGAGCGTTCATACTATCCCTATGCGTCCCTGTTTCTTTCAACCTATCAGTATACGTATAGGTTGATTATACTCCGGAGGGAGGCATCCGCGCAAGAGGCAGGTGGAGCGCAAGCCGAGTGCGGAGTTCGCGCGTGCTCTGGTTTCCGGAGCAGCAAAAAGCCCGGCGAAACGCCGGGCTTTGGGGTGGGTTCCTGGAGGGTTAAAACGTCAGGTCGATGCCTTCAATGGCTGCAAAAATGTCCAGTTTGGAGTCCGGGTGGTTGACCTCAGCGTAGCCTCTGGCCTTCAGCAGCAGATCGCGGATGAATTCATCCGGGTAGTTAGGCTCGTGGTGGAACAGCGCGAGGCGCTTGACCCCGGCTTGCACCGCGATGTCCACTCCGACGACCGCCGTCGAGTGCCCCCAGTCCTCCTTGACGAGGCTCTCCTCGAGGGTGTACTGGCTGTCGAAAACCAGCAGCTCTACGTCCCGGCAGAAATCCACCATCGAGGCAATTCCCTCGTCGTCGCCACGGCGGTATTCGCAATCCGAGGCGAATACCATTGCCTTGCCGTTCTGGCTCACCCGGTAGCCGTAGGAGTGGCCGGGGTGATTCAGTTTTTTCGCGCGGAACCGTCCCCCGTGGGGGAGTTCGTAATCTTGCTCAGGCTCAATCTGGTGGAACTGCAGCGTCGCCGGGAAATGTTCCATCGGAAGCGGGAAATACTCCGATGACTGTTGGCATTTGAACCGTCCCTCGAGGTCGTCGTGGACCCCGTGGATGTGAATCGTGTTCCGCTGGAAAAGGGGACCGAAGAACGGGAAGCCCTGGACGTGATCCCAATGGGTGTGGGTCACCAGGATATGCAGATCCCCCTTGCCGTGGTTGAAGGGGGTTTTGGTCATCAGATAGCGCCCAAGATTGCGGATGCCGCTGCCCGCGTCGAGAACGATCGTCGCGCCTGGCCATTCAACGGAGAGGCAGGTGGTGTTGCCCCCGACCGTCCCCCGGACGAGCATCGAATGATTTTCGCGGAGGTATCCGGCCACTTTTTCAGGATCGGTGATCCCGGCGCGGACAACGTCCTCCGCCATCGCAATCACCTTTCCTTCCACCTCTTGCGGGCTCAGCGGGGTGGGAATGCTGCCGCGCACGCCCCAGAACTGCACTCGCATAGTGATGTCTCTCCCTGGCTGTGGTGAAGGGGGCGTTGCCCAACCTTCAAATAGCACTCCGAATTTCGGGTTCTTAGTCTATGAGCTTAAGGGCTGCTTCGTTCGCGATCAAGCCGGGATTCCGGTTTTCAACACCGTAATCGTTGCCTTGGCTCCGTTCGCGCCGCTCCAACCGGGATGCAAAACCACGATTCTCTGGGGGAAGGAGCCGCGGCGGCACCTACGGTTTCGGCATCAGGCACCCTCTCTGGCCCGGCTGGCGGCGTGGTTCCGCTCAAGCGTCGGCACGACGAGTTTGTTGAAGATCAGTAGCGCCACCGCCGTTGCGAAACCGACCAGCCCATAGATGATCCACATCAGCTCCGGCTTGTTCTGCTCTTTCGCGAGCACCTCGTACCCCCATCCGGAAAGGATTCCACCGAAGAGGTTGCCGAGGGCGACACTGACAAAGTAATACCCCATGAACAGGGCCGTTTTGTTTCGCGGCGCTATCCGGGCGACATATTCCTGGCTCTTGGGGCTCGCGATCATCTCGCCGAACGCGAACACGACAATCGCAAAGATCGTCAGCGCACCAGCCACCGCAATGCTGTTCAGCGCAATCCCCGTACCGGCGACAATGGTGCCCACGACCAGCACCGGGAAGGGTTTCCATCGTTGGATGATCCAGCTGACGAGCACCTGGAAGAGCACGATCGCCCCGGCGTCGATGTTTACCAGGTACTCCGGGTTCACCTGGCGGTAGAGGTTTGTCCAGTTGACCGCCACATCCTTGATCGGTGCCGCTACCGGGGCCAGTTGCTGGAAGCTGCTGGAGAGTTCCCCCGGAGAGAGGCTGACGCTGTACTTGGCGAGTTCGCCGACCAGGGGAGCCGCCTGGGCGCTGTCGATCGAGCCGTACCGGAACACCATCTCGCTGAACGCACTTTGAAAGGCCGTTGTGTCGATTCCTGCCGCGCTGTGAAGCGAGAGCAGGCTGTTGGTCACGTGATTCAACGAGTCTGAATACGCCGAGACAAAGGGCACCAGGCTCTGGAAGGTGGTAGTGATCTCCTCGATCGGCGGGCGCACCTTGAAATGGACGATGTGGAACAGAATCTCATGCCCCTGGCCCGCGGCCGGAGCGCCGTACTCGTTCACCAGACGCACAAGTTCCGTCGAAAGCTGGTGGATGTTGACGCTCGCGAGAAAACTGACGAATCCATGGCCGAAGATGCCGGCGAACTTCACCAGGTCGGTGGTGTTCACGAAGTCACGGATGTATTCGGGCAGCGTGATGAAAATCTGGTTGAAACTTGCCCAAAACCCGGAGAGGATCAGCAGATAGAGAACGAAGGGCCAGTTTCCGAGCTTCGCTTTCTGAGTCAGCCAGGGGGCGTCGTCTCCGCCCTTGACAAAGACATTCCAGACCAGGTTGGCGGCGATCCAGGCCACGGACAGGCCCAGCGCCCAGTTCCAGCCGATCCACTCGCCTCCGGCGAGCATCAGCAGGAAGATGACCGGGATAACCGTTAGCGCAAAACGCCCGTTTCCCAGCACTTCCTGGGCGTCGAGCAGCACCTTCTTCAGGCTGCGCCGGGTCGCTGATTTCGATTCGTCCGTCGGTTCCTTGTAGAAGAAGAGCGTCGGGATGAAGTTGATTGCGATGGTGATGGCGAGCAGAACGAACACGTAGTTCCAGTCCAACACCCGCAGCATACCCGCGAAAATCGGGCCGACGAATCCGCCGACGTTAACGATCATGTAGAAAATGCCGAACGCCATGCCGCGGTTCGAGTCGTCGGTGACGCGGCCGACGGTGCCAACGACGACCGGTTTGAACGTTGCAGCTCCAACGGCGACCAGCAGGAAAGCCCCGAAGAATCCCCAGAAGGTGTGAAACTGCCCGAGCAGGAAATAGGCCGGAGTCAGAATTGAGAATGCCACGAGAAAAGTCCGGCGATACCCGTACCGATCGGCCAGCGCCCCGGTGATCACCGGGAACAGGTAGAGGAGGAAGGGAATGATTCCCTGCAGAATGCCCCGCTGGATGCTGGTGAATCCCAGGCCCCCCTGTTCGGTCGGGCTGGTCATGTAAAGTGACGAAAGCGCAAAGAAGCCGTACCAAGCCATGCGCTCGAAGATTTCCATGACGTTCGCCACGTAAAACGTACGAGGAAACGGGGACATCTTCTGTTTTGGCGTGTTCGCTGCCTCGCTCATGCCATCCTCATGGGTTGCTGTTGCGATCGGCTCATGCCTTCAGCGGAGTGCTGCGCCCGGAGCTGAAGGAAGATTGGGGAAGGTAACATGCCCCGCAGGCGAGCTCAACCGGGGGAGACACAAGGCGGGGAGAAGGGAAACGCAGACAAATCCGGGGTATTCCGCACGAATTGGGGGAGAAATCGGCGCGCCAACAATGCCCCTGCGGTGCGGATGCCTAAGCCCTTCTACGGGAGTCCCTGTGGTGCGCGACAGCAGCTTCTCTCCCTTCGGTCCGTGTATATTCCCGCGCGTCATGCCTCCCGGGGAAGTGCAACGCTGCGCACCTGTGAGCATCCAAATACCCGAGGGCGCTGAACAAGCAAATAGGTGCCTGGAACGTGGACGGCGTGGAGGCGTTTGTGGCTGTGGATGTGAAAAAGCAGCAGCGGGTGGTCCTGTTTACAACTCCCACCTGCTCCTGGTGTCGGCGGGCGAAGCAGTATTTCCGCCAGCAGGGTGTACGTTTCAAGGAAGTGGACGTTTCCCGCGACGTCCGGGCGGCAAAGGACATGCAGCGTATGAGCGGGCAGATGGGCGTCCCGGTGATCCTGATCGGTTCGAACCGGCCGATTGTAGGCTTTGACAAAGGCACAATTGACCGTTTGCTCGGGCTGCGTTGAAAAGCTCGTTCGCTTAGCAAACGAAATTCCAGAACCGGACAAAACAACAGGGCGGCGCAGGTTGCTCCGTCGATAACATTTCGATCAACCATAACCATGATAGGGGAGTGAACGATGAAGCTCGTTCCGCTTGGCGACCGCGTGGTAGTCAAGACTGTCGAGACGGAAGAGAAGACGTCCGGCGGTATCATCATTCCTGACACGGCGAAAGAAAAGCCGGTGATGGGCAAAGTCGTTGCCGTGGGCAACGATGACGAGGTGAAGGAAAACCTCAAAGTCGGCGACAAGGTGATCTACGCGAAGTACGGCGGCACCGAAATCGAGCTGGACGGCGAGGAGTACATCATTTTAGCTTATGGAGATGTGCTGGCGAAAGTCGGCAAGTAGGCCTGTCGGTTGCATGAGCAATCTCCGGTCGTTGGGCCGGGGATTTTTTATCGTCTCCAGGAATAACCGCGCTTCTGAATCTTCTGCGCTTGGCGTATTTCAACCTTTGAGTAAACAGCATCCTACTTTTTAGCAGGCGAATTCGAAGGAGTTTCACACGCCGCAAGAAGGATGAAAACTGTCCGTGGCGTATGAGTGGCGAGATTTGGCCAGACAGCCACATTAAAGATAAGTTTTTCAAGAAGTAATAATATTGTGCGGATTGGAGCCCTGGGAACGCGCGTGGAGCGAAAAATCATGTTCTTGATGTGAAGTCATTGTCGCCTTTCCTACATTATTCGATACATACAGCGGGGGGGTCACAGCTTAGCTTCGAACGACTCACCTCTATAGCATGGACTCTTCGCTACCGTAGAAGAACTTCCCCCTGATTTATTTCGTCCTGACGTACGTCAAGTGGGGGAAGTCATGAAACCGACCAGGCTGCCGCTGCTTTTCGGAGCGCTCTTTTTCGCCCTTTTCGTCAGTTGCGATCAGTTGCTGAATCCGGAAGAAGGACAGAACAGTCCTCCTGATCAACCATTCAGTCCCAATCCCTACTCAGGGCAAGTGCTTGAACCAGGTGAGGTCACTCTCTACTGGCAATGTTCCGACCCCGACGGCGATCCACTGACCTACGATGTTGCTTTCGGCAACGAACCCAGCCCAGGGCAAATCGCGAGCAGGATTTCAAGCAGGTCCTACAATGTAGGGAATGTCTCCGCCGGGACCTGGTATTGGCGTATCGTGGCGCATGATTCGAAAGAGCAAGAGGCCATGGGACCTGTCTGGAGTTTCCAGGTCAACCAGCCCAATCAGCCACCCCCCGCTCCCAGCAATCCCGATCCGGCAGACGGCTCCCAGAATGTTTCCATTACGCCCAATCTCCAATGGACGTGCGACGATCCTGAAGGAGATGAGGTTATGTTCGACGTCTATTTCGGAACGACTCAGTATCCGCAGAACGTGGGATCGCTGCACAACGAGCGAACGTACTTTCCCGGTTGGCTTGAGCCACAGACGACCTACTACTGGAAGATCATCGCATACGAGGGTGGGAGTGAGGACAGGAGCGAGGGACCGTTGTGGAGTTTCACCACCGAGGGGCCGGGCCGTCCATCTAACCCGAATCCTGCGGACGAAGCGACAAATGTGAGCGTCGATGCGGATCTGTACTGGGAGTGCAATAGCCCTCCCGGCACCACGGTTGAGTACGACGTCTACTTCGGTTTGAACTACGACACGTTGATGGTTGCGGAAGGAATACAGGACGCGCATTACGATCCCGGAACGATGCACTCCGGGTCGATCTACCGGTGGCATATCATCGCACGTTACGCCGGCGGCGGAAGTAAAACGATACAGGCCACGCTCGGTCCCCCCGCTCAGAGTAAAAGCATCAAGGGCGAAAAGCGGGATGTATCGCGAGAGGTCCCGATCCGGTCGAAGACGGATAAAGTCACAAAAGAGGATAAAGCCAACGGTTCCCGGAAGGGGCAGGAGGGCGACAGAACCGTCCTTATGGACATCGAAGGGCCGACATGGGAATTCTGGACCGAAACGGTGGAAAACCAGCCGCCCTACGAGCCGAGCAACCCATCGCCTTATGACGGCGAAACAGATATCGATCCCGACGCTGGGTATCTCGAATGGGAAGGCGGCGATCCCGACGAAGGCGACTGGCTGTTGTATTACACCTACGTGGGCACGGATCAGTACAATCTGCAGCCGTTCTCCTGGGACAGGCACGATACCCAGGTCGAGTACTTCGATCTGGATCCCAACACGCAGTATTTCTGGCAGGTTGAAACCAGAGACGGGTTTGAACACTCGACGATGGGCCCCGTATGGAGCTTCTGGACGGGAGCGACGCATCGCAATTACCCCGTAACACCCTACAATCCGAATCCGCCTGATACGCAGTGGGACGTGTATTACGATCAGGTGACGTTGACCTGGTCATGCGACGACCCGGACCAGGACGGCGACAAGGTGTACTACGATCTCTACGTCTCCAATACGGGGAGCTCGGACGATCTGCAACTCATCGCATCCTACCTCTCCAGTCCGAGCTACACCTTGTATTCGCTGGCAGCCTATACGCCTTACATGTGGAGGGTTGTCGCCTACGATGACTACGGACACAGTACTCAGGGTCCGGTATGGTATTTTCAGACTTCAGAAGAGAAAAACCAGATCTTTTTCAACGATGCAAACCTTGAAGCGGCAGTGCGTGAAGAGCTCGGGATCATGGAGGGGCCGATCTACGACGTGGATGTCCAGTGGCTCACCTCCTTCTCGGCAACGAGCAGGAACATCGAGGATTTAACAGGCTTGAACTTCTTCACCAACCTCGCGTCACTCACGCTTAGCGACAACGTCATTTCCTCGCTCAATCCGATCTCGGCGCTGACACAACTTCAGGGGCTCAATCTTGATCACAACAACATTTCGGACATCGGACCAATCGAGAGCCTGGTTCAACTTACTTACTTGAACATGTCCGATAACAATATCTCCTCTATCCAGCCAGTCGCAAGCATGGGCAGTCTTGCCTACTTGACCTTCAGCAACAATCCCGTTCAGTCGATTAGCGCGCTGGGGAGCCTGCAAAACCTTGATGAAGTGAACATGGCCGGAACTTACGTGTCCGACCTCTTGCCTCTATACAATAACGACTACTTTGGCAACGGCAGGATACTGGATGTGACGGGCTGTCCGCTCGACCAATGGTCAACAGCGCAATACCTGCCATTGATGCAGCGAAGGGGTGTTTCGATCACGACCGATATCGATCCAACGGTGATCTATTTCATCGATACCAACTTCGACCATTTTACTCATGACCTGATCAGCGTACCCTACGAGACGCAGCTCTACGAATCCGATGTCGCTGGTGTCGTTGCCATGGACGCCCACGACCGGAATATCGCCAATCTCGCAGGCTTGCAGCATTTCACCAATGTTACATGGCTGGATTTCTCTAATAACTATTCCATCAGCGACCTGTGGCCTTTGTCGTGGCTGTCTAATCTCTCCACGTTCAAACTGAGTAACGGCAGTGTTTCCGACCTCGACGTCTTCAAGTACCTGGAGTGGTACGGTCTCTCCCTTGACACACTGGTGTTGAATAACAACAACCTTGTCGATATTTCCCTGCTGCATTCTACGGGAGGCCGGTACCTGGATATCAGCGGAAACCAGGTACAGGATATTTCAGCGCTGCAGGGTGGGTACGAGGTGATGAACCTGGCGAACAACCCGATCACGGATTTGTCGACGCTCTTCAATTGTCCACTCCTGAAAGAATTGGATATTTCCGGAATTGCCACGAACGACCTTTCGGTGCTGACAAACGACGAACTCCTGATCACCGTGCGCGCCAACCAAATCGGTTTAACCGACCTTTCCATGTTCGCGTCCCATCGAAGCCTGATGCATCTCGAGGTGCGCTACTGTCAAATCTCGGATTTGACACCGCTGGTGGACAACCTCTATTTCGGGTCAGGAGCCTTCCTGGATCTGACGGGCAATCCCTTGAGCGCAAATGCGATCAGCATTCAGATTCCCGCGCTTGAGGCGAGAGGTGTGACGGTGGTGTACTGAGCCGGACCCATTCTGTAAGAAAAACCGCGGCGGCGTTCATTCGCTGCCGCGGTTTTTTAAGTATCCGCATGCAAAGACTCATAACGGGATTGCAGACCTCAGAGGATTTCCTCGAGAGAGTCGAGCCAGAAGTCCGGTTTCGACATTTTCAATTCCTTCGGATCGCCGAATCCGAACCGGACAGCGGCTGCCTTGCACCCTGCAGCGTGCGCGGCGATCACATCCGCGTCCGTATCGCCGATCACAAGGGTCTCTTTCGGGTCCGCATCCAGTTCCTCGAGAGCGTACTGGATCAACCACGGATCCGGTTTCACCGGTTTGCCCCGGTCGGTGCCGCAGATCGCATCCACGTAGTCGCTCAAACCCAACCCCCGGCAGACAAACTCGGCGGCCTCCTGGTACTTGGTCGTGGCGATCGCCAGCTTCGCCCCCTCGTTTCGCAGCGTCCCAAGCGTTTCATGAACCCCGGGGTAAAGCTTGATGCCTTCGGGAAACAGAGCGTCGTGCCCTTCACGGAACGCCTGGAGCATCCGGGCGAAGGTCTCGGCGTCCGCCGTCCGTTGTTCGTGGTCAAGCAGGTAGACGTCGAAGATTTCGGAGAGCGGACGGCCGATCCACCGCCGCATTTCGTTGGGTTGAATACCGTTGATCCCGACGACATGCAGCGCGTTGACCAGGCCCGTGGTGATCGGGCCGGAGGAATCGGTCAGCGTCCCATCCAGGTCGAAAATGAAGTGTCGAAAGGCGTCTCTGGCAATTCCCACTCCAGGCCTCCGGTGAGTCTCAAGAAAAGACAAAATAGGAGGACACAGGAGGGTGTTCAATAAAATCCCCAAATCAGCGAATATTGAGCTCTGCCTCTTACCAGGGCGTGGGCTGCTCGCCAGCGTGCTCGCTGCGAGGGTCGAGATGTGCGATCACATCGACGATGTCCGGTTCTTGTTTTTTCAACATTTCGGCTACCTCGTCCCCGATGCGGTGGGCCTCGACGAGGGGGAGATCGTCGTCGAGCACGAGATGCAGGTCTACGGCGAGCCTCGTGCCGAGGTACCGGGTCCGGATGTTGTGGACGCCGTGGACCCCGTCCACGGTGAGGGCGATCGCACCGAGGCGTTCGATCGTTCCCTCGGGCGCTCCGACGTCCATCAGTTCCCGGATGACGGGCCAGAGAATCCTGCCCGCGGCGTGAAGGATGAACAGTGAGACGACAATCCCGCCGACAGGATCGAGAAACGCGAACTTCGGTGAAAGCGCTGCTCCGCCCACTGCCGCGGCGGCGGGGATCGAACTCAGGGCGTCGCTGCGGTGATGCCAGGCGTTGGCTTCCACCGCGGGGCTTTTCACGCGGCGGGCAGTGTTCACCGTCCAGCGGAACAGCCCTTCCTTGACGACAATCGAAACCAGCGCGGCGGCGAGGGCGATTGTCCCGGGAACTTCCGGCGCGCCTTCGCGAAGGGCGTCGATCGAGGACCACCCGATTCCGACCGCGACTCCCGCGAGCAGCAGCCCGATCGCCATGCTGACAACCGTTTCAATGCGGCGGTGGCCGTGCGGATGGGAGAGGTCGGGTGGTCGCGACCAGTACCTCGATCCGATCAGAATCGCGAGGTCTGTAGCGAGGTCGGACAGGCTGTGGACGCCGTCCGCGAGCACCGCGTGGCTGCGACCGTACACCCCGGCGCCGATTTTGAAGATCGAGAGCAGCACATTTCCCGCTGCTCCCCAGAGAGTGACACGGAAAATGTCCCGCTCCCTGTCCCGCTCGACAATCTGCGGCGATTCGAGTGCATCTGAATCCATCGCCCGGAACCCCCGACCTCTGATTGGAATACAAAGTTCCCGTTTATGTAAGATAACTTTCCCGGAATCCTGAGGGAGCGGCATAGGGAGCGGAGTCGACCGCTGAGGACTATCTTTATTCTCCATTGTGAGCCGACATCTTCAGGAGAAGATCATGCGACGTGATTGCTTCCCTTTGCCCCTGTTGCTTGGCCTGGTGCTGGCGGTCGCGCCCAGCGTCCTCGCGGGCGAGCAGCCGCCCTACGCTCGCTGGCCGGATGTTCTTGGAGACAAGGTTGCG
>Ga0315554_1001452_pt1 | contig 13995 bp, 9 predicted proteins | sample SalMarSW160370MG_FD_202114 | JGI IMG/M metagenome (GOLD analysis project Ga0315554, IMG submission 202114) | Salt marsh sediment microbial communities from the Plum Island Ecosystem LTER, Massachusetts, United States - Salt Marsh Sediment SW1603-70 ... | reverse complement strand
TGGTCGATGTCATGGGCGTGGACGCTTTTTTGCCCGGTTCGCAGATAGCGCTCCGCCAGGTTCCCGATTTCGATGCGCTGATCGGCGAGGATATGGACGTCAAGATTATCAAGCTCAACAAGAGCCGCCGTAACATCGTCGTGTCCCGCCGCGTCGTTCTGGAGGAAGAGCGCGAGCGGATGCGCAGCGAATTGCTGGAAGAAATTCAGGTCAGCCAGGTTCGCGAGGGCGTCGTCAAGAACATCACCGACTTCGGCGTTTTCATCGACCTGGGCGGCGTGGACGGCCTGCTGCATATTACGGATATGTCATGGGGCCGGATGCGCCATCCCTCCGAGATGGTACAACTGGGCGATACGCTCGAGGTCAAGATTCTCGATTACGACGAAAAGACGTCGCGGATTTCACTCGGCCTAAAGCAGTTGACGCCCTACCCGTGGGAGGATATCGAAGAAAAGTATCCCATCGGGAAAGTGGTCAAGGGCAAGGTCGTGTCCATCACTGATTACGGTGCGTTCGTGGAGCTGGAGAAAGGCATCGAGGGATTGATTCATATCTCCGAGATGTCCTGGACGCAGCATATCAAACATCCGTCGAAGATCATGAACGTCGGCGACACGGTCGAGGCCAAGGTGCTTTCGGTGGATAAGGAAAACGAGAAAATCTCGCTGGGGATCAAGCAAATGGAGCCCGATCCCTGGACCACCATCCACGAGAAGTACCCGGTGGGATCGATCGTCGCGGGCAAGGTGCGTAACCTGACCGCGTTCGGCGCTTTCGTCGAAATCGAAGAGGGCGTGGACGGTCTGGTGCACATTTCCGACATGTCGTGGACGAAGCGGATTCAGCATCCGTCCGAAATCATGAAGAAGGGCGATACGATCGACGTCAAGGTTTTGCGAATCGACACCGAGAACCGGCGGGTATCGTTGGGCATCAAACAGCTCAAGGAAGACCCGTGGCCGGAATACGCCAAGAAGTATGGCGTCGGCAACGAGGTCCTGGGTTCCGTGATCCGCGTGATCGATCGCGGTCTGGTGGTCGAGCTTGACGATGAGGTCGAAGGATTTGCGCCTTCCAATCAGCTCGGCAAGGAAGGGATGGAAAAACCCGACCGGATTTTCAACGAGGGCGACAAAATCCCCTTGAAGGTGATCGAGTTCGACCGTCCCGGCCGGAAGATCGTCCTTTCGCTGACGGCCTATTTCGAGAAGCGCGACCGCGAGGAATACGAAAACTTTTTGTCGGAGCGCGCGACGCAGAGCGTTTCGATGGGTGAGGCAATCGGCGAGCCGCCGGTTACCGCCGGCGAGGACGTCGAGCGGAAACTGGAGGCGGCCAAAGAGCAGACCAAAACCATCGAGGACACTCCGCCCAAGGCGGGCGAAACCGTCCCGGTGGAGGCGACCGAGGAAACGTCACCGCCAATCGATACCGTGACTGCCGAGGAGACGTCCGAATCGACCCCGTCGACGGATACTCCCGACGAGGCCGCGGAAACCGACGCGAATGCGAACTCAGATGAAGAACCCAAGACCGGCGAGTGAATCGGCATCGGTCATAGCAACAGTATAGAGCGAAAAGGCCCGGTCGATCCGGGCCTTTTTGTTATGATCATCGAATCCGGGAAAACGGCTATTTCAGAACATTCTGATGTGCCCGATCGAATACATGCCGTCGCCGGGTATCGGAAGGAACCGTATCCGGTCGAAGCCGCGCCGTGCTGCCTCGGCGGGAACGGTGACGATGGACGTGGACAGCCCCCCCTCAGGAATCGAATACGGCGCGATGATCTGTTCGGCGACGGCGGTATCGCCGAGCATATAGACGGCACGCAATGAATCGTTGTTGTCCCGGCTGATCTCCAGAGAGTCGGAATGGTAGACGTCTTCGAGATAAACCAACACGCCGACGCTGTCGAAGATGATATTCGTCGGATAATTCCACATGGTCCCCTGTTTCTTCGGTTCCGTGAAATCCCGGAGCGAGGCATTGACGATATAGTGATCGATGTAGGATCGCTTGTATTTATCATAGCGGCCCAGATTAAAGTCGATAATATCCTTGATGCGATCCCAGTTGAATAACGGTCCGGTGATAATATGTCGTAGTTTTCCGTAGTATACAGCCAGGTTACTGTCGGCGATGGCGTCCCTGCCCTCGCGGACGCTCTGCTCGTATCCGGCGGGTGTCGGGCGATAATAATGCCCCGGCTTATATCGAACATGAGGTCGGACGGGTAATCTGGCCAGGAGCGGATCGGCCAGCCCCATGGGATCGATGATATGCTTGTCGGGGCCGTATCCATAGCCATCCATACCTACTTCGCCGTTGATTTCTACCGTCATAGGTGACGGAGCAGAGACTCCTCCCGATTCGCGCCATCCCGGGGCCGGCCACGTGGTATCCGCCGATCGATAATGCAACAGACCGGTTTGGGGATACCACCAGAGTCGTTCGTCGACGGTGTTTTGATACAGGTAGGCTTGAGAGTGCATTTCGGCTGTTTCGCCGCCGCCGTAGGCGGGGGAATGGGAAGTCGTCAGTCCTGCGACCAGAACCGCTGCCGCGATGAATCTGAGGCTGCGCAGTCTGAATGCGGAAATATGCCTCCCGAGTATGATCACCGCGACCAGCAGCGGCGCAGCCAGCAGGCGGCCGGACATGAAATCGCCGCCGATTTTGATGATGTACAAAATCGTCAGCAGAATGCCGAGTGCGGCGGGGATGGTCCTTTTTCTGCGCACTATGAACGGCAGGATAAGCCCGGCGAGGATGACGAGTACCGTCAGGTAATCGATCTTCAGCGAATTGCGGATATAGTACCAGCCCTGCCTCATCAACGTATAGCTGTCTATTCCCATACCGAGTTTGGCGTAGGCGGTATTTGGAAAGGGGAAGCCGTAGTAGAAGAGTGAAAAAAGCTCCCAGAGGACAAAAGGCGAGAGGCCGGCGGCGAGTGCGACAAACGCTTTGCGGCTTCGGATTTTCCAGAACGCGTACACCAGCGCCGGGAAACAGAGCAGAATCACATCCATGCGGTTGATCAATACCAGCGACACCGTGAGGGCCAGGTAAAACAACGATCTGATCCCGATTTCCCGTTCGAAGAAGATATAAAAGAAAATCACCAGCAGCAGGAAGCTGAGGGGATTTTCAAGACCGGAGGTGGAATAATCAATAAACGCATCCGAGAGGGTCAGCACCAAAACGCCTACCGCCGCCATGGCCGCGGGACGGAGGATCTTGAACGCCATCCAGGAGACCGCGCCGACGGAACATAGTAAAGAGACGATCATGGCAATCGGATAAATCTGGCGGAAGGGAATGTAGAATATCGTCAGCACGAACAGCCACAGGGGGTGGGTGTACGTCTGGACGCGCTCGTCGACGTTCCAGGTCAGGCCGTAGCCGTGGACGAAATTTTCAATTGTGCGGAAAGTGATATAGGCATCGTCCGATATCCAGGCGTTCTTAACGACAATAACGGCATAGATGACGAGCAGTACGATCAGTACGGTTCTCATCGAATCGGGACGACGCGTCATGCTTGTTCACGACCCCTTGGTTACAGCGTGCTGGAATGGATAATACAAAACGGCGGGCGATGCGTCAAGAAAGTTGGTTTGCACCACCCGCCGGAAACCGGGGATCGAAAGCCGCTCGAATCCGTCTACGGGCAACAGGGTTCGGTCGGCGGGAGGCCGCCTTTGAAAATGTAATTGATCAGATACACGGCGTCGGCGATATTGACGGCGTCGTCGCCATCAGTGTCCCCGAGGCAGAGCGGATCGGGCGCGGGGCCGCCTTTGAAGATGTAACTTATAAGATAGACCGCGTCGGAGATATTGACGGCGTCATCGCCGCTGGCGTCGCCGCACAGGTAGAGGACGGGGGTTTCGACCGTGAATTGCGCTCTCGGAGAAAAGGCCGTGGCGATTTTGCTGTCGGGCGAGGCCTTGACGCGCCAGTAATACGTGCCGTCTTCGAACGGCTGGGCAAAGGCGGTGCTGTTGGAAGGCACGGTGGTTTCCCGGATGATATTAGTGAATTCGAAATCGGTCGCAACCTGGATCGTATAGCTGACCGCGCCGGGCGAGGCCTTCCACATGAACATCGCCGGAGATTCGGAGTTGGTATCACCGTCGGGAGGCATTGTCGTGATCGGGACGTCGATGTTCGTATTGGTTAGAATCCATTCACACCACGCCGTCAGGAGCCGTGTCAGCGAGGAATCATCCAGTCGTTCGACGCCGAACGTCGCCATAGTAGTCGCGTAACTGCCGATCTGAGGCGTCGCGGGATACCCGATCATAACATCGCTGCCCATGCCCTCATCCTTGACCAGCACCGGCGCACCGACATGCGACAACATACGGTCGGTGTAGTCGTAATACGACCATTCCTTGAAGAAGTAATCCGAGCCGGTCACGAACGGCCCGGTCATGCCGGTCAGAGATGGCGAACTGCCGATGTTTTGAATGGCGCTGGACAGATGCAGGTAATCGGCGGTGAAGGAATTGTACCCTACGTCATAAAGGTAATGCTGACTGAACAGCCCCATGCGGCCGTTGTTATCGAGATATTGCTGGAGCACAGCTATTTCGCCGGACGTCAGACAGTACTCGAGGTCGGGGATATAATAGGAGTTGCGCTTCCCGAAATAGGACGCGGTCGTCCACAGGATGGCGTGATACGGGATAAGGTCGTCGTAAGTGATTCGGGTGGAGGGATATGAGTAGAGCGTGTCAAACGAATAGCCGGTCGCGTGCATGGCTTCAACCAGATTGTCCGACCAATGGCTGTTATTGTTGTCGAGCACCACCAGCACCTTCGGCCGGTTGATATTCATGCGGAAGGGAACGTCAACGGCTCCGTTGTCGGCTTCGAGGTGCAGGGTAAAAGTGACGGCCGAATCGGCGTCGGCGGATTCAACGGCTACCTGGAACGGCGACGCTTCATTGGAAGTGAGATCGTCGTGCGTCGACGGCGCGAAGTCGGCCTCACTGTCGAGTATCGTGACCCGGGGATCGGTGGTTGTGACCGTCCCGATGAGATTCGGCGACCCGGCGCCGTCGCAGGCGAGTGTCACAACCACATCGGCCGCTTCGCCGGAATCGGCTTCATGATCGAAATCGGATGGATAACCTTCGACGTCGTCGTCTATGGCGAATCCGTGAAAACGATAGATGGGATTCGACGGATCGGGGAGTACGGAGACGATCATGGAGTCACCGTTCTGGATAATGTCCTCAATCGTGGCGAACGCTGTGGTTCCATTATAGTCATAACTGCTGGGGCTCGACGAGAAACTAAACCAGGTATTTGCCGTCGCACCCGGATACAGATCACCGGCATCGCCCCGGTTGGTGTGTGGGTCGTTGTTGCCGCCGCCCACATCGCGCATGAGGTCGTAATTGCCGTCGGCCTGCTCCAGGGCGATATAGGGATGCGTCTCGTCATGCTGATAGTACTTTCGGGAAAGATCCACGTGCCAGATGGCAAGGCCGCCGTCGCCGCGAAACAGGGAATCAAAACCGACTTTGGCCCGGTTTTCGATCAGGAAATACTGGCCGGTATCGCTCGGATGGGAGATCTTATAACACACCGGGTTTGTTTCGACGGGCGGGATATACAGATCATAGAGATTGCCGGTGACTTTCGTGGGAGTTATCCAGCCAAGCCGCATTTTCATTTCAGCGCACAGATGCGTGGGGCGCTCCGGCGTAAACGGCAGGGCTCCCCAGGAACCACCGGACATCAGGCAGTAGACGCCGATGCCCTCGGAGGTCTTGTCGCCGTCGTAAAGGTCGGGGAGGCCGAGGACGTGGCCGTATTCGTGGCAGAAGACGCCGATGGCGATCATGCTGCCGTCCATGAATTCTTCGGGTTCGACGGAATAGCGCCCGGTGGAAACCCCGTCATCCGTCAACACTTCATAGGACCCGGCATGTGACCAGATGTCCATGTAATAGCCGGTTTCTTCGGCCCCGGGGCCGGCGTGCACCAGAGAGATGGCATCGGCGTAGCCGTCGCCGTTATTGTCGAATTGAGAAAAATCGAGGTCCGGATCGAGGATATTGACACAGTCTTCCAGAAGGCCCTGTGAATTGTGTGGATAATCACCCAAGCCGTTACCGTTTGCGTAATAGGAATAATCGTGTGGGGCCATAATCCAGACCGTCGTTGTCCCTGCCGGGGAAAACGCCCCGTAGGACACTTCCTCATAATACTCGCGCAATGAGCCGGTGGGGATAACGCCCTCCGAAAACATGAGGTCCTGGTAGGCTTCCCACGGATGGCTCCACTGCTCGGCGTAATGATCGGGGAATTCGACGAGTATGATAAGCAAATTATCGGTATTATTGGGCCGCTTCTCCGCGGCGACCCTAAGGCTCTCGTTCCATTCGGGCGGGATAGTGGGGAATACTTTGCCGTAACCTTCCGGAATCGGCATTTTGAGACGCTGCTGGTACCATTCCGTCGGCGGTGGCGGCATAATTGCCAACGCCTGAGACGCCAGGATAATAATCAATCCGAGACAAATTGAGAGGGTAATTTTGTGGGCCGTGTTCATGTGGATTTCCTCCCTTCGATGTTGTCCAAACGACTCCGGCGGTGCGATGCAGGTACTTCCATTGTGCCCTTGCGCGTGAGGTGATAACATTACTAATATACAAGATTATAATATTCTGTCAATTCATTTTCCGGGACGATGGCCCCGGAAAACGCCCGGCGGCGAAAAAATCGCTTTGCGGGCGGCGGTGTTTTCGTATTTTGGGAAGTATGAAAAGAGTGGCGCTGGAAACGGTAGGCTGCCGGCTCAATCAGTACGAAACGGAGCGGCTGGCGGAAAAGCTGATCGGGTTGGGTCTGCAACGGATCAGTTATAAGGAAAAGGCCGACCTGTATGTGTTGAACACGTGCACGGTGACGGGGCGGGCCGATGCCGACTGCCGCAAATTGATCAATCGGGCGCGCCGTCTCAACGACGGCGCGGTGATTGTCGTGGCCGGATGTTATGCTGTTTCACAGCCCGATGAATTAGCTGGCCTGAGCGGGATCGATTTAATCATCGGGAATGACCGGAAGATGCGGATTCCAGAAATCCTGCAGGAACGGTTTCCAGCACTTTTTGAGAACGGGTCGGCCGTGGCGCTGCCGGGTGGGATGAAGCCGCGGACCGGCGAGCATCTGATGACCAACCGGGCGATGATCAAGATCGGCGACGGGTGCAATCAATTTTGCTCGTACTGCATCGTGCCCCGGGTGCGGGGCGGGCTGGTGTCATTCGATTCCAATATCATCATTGACGAAATCCGGGGTCTGACCGCCAGAGGATTTCACGAAGTGGTCCTGACGGCGGTGCATATCGGGAGGTATCGGCACGACGATTTGAATTTGCACGGTTTGGTCAAACGGATACTCGATGAAACGGACCTGCCGCGGTTGCGGCTGTCATCGCTGGAACCGAATGAACTGGATGAACATCTGCTGACAATGGTCGCCGAAAATCCGCGTGTCTGCCGGCATCTGCATTTGCCGCTTCAGTCCGGTTCGGATCGTATCCTGAAACTCATGCGGCGGCCGTATCGGCGGGATGATTATCTGACTCTGGTGCGTGAAATCAAAACAGCCAACCCGGATATAACCGTCGGTTGCGATCTGATTGTCGGTTTTCCCGGCGAGACCGAGGATGATTTTGCGGCGTCGCTCAACGTGCTCGATTCAGGATATGTCGATTACGGCCATATTTTTTCCTATTCCGACCGGCCGGGAACCGCGTCGTCGGAATTTCCCGATAAAATCGAGCCGTCGGTAATCAAGGAGCGCAATCGGCGGGCGCGCGAGGTGTGCGCGAGGCGTCGCCGCAATCAAATGAGAAGCCAGATCGGCAAGGAGCTGGGGGTAATATCCGAGCGAACGCCCAATAAAAGCGGCGGGTTCAATGGGATCAGCGACAATTATTTGAAAGTACGTTTGCCGGCTCCGATGGGAGGCGCAAAAATCATTGTCACATTCAAGCCGACGGGATTGAAGAGCGATCATCTGGAGGGAGAGGTCATCCGCCCTTAACCGACTTCGCCTGCTCGCACGGCAGTTCCCACCGTTCGCATTCTTCCTGAAATAATTTCCTTCACGACCGGGGTATTTTTTCCTCTTTTGTATTTCACCGACCGCCGCCGGCTGTGTGAAACCATCTCTAATCTCTTGTAAATGAGCAGCTTATGCCGCCCCATGCGACTTGGGCACACCCCTTGCAACAGGCGCTGCCGGAGAACTTGTATTTACGAGGGATGAGTATGCCTGATTTGGAAAAATCGGCTCAGGAAGGCGCACAGGACGAGGCGCAAAATACGGCGGCGAAACTGAAACTGCCGCTCAAGATGATCATCATTGCCGCAGGGGTGTTTCTGGTCGCCATCGGCGCATTTTCATTCACCATGGGCGTTTTCTCAACGGCTCCGGTGGAAAAAACGGAGACGGCCAAGGATGCGACCGTCGCGCAGAGCGAATCGACAGCCGATTCGGCTGCAGGCGATACGATCAACATGGATGAAATCGCCAAGCTGGAAAGAAAAATTTTCGGCGAAAAGAAAGCCGTGAAAGCCGCGGATAAGGTCAAAAATGTGGACGAGACCGCACCCAAAGTCGCCGAAGATAAGCCCGCCCCGGTCGTGAAGGATTCGACCGAATCGCCCGCATGGCTGAAGGCCGAGAAGGAGAAACTCGATGCGGAACGGGCGGAACTGGATGCGCTTAAGAAGGAGCTGGACGCCAAGGAAGCCCATATCAAGAAATTTCTTTCCCAGGTCGAAGATATGGAATCATCTCGCATAAATGCCCTGGCAAAACTTTACGACGGCATGCAGGAAAATCAGGTCGTGCCGTTGATCAATAAACTCACCGACGAGCAGGCGGTGCAAATCCTGATGAAGATGAAGCCGACCAATGCGGCCCGGATTCTGGGCGCGCTCAGCCCTGATTTCGCAGCCCGCATCTCGGAAAAAATGATAACCTTAACGAAGGAGTAGTGCATGAAGAAACCACGTGCGTATGCGACCCCCCACCGTCCGCGAGGCGCTTATGAATAGCAGCGTGCAGATGGCGGCGGTCGATCCGCTGGCGTTGCTTCTCGGGCTCGGCGGTCAGAAAATACCGTCCAACCCGGAGGGAATGCCCGGTTTCGGCGAGCTGCTGAATCTGGCGCCGCTGCCGACGGCGGCGGGCGGGGAGCCGTCCACCATTGTCCCAAACTCCGGGACGGATGCCGACCCGCGGCCGGATGATATGATTCCGATCGTGATCCCCGGCGACGTGTTGTCGCTGTTGGGTCTGGCGGCGATGCCGATCCCCGATTCCGGCGCGATGAACGATACGCCGCAATTTTCCCATGGGCCGATCATGGCCCGGGCGGAATTGCTGTCGCCGGACGACGGGACGGGGGACATGATCTATGTCCGCATCCAAACCCCGGAGAAAACGGATTCGGTTTTGCCGGAAACGCCGGAAAACGACGGTGGACGGCAGGAAATGATTCTACCAATGTGTCTTCGGACGGTCGAGCATCGCGACGGGCGGATTATCGCCGACGGCGAGATGCTGACAGCGACCGGGAAGGACGTACCGATTCGGCTGCAACTACAGGTGGCCGAGAATATGATGCCGGAACTGCGGGCTGATTCGCCCGCGATGCAGGCGCCGGCGGTGAAAGCCGATGCCGGCAGTCCTATGATGGCGCGGATGCTTGCGAACTTGAATGCCGAAATGATCGTCGTCGAACCGGCGGTCGCCGAAACGACACCGATGCCCCGGATGCCGTTCGCGGATATCATGGGACGGCCGGAGCGCACCGTCAAGACCGGTGACGCCGCGCCATCGCCGATTGCGCTCGATGCGGTGAAAGCCTCGGCCAGACCCATCGGGACGCAGGCGCCGACGCCGGTCCTGCCCACCATATCCCAGGCTCCGACGATGTCAGCCGTTTCGGATATGTTATCGGCCGCATCGCCGGATATTCCGGCGGCGGATCAGGATGTCCCGGACATGGTCGATCAGATCGTCGGCCGTGACGGGTCTTCGCCGACCGCGGCCAAAGCTGACGGCGGTATGACCCCGGCGGCGTCCATGTTAACGGCAATATCCGACGCCGGCAGCATCGACAACACATCCCCGCAGTCATCCGGCGCGACCCAGGTGCGGTTCTATGATCTCGATCATAAGCTGGATCAATTGAAGCAGAATCCCGGTCAGCGGATCAAGATCCAACTGGTGCCGTCGAATCTGGGCAAGATGGAGCTGTCGATCGTTTCCCATCGCGGTCTGGTGACCGTCAATCTGGCGGTGGAATCGACCCAGGCCAGGCAGGCGGTGGAAAGAAACCTGCCGCAGCTGCAACAGCGTTTGGCATCATCCGGAATCAAGGTTGACGCGGTGCAGCTTCAGGTCAATCATCCGACGCGCGGGACGATGTTCGCCAACACTCATCAGCACTATTATCAGGGTGGATATGGCGGGCACGGCGGGCGCGGTTCGCAGCAGTCGCCGTATCGATCAACCCGCCAATATCGGATGCAGACGCCGGACACCGGTTTCAAACAAGAACTGGTTGACTGTCTGGCATAGAAGGAGCCGAAGATGGATATACCGAATGTAACATTTTTGTCCGACACCGGTGGATCGTCTCAGACCGAGGCGGCCAGCAAGTTGCTGGACAAGGACGCTTTTATGAAGCTATTGGTGGCCAAGTTGTCCAACCAGGATCCGCTCAATCCGATGGCCGACGAGGCATTCGTGGCCCAGCTGGCGCAATTTTCGTCGCTGGAACAACTGCAGAACATGAACACCAACCTGCAGCAGGATATCCAGTGGAATTACCTGCTGTCGCAGACGATTTCCAACACCATGGCGACGTCGCTGATCGGGCGGACGGTCCGCGCCGATTCATCGGCGCTGTATATCAAGGACGGCGGATCGGCTAATGTCGTCATGACTCTCGATCGCCCCGTCACCGACCTAACCGTCACCATCCATGACGAAAACGGAAGGGTGGTGCGGACGTTCAGTCAGCAGGATACCGCGGCCGGTGACGTCGTAATCAATTGGGACGGCACCGACGATACCGGTTCGCAGTGTGCGGCCGGGACGTACACGGTCGAAGTCTCCGCCACCGACGTCAATGGCAACTCGTATACACCGGATCAGTTTCTCGAGGGCGTGGTGAGCGGGGTGACGTACCGCGACGGTATCGCTTTGCTCAATGTCGACGGACAGCAATTGCCTCTGGCGAGTGTGCTCGAGGTCAAAGAGGGATAAGCCATGCTGAAGATCGCCGCATATCAGAACGTGAACCTTCCCGGAAAGACGCAGCGTCCGGTGGTGACGCCGTCGAAACCGAACGGACGCCCGACACAGGCGACCGGCGCCGATTTCAAAACGGCGCTGAATACCGTCCTGGAGAAATCGGCGGGGGTTCAGTTTTCGGCGCACGCCAAGGCCCGGCTGCATTCGCGCGGGGTGGTTCTGAATCAGGATAAGCTCGACGCCCTGTCGCGGGCGATTGATAAGGCCGAAGCCAAGGGCGCGCGGGAATCGCTGGTGTTGTCCGACGAGGCGGCCTATGTCGTGTCGGTCAAAAACCGCACCGTCATCACCGCCTTCGACCGGGATAATCTTCGGGATGGAGTATTCACGGCCATCGACAGTGCCGTGATCTTATAAGGTGAAAAACAACATGAAACAGATGGAAAAGAAAGTCAACGTGTACGGCTGGACTCCGCCTGGGCGGAGGGGCCGGAACGTGCGTAAGGAGGAAGTACTCGTATGATGAGTTCACTTTTTGCCGGTGTCTCCGGCCTGCGCAATCATCAGGTGAAGATGAACGTGATCGGCAACAACATCGCCAACGTCAACACGGTCGGATTCAAAGGCGGCCGGGCGACGTTTCAGGAAGCCCTAGTACAGACCATGCGTGGGGCGGGACGGCCGACGGCCATTTCCGGCGGCACCAACCCGGTGCAGATCGGTTTGGGCATGACGGTCGCCGCCGTCGATACGATTTTCCAGCAGGGCGGATTGGAAACCACGGGACAGATCACCGATCTGGCGATTCAGGGTTCCGGATTTTTCGTCCTGTCCGACGGCCGCGGCGAATTTTACACCCGCAACGGCGCCTTCGGATTCGATGCCAACAGCTATCTGGTCGATCCGGCCAGCGGCTTCAAGGTGCAAGGTAAGATGGCCGACCAGTTCGGCAATATCCCGGCTATATCGACCATCGGCGACATCCGTCTGCCGTTCGGTCAGCAGGACCCGGCCAATGCGACCACTGAGATAACACTGGCCAACAACCTGGACAGCTCGGCCACCGATTCGGTGGGGTCGCTGACCTCGGCCGGTACGACCGGTGTTGATCAGGTCTCGGGGACGGCCGTCAATGGCGCCGGGGGAACGCACTCGATCGTTATCACCGGCAATCAGGCGGTGCAATCGAGTTTCACCGGTCTCAACCTGAACGCGGCCATGTCAGGCAACACGACGCTGGGCGACCTGGGTGTTGATGATGTTACCGGATTTTCGGTCACGGTGGATGGAACGATCACGACCGATATTACCGGTCTGACGCTTCAATCAACAGTGAACGACGTCGTTCGCCAGATCAATGAAATCGCGGGTGTCAACTGCTACCTGGATACGACCGATCCGGCCAATGCTCAGATCGTGGTTGAACGATCGCGGGCGGGCAACAACTCCACATATAATGTCACGACGTCCTCCGGTGTGGCCACCGACCCGACCGCGGGCAATATCGTCAACCGTCTTTTCGGCCTGGATGGCACCGGTGTGGCGACAGTGGGCGGTCTTGACCATACCTTCACGGCCATAGACACCTTCACTCCGACCGGCAAGCCGGCTGAGGCGGCCCGACCGCTGACCATCGACGTCGATGATACGACGGGCTTGGCGTTGGGGATCGAGGATCTCGGCGGTGGCGGCGTGACGGTGAGAGCGTCGCAGGGTCTGACGGCGGGTACGCTGGTCGTAGACACGGCCGAAACCCAGCACTCGACGTCGATCACGGCGTACGACGCCCAAGGCGGCCGGCACACGGTCATCATGACCTTCACCAAGACGACCACGCCCAATTTGTGGGATTGGAATATAACCCTTCCCAATCAGGAAACGATATTGGAAGGCGGTTCGGGTTCGGTGCGGTTCAATCCTGACGGATCGCTTTTGTCATTCGCATATAATGGCGGCGCATCGTCGCTGCGGTTCGATCCCGGCAACGGATCATCGGTGGTTGATGTTCAGTTGAACGCCGGCGATACCGGGCAGTTCAACGGGTTGACCGGATTCGCCTCGCCCTTTACCGCCTCGGCCATCCATCAGGACGGTTACGGCATGGGCATTCTGGAAAAGATTGCCATTGATCCCGCGGGGACGATTACCGGCATATTCAGCAACGGCATATCGCGGACGCTGGCCCAGATCATCCTGGCCGATTTCAGCAACCAGGGCGGTCTGCGCCGGGCCGGCAACAGCCTGTACCAGACGTCGGCCAACTCGGGGACGCCGGTACACGGCGTGGCCGGGGAAACGGTGGCCGGAAGTATCAGCTCCGGCGCGCTGGAATCGTCCAACGTCGATATCGCCAACGAGTTTACCAGCATGATCACGGCGCAGCGCGGTTTTCAGGCCAACGCCCGGGTGATCACCACGTCGGACACGATGCTCGAAGAGCTCGTGAATCTGAAACGGTAGGGACTTGAGTCATGATTAAGGTGACGAGATTAAACGGAAGCGAACTGGTGATCAACGCCGATCTGATCGAATTCGTCGAGGCGATCCCCGATACGATCGTGTCGCTCGTCACCGGAAAAAAGATCATGATCAAGGAAACGACCGACGACGTGATACGCAAGGTAGCGGAATTCAAACGGCTGTCTTCGGGACCATCGGTTCCGAAGATGGCCTGAGATAGTCAGGGAGAAG